>Ga0224508_10002439_pt1 | contig 15802 bp, 15 predicted proteins | sample SF_Jan12_sed_USG_4_FD_170157 | JGI IMG/M metagenome (GOLD analysis project Ga0224508, IMG submission 170157) | Sediment microbial communities from San Francisco Bay, California, United States - SF_Jan12_sed_USGS_21 | ecosystem: Environmental > Aquatic > Marine > Sediment | place: USA... | reverse complement strand
CTGAATCTATAGCTGCTGTTGGAAAATCTGCCATCATTGTTGAAAAATTCTTAGAAAAAACAAGACACATTGAATATCAGATGTGTAGAGATAAACATGGTAATGCAGTACATCTCTTTGAAAGAGAGTGCTCAATTCAAAGACGTAATCAAAAATTAATTGAACAAACACCATCTCCTGTAGTAGATGAAGAAAAAAGAGAAGAAATTGGTGAAATAGTTGTTAAAGCAGCAGAAGCAGTTGATTATACTAACCTAGGAACTGCAGAATTCCTACGAGCAGATAATGGTGAATTCTATTTCATCGAAATCAATGCAAGATTACAAGTAGAACATCCAATTTCTGAATTGGTTTCTGGATTAGACTTTGTAAAACTTCAGATAGATATTGCAAATGGAGAACCATTGCCATTCAAACAAAGCGATCTCAAAATGAATGGATATGCAATTGAGTGTAGAATCAATGCAGAAGATACCTTCTTAGATTTTGCTCCCTCTACAGGACCTGTACCTGACGTAACAATTCCATCAGGTCCATACGTTCGCTGTGATACTTATCTATATTCAGGATGTACAGTTTCTCCATTTTATGACTCCCTTATGGCAAAACTTTGCACATGGGGGCAAACGTTTGAAGAATCTAGAACTCGAATGCTTGCGGCATTAGATGACTTTTACATTCAAGGGGTGGAAACTTCAATTCCTCTCTATAAAACAATTCTAAATTCAGACGAATACAAAAATGGAGATCTTTCCACTGATTTTCTTAAGCGTTATGGAATGATTGAAAAATTAACTGAAGATCTAAAGAAAGAAAAAGGCGAGAAAAGTGAAGCAGCTTTAGCTGCCGCAATAGTTTATTCTGAATACTTTAAGAGCCGTGTACAAAATATTGCTAGCAATAACTCTAACTGGAAAAATAAACTGGATTGATGAATAATGGATTATAAAATACCAGATATTGAAAAATCTTTTGAAGGGAAGATAACTGAAAATCTTGGTAATAATGAATATGTAATTAAAATTAATGATAACGAGCATAAATTAAAAATTTTAAATATGAATTCAAAGGGAATTGAATTTATTTTAGATCAAGAATTTCATAGAGCAAAATACCTTGAACAATCTACAAATGAAATGAATCTTGTAATAGATAATGTCCCCATCACTATAAACACACACACTCATTTTGATGATGTTGTTTACAAAATGACTGGTGGAGGTGGTTCTGGTAGTGCACAATTAGCTTTGAAAAGTCAAATACCAGGAAAAGTTGTATCAATTGCAGTTGCTGAGGGAGATTCTGTAAAGCAAGGTGATGTTGTTTGTACTTTAGAGTCCATGAAAATGCAAGTTGGTATTAAAGCACACAAAGATGGTATTATAAAATCAATGAAAATAAAAGAAGGCGGAACAGTTGCTAAAGGCGACATTATTACAGATATAGAATAAAAAGAAATTTTTACTACTTTAGGAATTCTTTAATTTCTTCATAGTTGGGTTCTTTTAATGGATCTTCAGAGACCCACTTGTAACCAATTTTACCATCTTCCATAATAATGAACACAGAACGTTTTGGAGCGTTATAGTCTTTCAAATGAAGTAAATCTGGCATCAAAATATCGTAATCACGAATTGTTTTACTATTGTAATCTCCTAATAATGGAAAATTGAAGTTGTGTTTTTCTGCAAATGCTTTATTTGCAAATGGACCATCATTACTGATTGCTACAATTTGTGCACCCAGATCTGAAATCTCTTGCCAAGAATCTCTAAGTGTACACAGCTCTGTTTCACAAACTGGGGAACTTGCAGCAACTATGAATGACAGTACAATTTTTTTCCCCTTAAATTCATCAAAAGTCCTTATCTTTAGTTCTGTATCCGGAAGTTCAAAGCTTGGAGCGTTATCTCCAATATTCAATCCCATGATCGGGTTTCTTGGTTACCCTATAAAGTACTTTACAAAAAACAGCATGTAAAAAAATTTAGATCAAAAAAAAGTGCATACCTTTTTATACAAAAACTTGGGTTCAAAGCTGAATTGGTCGGGGAATTAGCGGGCAATTATAGTACCGTTGTGTTAATGTTTGGATTTGCCGTAGCAGCAATGGCTCCAGCACTGGTCATTTCAAGGATGCTTTCTCCTCGAAAAAGGAGTAATCCAGTGAAGTTTTTGCCGATGGAATGTGGCCAAGTTCCGACTGGTGAAGGACGAACTCACTTCATGATGCAATATTATGCGTACATTTTGATGTTTGTCATTTTTGATGTGGTTGCAATTTTCCTTTACGCATGGGGAAGTACTATTTTATATCTACCAAAAGAGGCGACACTTCCTATAATTGGCTTTTTAGCGATAATATTTGCAGCAATGGCTTTTGCGTTATATCAATCTGGGAGGAGAAACATTTGGTAGTTTTTTATACAAATCAAATTTACAGTTGTGAGGGATTAAATTGCTAAAAGATCTGATAACTCCACAAAACGCTAATGTTTTTGTTGGAAAACTAGGAGATATTTTAGAAAAAGCAATTGACAAACCATTAGGTTATGCAATCAATTGGGGAAGAATTTGGTCCCTGTGGCCCGTACACATTGAAACAGCTTGTTGCAGTGTAGAGTTTGGAGCTGCATCTAGTCCAAGATATGACGTTGAACGATTTGGTATCATTGAAGCCTTTGGATCACTACGACAATGTGATTTAGTTGTGGTCCAAGGAACTATTACCAGAAAAATGGCACCACGTTTACGTTTAGTTTATGATCAAATGCCAGAACCAAAATATGTTATAGCAATGGGTGCTTGTGCAATTACTGGAGGATTGTATTTTGATTCATACAATGTCCTTCCAGGTATTGACGGAGTTATTCCAGTAGATGTGTATGTTCCAGGTTGTCCCCCTAGACCTGAAACTCTTATTCAAGGATGCATGTTGTTGCAAGAAAAAATCAAGAGGATGAAGGCTAGGAAGTTTGTATGATGAGTTCAGAGTCAGAAAAAGAAACAATTGAAAAAAAACCAGAAGATTCTAAACCATTTGATGATAAAACATCTGAAAAACCAGCTCCCGATAAAAATCCTACTGCTACTAAACCAACTGTAGCAAAAAAGCTAACTCCTGCAAAGGAAGAGCCTGAACTACCAGCGTTTGAAAAGGGAATAGCAGATAAAATCATTGAAAATTTTGGTGACAAAGCTACAATTTCCTTTGTGAAGCCAGATAGAGTTGGAATTAAGGTTGGTCGTGATTCTGTGCATGATGTGGCTGAATTTGCAAGAGACGTTCTAAATTATGATCATGTTGACTCTGTTGCGGGAGTTGATTACCCTGCTGACAAAGAAATTGAAGTAGTATATCACTTGAGTTCTTATACAGATCCTACATTATCCAGACAAATCCTCGAATTGGCTACAAGAGCACAGAGAGAAGAGAATCCAATTCCAGGTAATGATGCAACAAAACTTCCAAGTCTTAGAGATATATTCTACAGTGTAGAATTTCACGAAAGAGAAGTTTTTGAAATGTTAGGTGTTTACTTTGAAGGTCATCCAGATAACAGAAGATTACTTTTGCCAGAAGATTGGGCAGACTTACCACCATTAAGAAAAGACTTTAGGAATAAAGGGAGATAAAAATGAGTTCACCAACATTACCACCAGGATTAGCAATCCAAAAAGCAGACGAGAGAATTATGACTCTGAACGTCGGGCCGCAACATCCAGGATCAGGACATATGAGAATTATTGTACAAATTGACGGTGATTATATTGTAGCATGTGATCCTGATCCAGGTTATGTTCACCGTGGAGAAGAAAAAATGGCAGAATATAGAAATTATGTTCTAAACATTCCACATTTAGAAAGACCAGTTATCCACGACTCTTGTAATATTTTATATCCTTATGTTTTGGGAGCAGAAGAACTTCTTGGTCTAGAAGTTACAGAACGCGCTAAATACATTAGAGTAATTGCCTCTGAATTGAATAGGTGTGTTTACACCATGTATTGGCTTGCAATTTACGGAATATTTTTGGGTCATTCTACAATGTTCATGTGGCCGGCAGGTGATCGTGAGCTCTTAATTGATCTTTTAGAAAAAATGACAGGTGCAAGGGTTACACATTCTTATTTTATTCCTGGAGGAATTAGAAATGATTTACCTGCAAACTTTGAGGATGTCTGTTTGAGACAGGTAAATTACTTTGAAAAAAGAATTAAAGAGTATGCCGATGTTTTCTATGAAAATCCTATTTTAATTTCAAGAACAGAAAAGACCGGAATACTTACTCGTGAAAATGCCATAAGATTGGGAACAACAGGTTCTGTACTTCGAGCCAGTGGAGTTGACTACGATGTTAGAAAGAAGGAACCCTACGATGTCTATGACGAATTAGATTTTGAAACTAATGTGATGAAAAGCGGTGATTCTTATGCTAGGTCAAGAATTCCTTGGCTCGACATGATGGAGAGTTGCAGAATAATTAGAGATGCATTACAAAAAATGCCCAAGTCTGGTTCAGTTCGAGTTAAACTAAAACCAAATCCAAAAGGAGCACTTGGCTCAGTTTACAAACGTATAGAATCTGGAAGAGGAGCATTAGGTTGTTACATTGTTTCGGATAAAAAACCAGAACCATATAGAGTTAAACTCAGTGTTCCGTCATTTAGAAATCTAATTGCACTACCACATCTTCTAATTGGAGAAAAATTGGGAAACATGCCATCAACGTATTGGAGTCTTAACTACTGGCCAGTGGAGGCAGATAGATAAATGTCAGTGATTGCACCAAAATTCAAACTAAGTGAATTTATCAAGTCTATTTTGGATGTTGGCTTTTGGACTTTGCTAATTTTTGTATTAATTGGTATTCCAGCTGTAATGTTTATCTTGTTTTTTATAGAAATGCCTATAATTCATGGGGAATTACTTACACCATTTCTTGCATTAACTTGGTTGGCAGATCCTTCTAGAATACTTCCAATTGTCAAAGCCTTTATGACAACTGATCTCTTTAGAATTGCAGCATTTCCAGGATTTGGTTTTGCAGCGTTAATTGCAGCCGGAACCATCTTTGTAGAGAGAAAAATGCTAGCCAAACTTCAGTTAAGAGTTGGACCTTTCTATTGTGGAAAAATAGAAGGTATTTTACAATTAATGGGAGATGGATTAAAATTAATCTCAAAAGAAATTATCATCCCTGCAAAAGCTGACAAACCACTCTTCTGGGCAGCCCCAGTTTTGTTTGTTGCAACAGCTGCCGCATTTGTTGCATTAATTCCAGTTACCCCCGGATGGGTTGTAGCTGACGTAGATGTAGGCCTTATTGCAGTCTTTGCAGTAATTGGATTTTTCCCAATCATTACTATTCTCTCTGCATGGGCAGCCAACAGCAAATTTCCATTCATTGGTGGAATTAGAGCCTTGTTCCAAATGGTTTCATTTGAAATTCCTCTGATTCTTTCATTTCTTGGTGTGGTAATTGTAACAGGAACTTTGAATCTTTCTGAGATTGCTGCAAGTCAATCAAGTTTCCCTTGGATTGTGTTTTTCCCACTTGGTGCAATTGTTTTCTTTATTACAATGTTAGCAGAATTAGAAAGAATTCCATTTGACTTACCAGAAGCCGAAAGTGAGATTGTGGCAGGTTGGTTAACTGAATTGTCTGGTATGATGTATGGTTTGGTGCAATTAGGAACTTATTTGAAACTATATGCATTTGCAGGTCTTTTTGTGGTAGTATTCCTTGGAGGATGGAATGGACCAATGGTCGTCCCACCATTCCCAGCGGAAATAATAACTGAAGGAATTGAACTGGGTCCTGTAACAGCTCAGATCCCAGGACTTCCATTATTCTCTCAAGAAATGTTAAATGGAATTGTCTGGTTTGTCCTCAAAACTGTCGGAGTAATTTTCTTCATACTTTTGCCAAGGGGTGTGTTTCCACGAATTAGAATTGACTTGTTGTTAGATCTCGGATGGAAGAAACTAATTGGACTTGCATTCGTTAACATCTTTATAGCACTGGGCTTGCTGTATGCTGGAATCTTGGGGCCAGGAGGATTATTCTAATGGGAACTGCTACTGGAATAATCAAGGCATTAAATTCAGGGATTAAACACATAGCTCTTAAACGATTCACCCTTCGATACCCTGAAGAAAAATTAAAATTTGTAGGAGATGGATATCAATTTGATCCAACAACCGGCGTGGGGATTGCGGGCCTTAAAGGACGCCACATGTTGTTTCATGATCACTGTACCGGTTGTCAACTCTGCTCAATTGCATGTGAGGGAGTTGCTGAGGCAATTGGAATGGTAAAAGTCCCAGATGAATGGAAGCAAAACAAAAAATCCATCATGCCGCAAATTGATTATGGTAAATGTGTATTTTGTGGACTATGTGTTGATGCATGTCCATTTTATGCATTGTATATGACAAATGACTATGAACTTTCTTCATTTAGCAAAGAAGGTTTGATTTACACTCCTGCCCAATTACAGGTAAAACCAGATGTTGCTCAAGATTCTGAAATTCAAATTTCTGCTAGAGGTGCAACACATGGCTGATGCTGCTTTTCTTGCCTTATCTGTAATTACAATTGGTAGTGCAATTGCAGCACTAGAATTAAGATCATTAATTTATGGTTCCATTGCGTTGATGGGAACTCTTGGTGGAATTGCAGGATTCTTTTTGCTTTTAGATTCACCATTTGTGGCAATGTTTCAGCTTGCAGTTTATGTTGGGTCTATTGCAGTTTTGATCCTATTTACAGTCATGTTGGTAAAAAGAGAACTTATCTTGAATAAGGTTGAAGATAAAAGAAGAAAATTTGTCGGAATTGCTTTAATGTTAGTTTTGATGGTATCCTTAGGTGCAGTCATTTTAGATTCTGGAATTAAACAAATCACTACTGATGAACCTGCAGTAGACTTTAGAGAGATTGGCGAGGACTTTTTGACATATTATTGGCCAGCCTTAATTTTGATGGGATTGATTTTATCAGGTGCAGTAACTGGTGCACTAGTTTTAGCAAGAAGGGTGGATGAGGAGAATGGCCAACGAGTTAACTGAGTTTGTTTTAGTTTCTGTTGCTCTTTTGGGCATTGGAATTTATGGTCTTGCCGTAAAAAGAAATTTCATTCGAATGTTATTTGCCGTTGAAATTGTAATTAATGCTGCAAATCTAAATATGGTTGCCTTTGGAAGATTTTTGCCTCATAGCGGTGGTCAAACCTTGGCTTTATTTTCAATTGCGATTGCTGCAGCCGAGGTTGCAGTAGGACTTTCATTGATTATTGTGGCCTACCGCATGTATCATAATATCGATATCACCGACTTTAGGAGCTTGAAGGGATAATGGAATATGCCTTATTGCAGGCAGTTTTCTTGCCTCTATTGTTATCCCCCGTTGCCTATGTCATTGGGAGAAAAACGGGGCCAACTCCTGCAATGTGGTTTACCTTTGCAATTTTACTTTACACTACGATTCTAGTAATTCAAGCAGCATTAGGCGGGACCACTGAAGAGCATTATCCATGGACTGACATGTTTGGCGAATTTGGATTCTTGCTTGATGGTCTAGCATCACCGTTTGCAATCATGATTTATGTGCTAAGTACAATTCTTGCACTCTATTCAAAACCTTACATGATTCACAAATTTCATGAGCAATACGAAGAAGAACAAAAAACAATTCAATCGAGTGGTGGTCAATCATCAATCGTAGAATCTACTTCTCTTACAAATTATGTTAATGCAAAATCTGGGCTCTACTTTGCACTCTATCTTGTCTTTGCGATGGGAATGCTTGGAACAGTGCTTTCAACAAACCTAATTGAATTTTATGTTTTCTTTGAAATTATGTTAATCCCCGGTTTCTTCTTAGTTGCTCTTTGGGGTGATGGTCCAAGAAGAAAGATTGGTTTGATGTTTTTGTTCTGGACACATGCTGGCGCAGTTGTTTTGTTATTGGGGTTCTTGATGATAGGTCTTACAATTGGTAGCTTTGATTTTGCAGATATTCAAGAATCCGAAATTCCTCAAGATATTGTTATGGCCTCAGCCATTGCAATAGCAATTGGTCTTGGAGTTAAACTTGCAGTTTTTATGTTCCATATTTGGCTGCCATATGTTCACGGTTCGGCACCAACTCCAATCAGTGCTTTGTTATCCCCTGCGATGATTGGAATTGGAGCTTATGGTATTTTCAGATTAATTGTAGAATTCTTGCCATCAACATTTGCAGAACTTTCAATCTGGTTCCACATTTGGGGTCTTGTTACAATGATTTACGGTGGTGCTATGGCACTAATGCAAGACGATTTGAAACGGTTGCTTGCATATTCAAGCATAAGCCAAATGGGGTACATTCTGTTTGGTATCGGGTCAATGTCTGCTCTTGGGTTGGCAGGAGCTGAGATGATGTACGTTACACACGCATTAGGAAAAGGCATTCTCTTCATGATGGCCGGAATTATCATCGTCAAAGTTGGAACCCGAAGCATTTCCAAACTTGGCGGACTAGCAGGAAAGATGCCTATCACTGCTGTCTGTGCCGTAATTGGGGCCTTGACGATTATGGGAGTTCCACCAACAAGTGGCTTTATGGGTGAATGGATTCTATTTTATGGTGCACTAGAGACCGCAATTGAAGAAGGCTCTACAATAAGAGCAGTCACTTTTGGTTTAGGTCTAGTTGCAACTGCACTAACCATGTCCTACATTCTCTGGATGCTAAAACGTGTCTTCTTTGGAAAGACGCCAGAACACCTTGAGAATGTAACAGAAGGAAGTTGGTACATGACAGCTCCAATGATGGTACTTGCAGGATTTACAGTAGTACTTGGAATTTATCCTGATATTTTCTTGAAGACAATAATTCCATACATGAACGGAGTGTTGGGAGTTTAGTCCATGGCAACTGAAACATTAGGCTTACCATTTGAAGCAACTTCAGCTGCTGCTTGGATGGTTTGGATTTTACCATTTGCAGCTGCTCTAATAATGCCAGGAATTGCAAAAGCTTCAAAGAATGTAACTGGATATGTTGCAGTTGCATTTGCTTTAATGAGCGCACTTTCTGCAGCTTCTCTTTTGCCAGTTGCCTTAGATGCTAGTGAAATTCATCATCAAATTACTTGGATTGATGCACTAGGTCTTAAGGGAGGGGTGTTAGCTGATCCGCTTTCAGTAATTATGGCAAATGTTGTAGGATGGATTTCTTTCTTGATTATGATTTACAGTACAGGGTACATGAAAGGCGATAAAGACATTACCCGATTTTGGTTCTGGATGCTATTCTTTATTGGTTCGATGCAGATTATTGTCTTATCTGATAACTTACTTCAAGTCTTCATTGGATGGGAAGGCGTTGGGCTTGCATCTTATGCCCTGATAAGCTTTTGGTATCGTGACAAAAAGAAGGATCATGTTGGTACTGAAGGAAGAACTGTGTTAGGCCTTCTGGATTACTATTCCCCAACACATGCTGGTATGAAGGCCTTCATCATGACCAAAGTTGGTGATGTGATGATGATTGCAGGAATGCTTTTGATCTTTTTGTTTGCAGGAACTTTTGGTTTCAAAGAATTAATGGGAGATTTCGCTTGGGCACAAACTATGGATGCCCAAGGACTGTTAGTCCCTGCCTTTGTTTTGTTATTTGGAGGTGCAGTAGGAAAATCAGCACAATTCCCACTAAATGAATGGCTTTTAGAAGCAATGACTGGTCCAACGGCTGTATCTGCCTTAATCCACGCTGCAACAATGGTAAAGGCGGGAGTTTTCCTTGTTGCAAGAATAGGTCCAATTGTCTTTGCCTTAGGAGCAGCAGGAATACTTGCAGACCAATTCTTTGAGATTGTTGCATGGGTTGGTGCAATCACTGCATTATTACTTGCAACTCAAGGAATGGTTAATCCAGAAATTAAAAAGGTCCTTGCCTATTCTACTGGATCTCAAATTGGATATATGATGATGGCATTAGGTGTTGCAGGATTATCCCAACAATATGTTGATGGTTACACTGCGGGATTTTTCCATTTAATTTCCCATGCAATGTTTAAAGCATCTCTCTTTATGGCAGCAGGCTCATTGCTACATGTTGTTGGTTCTAGATTTATGACAGATATGGGTGGTCTTCGAAAACATATGAAGAAAACATATGCGTTCATGTGGGCTGCAGGACTAGGTTTGATGGGAGCTCCCTTTATCACCACAGGCTTCTGGAGTAAGGATGCAATCTTTGCTGCAGTATTTGAATCTGGAAGTGAATGGGCAATGCCACTTTACGCAATTGCTGTTGTAACTGCTGTCATTACTGCATTTTATACTACAAGAATGATTGGTTTAGTGTTCTATGGAAAACCTAGCAGACACATTGAAAAAATGGAAGAAGAGGGACACCACATTCACGAGGCACCACTTTCAATGTGGGTTCCATACGGCATTCTTGCAGTTCTAACCATTGGTGTTGGCATAATTGGATTATCTGCTGAAGAGGGAATACATCATCTATTCACAGATTTTCTTGAACATTCCTACGGTATCCATACAGTTCATCATGAAACAGGAGAATCAATTCTACCAGGATTCTTGCAAGGGCTTAATCCAATTGCATTAGGTTCATCATTGATTGCCTTTGCCACAGGTATTGGATTGGGATATATTTTCTATATTGGAAGATGGGTTGATGCTACTAGATTTGTAAATTCAAATATTGTCTTTTATTCTATTCACAAAATCATTCTAAACAGATGGTATCTTAACGCTATAATCTACTGGTGCTTTGTTGTAGCCCCACTTTGGCTTGCAAGAGCAGTATTCAGATACTTTGAGAGTACTGCAATTGACTATGGAATGAATGACGGATTCCAAAAGGCTGTAGGCTGGAGTGCAAGAGTAGTTCAAGGAACTCAGACAGGTGTGTCTCAATCATACCTATTCGTATTTGGAGCGGGATTACTATTCGTAGTTCTGATATTATTGATATAGGAGTGTTATGAGATGTTAGAAATTAGTTCAACCCCACTTGTAATCATAGCAATTCTTGGTTTTACCGGAGTTATCTTACCTGTAATTAATGTAATTAGAAAAGAGCAAGGCTCAAACTCATTTTATGCCGTTATCGCATTTGCCGCGTTAATTATCTCAATTGCATATGTGGGATATCAATTCGTTAATGAAAATGTTCTTCCCTCTGCATTATTCTCTGAAGATGTAATTGTTGATGATGCGTTTGGTGGATTCTTTGCCATCGCATTGCTAATTGTAGCAATATTCACAACAGTTGGTTCGTTCAATTACATGAGAAAGCAAAACTATCCTGCAATCTACTATTCATTAATTTTACTTTCCACAATTGGTATGGTGCTAGTTGCATATTCTACTGATTTGATAATGCTATTTGTGGCATGGGAACTAATGAGTATTCCAACTTATGCCCTGGTTGGATTCATCAAGAAAAACCCTCAATCAAATGAAGCAGCCTTAAAGTACTTCTTGTTTGGGGCTTTATCATCGGCAATAATCGTATATGGCATTTCAATCACATACGGAATAACTGGATCAACTAATATCGGAGAAGTCATACAAGGATATTCCAATCTCGATCCTGGACTAATTCCACTTGCATTACTATCAGTTGGAATGTTTGTTGCAGGGTTTGGATTCAAGATGGGCTTAGTGCCATTCCATCAATGGTTACCAGATACATACGAAGGTGCCCCACCAACTATTACTACATTATTAGCAGCTGGAACAAAAAAGGCAGGATTTGCCGCTACAATTCGAATTGTCGTACTTGGAATGGTGGTTCTTAATCTTGATTGGACATTAGCACTTGGAATCTTAGCAATCATGACCATGACTATTGGTAACGTTGCAGCAATAATGCAAAAAAGCCTATCCCGAATGCTAGCGTATTCAAGTATTGCCCACGCTGGATACATTCTCATCGGATTGGCAGTTTCTCCTTACAGCTCACTTGGATTACAAGGTTCTCTATATCAAATCCTAAACCATGCAGTTATGAAAGGAATGGCATTCATTGCAGTAACGGGAATAGTTACAACCCTTGCAGTTACTAATTTAGACAAATTAAAAGGACTTGGAAGAAGAATGCCAATCACAGCTCTGGGTCTGACAATTTCCTTACTTGCACTTGCCGGTGTCCCCCCTCTTGCGGGTTTCTGGAGCAAAATAATGCTATTTGGTGGTGCCTTAGATGCAGGTTCTGCTTTGTGGTGGGCTCCTTGGCTTGCAATAGCTGGAGTTCTTAACAGTGCTCTTTCACTAGCTTACTATGGTTGGATTATGAGACGAATGTATTTCGAAGGGGAAACAGAAAAGAGAGTCTCAGAACCAAAATCTGTCATTGCTGTCATAGTGTTCTCTATAATCTTCTTGGTAGGATTTGGGGTCTATCCAGATCCAATAATCAAATTTGTAGAATTTGCAACTCCGGTAATTAGTTCAGGCTTTATGCCTTAAACATTGTGAATTTAATTAAATTATCAAGATTCATTTTTGCATCATTATCAGGAATTTTGCGTAATCCTTTTCTTGCTTTTTCTGAATAGTTTTTCAAAAGTTCTTCCATTTTATCAAAAACATCTCTTGGATCTGAGCTTTTCTTGATAAGTAGATTGAATAATTTATCTTCGTTTTTCCAATCAAACAAATCATCTCTAATTTGATATGCTATGCCAATATTTTTTCCATATTCTGTTAGTGATTCTATTTCCTCCTCTGTACCTTTTCCGATAATTGCTCCAATCCTTGATGCTGCTTGAAATGCTACTGCAGTTTTATACTCGATTACCTTTAGATAATCATCAAATGTAACATCTTCGCTTGTTTCTAGTCTATTTTCAATCATCTCGCCTTCGCTCATTAACATGGCAGTGCTTGCTAATTCCTTTGTAATCCGTGCATTGTCTAATCTTGAAGAAATTCCAAGAATCAATCCTAAAACAAAATCTCCTGTCAAAACACTCGTGTTGTATCCATATTTGATATGAAATGGATCTTTTTGTCGCCGTAAAGTTTCATTGTCAATAATGTCATCATGAATTATCGATTCCATATGTAGAAATTCAACGGCACAAGATGCGGTCAAAGTATTATCATCTATATTTCCGACACTTTCTGCTGCTAAAATTAGGATAATAGGTCTAATTCGTTTCCCACCATCCAAGGAATATTTTAGTGGCTCAATGAATTCTGATTCAGAATAAAGATCTAATTCTCTATCCAAAGAACGATTTATTTTATCAATGTACTTGCCATAGGTTTCAAGTAAAGGATTAATCTCTATATTTTTCCTGTCCAAGAGGGGCCTAATCAAAAAACTTAGTCATTACTAAATAAATCTTGGTGCTCCAGCCGGGATTTTCATCAAAAGATTTTGAACCCGGGATCACTGCCTTGAAAGGGCAGTATGCTTGACCGGTCTACACCACTGGAACCCAATCAAATTCCATATTTTGTCCATAAAATCTTTTGTAAACACCAAAGATTTTTTACTGGTGATTAGGAAATTGTGGTATGAATTTGATAAAACAAATAGATGAGATGATTGAAGAGAGAAGCTTACTAAAACATCCGTTTTATGAAATGTGGTCTGATGGAAAACTAACAATTGAATCTCTAGCTGGATACTCAAAAGAATACTTTCAGCTAGTCAAAGCAGTCCCATCTTTTATGACGCCTATAATAAAAAAAGCACCAGAATCAGTAATCCCTGAATTAATTGATAATCAACAAGAAGAAGCCGATCATATACGCCCTTGGATAAAATTTGCAGGTGAGTTGGGAATTTCAGAGGTAGATTTGACAAATTATGAGGGTTTAGCAAAAACCAAAAAAGCAGTTTCTGAATTATCTGAATTGATGGATACCTATGAAGGTGGCTCTTGTGCAATGTATGCTTTTGAGAAAGAAATCCCCAAAATTAGCCAAACAAAACTAGATGGAATGGCTAAATTTTATGGAATGTCAAGTGATGCTGCAACTGAATATTTCAAATTGCATACGGAAGCAGATATTCGACATGCAGCTGCATGGAGAAATATCCTTGAAACAACCTCCACTGATACGGATGACTTGATACAAATTGCAGACAAATCAATATCAGCACAAAATCTATTACTTGACAGTTGTTACGAAGCCTATTGTTAAGCTCATAACATTTTAAACTGAAGATTTACCCAATTTTTGTAGGGCCCGTAACTCAGCTTGGTAGAGTAACCGGCTCATAACCGGTGAGCCAAGGGATCGAAGCCCTTCGGGCCCACGGAAATTATTTTTAGAAATAAAATCTATCTAAACTTATCAAATTTGGCCCTGAAATTTGAAATTATTTTTTGAGAAAGAATGAAAAATTTTATTTTTAGTTAATTGTATTCAATTTATACTACAAAAGTTAAATTGTCATGCCTAAATTGAATCTAAACTTACAAGAAAAATATTTTGAAATCCTTCAGACCGTACTAATTCCGTTAGTTTTAAAATAACTAAAGATAAAATTTACTGGCTGCAATGAAGAATCAGAGTTATATCTGAATGGTGATTTGAAGGCATTTGTCTGAGCTGCCAATAATTATTTTATGTCTATTTGCTTTTGGACCTTTTGAAATACATCATCAGCAATTAGATTTTGCTCATGTAAAGATTTGGTTATTTGCATTACATTTGTAATTGAGTGCAGAGTAACTCCTTCTTTTTTGAGAGCCTCATCTGCCCCTTCCATTCTATTTACAATTACATATGCATCTTGAACAATAATTTTTTCATCTTTAAGAGATTTTATTCCATTTACTACTGAACCACCTGTTGTGGCAACATCATCTATCATCACTACTTTCATTCCTTCTTTGATTTTTCCTTCCACAGATTTCGATGTTCCATAGTCCTTTGGTTTACTTCTAACATAGATTAGAGGCTTTACCGTTTCAATTGCCAGGGCAGAGGCAATAACTAAACCTCCCGTTGGAACAGAAACTATTGAGTCAAATTGATCTAATCCCACATCTTGGATTATTTCATTTTGAAGATATTTCACCATTTTTCTAAATTGATGTGGATAGCTAGGAACCAATCTTAAATCTACGTAATAGGAGCTTTGCTTTCCACTCGCTAGGGTGAATTCCCCAAATCTAATTATTTTTTTTTCATGTAGAAAGGTTGAAAACTCTTTTACAAAATCCATACCAAAGTTAACTACACTGGATTTATTTTGGTTTGTATTGGATGTAGTATCATGCCTGAGATCTGGTTAAATTATGGTATAACTGATGTTGTTTTAGACATAAGAGCAGAGAATTTAGAACAAAAAATTGATTCTGAAGGTACAACACTTGAAGATTCAGCAATAAATGAAAAGCTAAATTCCCTTGATTTGTCAAAACCCATGGATTTAGTGATTTTACATAATTCTAAATCCATTCAAAAAATTATTTCCTTATTATTTACAATATGTGAGCAAAAATCACTTTCATTTCCTAATGTTTTAGCTGAGAAAAAAATTATGAATCAAGTAAAAGCTGGCATGCCAGAAGGGAGTTCTATTAATGAATTTGATAACAGTGAACTTTCAAACTCTAACCTTGTGTTTGTTGGGGAAATGGAATTTGATGGATTATTTGGATATGAAACAATTTCGACTAGATTAGTTAAAAAATTTGGACAGGATCATATGCTTTCAGCATATGCTAAAAGAAAAGGAAATCTTCCAGCTCCTGGACAACCCACAGAAAGTCTTGAAGAAGCAAAAAAATTTTCAAATAACTTTGAAATTC
>Ga0224508_10002438_pt1 | contig 15805 bp, 15 predicted proteins | sample SF_Jan12_sed_USG_4_FD_170157 | JGI IMG/M metagenome (GOLD analysis project Ga0224508, IMG submission 170157) | Sediment microbial communities from San Francisco Bay, California, United States - SF_Jan12_sed_USGS_21 | ecosystem: Environmental > Aquatic > Marine > Sediment | place: USA... | reverse complement strand
TTCGCATTGAGCATAAAAGTAATCAAAGTCTATGTGGAAAACTATTCTAGTTTCCAATACTTTTGATGTTTTCCTTGATTATTACAATATTACGTATTCATCTAAATACTCTAAAATTCCAATATTCATGTGGATTATCCTGTAAGTGTGAATGATGAAGGAATAAATATTAAACCTGAAAAAATGGAAAAAGAACAACTTTATCATTGCGTTTTTAAAAATAAGGTTCTTCTTGTGTACAAGGATTCCCAAGATTTTCTAAATTGTTATGAAATTGAAGAAGAAGATCTAGTAAATCAAATTAAAAACAGTAAAAACGATAACGAATTAGAAGAAATTTTTGATAACTATATCCAACAACAAAATATCAAAAATTAAATAAAAGCAAACGAAGGTTTTGATATTAAAGGAAAAAAAATTGAGTGCTTCAAAAAAGTCTAAAGATGCTGAAGATATTTTGTCCGAATTTCAAGATTCAACAAAACCTGAACCAACACCAGAACCTGAACCAACACCAGAACCTGAACCAGCACCAGAACCTGAACCACAGCTTGAAGCACCAGAACCTGAACCACAGCTTGAAGCACCAGAACCTGAACCACAGCTTGAAGCACCAGAACCTGAACCACAGCTTGAAGCACCAGAACCTGAACCACAGCTTGAAGCACCTGAAACTAAAACTGATTCCCTTACTGAAGAAAAATCTGAATCTACTACACCTGAAGAGCGTAATATAATTTACATTGGAACTAAACCAATCATGTCTTATGTGGCAGCAACATTAACACAGCTTTCAACTCATCCTGTTGTTACCATAAAGGCGAGAGGAAAAAGAATTACACAAGCTGTAGATGTATCTCAAATGATAGTTAAAAGAATGGATTCCGTTGGATATGTGATTGAAGATGTCAGAATTTCATCTGATTCTCTTACTTCTCAAGATGGGAAAAAAAGAAATGTATCTACTATAGAACTTGACATTACTAAAAACTAAAAAAATTAAAAATATTATTTTAATTTGTATTGGAATCTCAGTAATGGTATTGGTTGTGGTTCTTTCTGATACTTCATGTGGAATAAAACATATCTCAATAATTAATTCTCTACAATCCTATGAGAGGTCTCTTGATCCTGAATTTTGTGAAGAATTGGTAGAAAAAATAGATTCCTATAATGTGCAATGTATGCCGCAAGTAGAAATTTTAGATTGTGGTTAAATTTTTAAAAATATTTTGCTTTATCTATACATGGTGTCTTTTAGATGTCTTGCTTCATCTACATCTTTTTTGATTACCTTTTCAATTTTTTCTGCTTCTACTTGTAATGCTGCAATATCGCATGATGTACCTGGTATTAGTTGTGACATTACCATGCAAAGCTTTGCACTAGATCGAAAATCTGGACTTGTTCCATCCGAATGAAAAAGAATTACAATTACATCTTGTTGAGTTAAACTTCCTTCATTTAGTAAAACACCTGGAATTCCAGGAATGGTTCCATGCTTTAGAGTTTTTAGGCTTAATTCTTTAATTTTTTTTGTAGCATTTTCAGTACTTCCAACTGCAATTATTTCCTCATCGTTATTTGCAGATTTTATTGAAACACTACTAACAATAAGGGATATCTTTTGATCTTTAGCCCATTGTAACATTTTTCTTGCAATATTCCTTTGAAGAGATTCTTCTACTGCAAGATGTGATAAAAATGCAGCCACCTTTAATTCATCATTTACAAATATCCGTGTGGGGTAGTTTGGTGTACCATCTTTTATCAAACTAATAGGAGGAAAAATATCCGAATCAATTATCCCTGCAAGTTTGAATTGAGACGTTTGTATCAGGGATTCTGTTGCAATAACACTACTAAACCCCACTGACGGAAAACCATCAATCAAAAAACCTCCCTCTAAATTAAGAGGTCTTAATTCTTTAATGGTTATTTTTGGATACAATGTATTGTGTGGCACGATATTGAATAATAATTTTTGTACAAATGTATTTACAATTATTTTTTAAATTTTGCAACAAGTGCTGCATAAATGAAAGGCAAAATTGTGGTTACTTCAGCATGCAATGTAGTTTCTCTGGCTTTTTGTGTAACTTTTCCCCATGAAATGGCTTCTCTCACCAAAGCACCACTCAAACTTCCATCAAATTCTTGGGCAGTAGTTATGTAAAATGCATAATCTAATCCTTCTCTGTATTGATTCCACCATAGGGTGTGGTGTTTGGATATCCCTCCTCCTATCATTAGTGCGCCAGATTTTTCAGCTTTGAAGATTATTCCAGATAACAAATTTGCATCCTCTAGCAGGTTTAATTTGAAATCATTATGTTTTTGTGAAAACATCCAGATTTGACTTCCTACAGCTCCATCCATTATTCCTGGAACTATCACATCTATATTATTCCTAAAAGCCCAATGGAGAAAAGAATCTTCTCCTAAATGACGTCCTATCATCTTACAAATATCAGCTGATGACATTTCTTTTACTCCCTTTTGATATTCTTCTTCCAAAAATTCTTGCATTTTTTCTTCTATTAACGGCCCATAGCTTTCCATTGGAACCAAAACGTTCCCTAGTCTGTGAATATTTTGATCTGCTAATTCTCTATCATCCATTGTAAAAGATCCTTCTTTGTAATGTGCATAATGTCGAGCAATATCATGATCTAATGCACCGCATGTTGTAATTGCAACATTAAACCAATTGTTCTTTAACATATCTTTAATAATTCCACGAAGACCTGTTGAAATCACAGCTCCTACAAAGGAAATGAATTTTACACATTTTTCATCTTGAATCATTTCTTCTAGAATTTCTAGTCCATTTGAAAGATTGACTGCCTCAAATCCTCCTGATGTGGATAATTCCTCAAAAATATTTTCAATGGTGGTATCTGAATTAATTTCAACATCTTTAACAGGACGACCAGGCTTTGGCATAGTTTGTTTTTTGAAACCAAGTATAAAATCCTGCCTTAGGGATCTTAATTTAAGATTCTTTTTAAGAAAACTTTTAACCCGCCAAATAACATAACATTTCGAATGGCAGGAAGAATCAAAGTTGGATTAGTTGGAATTGGAAATTGTTTTTCAGGATTAATTCAAGGAATTGAATACTATAGGCAAAATCCGTCACAAGAGGTTACAGGAATAATTCATGATACTCTTGCAGGATATGGGATTCATGATGTTGATTTTGTATGTGGTTTTGATGTTGGTGAAAATAAAATTGGCAAACCCATCAATGAGGCAATTTACGAATATCCAAACATGGTTGATTGGATCCCAAAAGACTCTATGCCAAAATCAAGTGGGAAAGTTTACGAAAGTCCTGCTTTAGATGGTGTTGGTCTGTGGGTGGAAAATAGAATAAAACCCATCAAAACCAGTAAAACTGATGAACAACTAGCAGAAGAAGCAAAAGCAATTCTTAAGGAAACAGGGACTGAAATTCTAGTTTCTTATTTGCCTGTGGGTTCTGACAAAGTTACCGAGTTTTGGGCACAAATCTGTCTTGATACTGGCACTGCTTTTGTAAATTGTATTCCATCATTTATTGCATCAGATGAAACATGGGCTAAAAAATTTGAAGAGAAAAATATTCCTGTAATTGGTGATGATATTAAAGGTCAAGTGGGCGCAACAATTGTCCATAGGACTCTTGCTAAATTATGTAGTGATCGTGGAACTAAAATTGAGAAAACATATCAAATCAATGTTGGTGGAAACACGGACTTTCTAAACATGAAAGAACAAGATAGGCTAGTATCTAAAAGAATATCTAAAACAGAAAGCGTTCAAAGCCAACTTTCAGAAAGACTTGACGATGATCAAATTTATGTGGGCCCATCTGATTTTATTCCATTTTTGGGAAATACCAAACTAATGTTTATGAGAATTGAAGGAAGACAATGGGCAAATATTCCATACAATATGGAAGTAAGGCTTGAAGTGGATGACAAGGCAAACTCTGCAGGAATTGTTATTGATGCTGTAAGATTAGCAAAAATTGCACTTGATAGAAATGTTGGTGGTCCAATCAGACCAGCAAGCGCATATTTGATGAAACATCCTATTGAGCAAATGGCCGACGTAAAGGCAAAAGAAGATTGCGAAAGTTTTGTAGCAGGGAATTAATTATACAAATTTTTTAGAATCTGAAAATCTTATTTTTCTGTTCTTTTCAAATTTTGCCAAATTAAAATTTTTTACGGCATATCCTTCTTTTTTTATTTTAATTATTTTTGGTATCATAACTTTATTATTCTCAAAAAGATCAATTATCATACTGCTTCCACCATATTTTCTACTTGACACGTTAGCTGCAAGTATCGGAACTCTATTTTCTAAAGATCTTGCCTGAAGGTATGTTGTCCAAGGATTAATTCCTCTTCTCACAATTCTACTTGGAGAAAAAAGAATTCCTGCCCCTTTTTTTACAAAAGTTTCAGATACTTTGGGAAATACCAAGTCATAGCAAATAACCACTCCAAATTTACAGGCAGTATTGAAGACTCTAACCTCTCTCCCAGGAGTCACGGTGTTTTTTTCATAATCAAATGGATGAATTTTCTCTTGTTTTCCAATAATATCTCCCTTAGGACCAATTATTGGCGAAGTAATTGAGATATCTCGCTTTATTTTTTCGTAAAAAGCGCCTGGAATTATGGTCATTTGATACTTTTTTGAAATCTCTTTGAACTCTAAAAACTCGGAATCAAAATCATAAATTTCGTTATTTTTTAACCACTGCTCAGGCAAACATACTATTTCGGTTTTCATTTTTCCTAACCCTTCTAGAAATTTTGAAATTTTGGTAATTCCCTCTTTATTTGTTCTATAAGCACTAGTCTGGATTATTCCAACTTTGACCATAAAATTCCTCTTTTTGATGAATTATTATATCTAGTTGAATTGAAATTTTGGAATTTATGGTTTCAGATTAACTTAATAGATTTGATATTCAAGTATAATTGTGGAAAAGTATGAGCAACTTCTAAACATGCTAATGGATTTTAATGAATCCATCAGATTTGCTGCAATTTGTAACTCCAAAGGGGAGATCCTGTGGAATAGCCAAAGAGCAGGAATAAAGAACATAATACCATTGGCAGACACAAAGAAAACACTTCAAAGGGCAGTTGGGGCATGGCAGGAACGATCAAAAGTTACTGATAAAGTTGGACGTGGCCTATATGTTATCGCTGCATATGAAAAAATTAAAAGAATCACAATCCCTCTTGACAAAGGAAATTTGCTATTCATAAGTGTGGGAAACACTCCTTTGAAATCAAGTCGAGGTAAAAGCTACGGGCATCTAGTAGAAATGGGAAAAATAATGTCTATAGTGGATTTTGTAAACAAGAACATGTGATTCTTTTCTAGTATTTTTCTGGTTTAAAAATACGCACAAAAATCACTAAATTTTGTATTTTTTATTATCTACGCACAAAAAATTCCTTTTAAAAAAATACTTTACAAGAATAATTTTTCCTAAATCACCATTACAAAAAAATTGATAGTAAAACAAGAAAAATTGCTCAATTATGTCAACTAAACTTGTTAAGCATCGATTATCCGACCAAACTGGAAAAATGTACTGATTGGTACACGTAAAAAAAGTAGAAATCTTTGGATTCAAATCATTTGGATTTAAGAATACTACTGTACAATTTGAACCTGGCCTGATCTCCATATCTGGCCCAAATGGTTCAGGTAAGAGCAACATTTTGGATGCCATTATCTTTGCAATGGGGGAAAACAAACCAAAGGTAATGCGTGTTGATAAACTTAGATCTTTAATTCATGATATTGAAGGAAATAGACGTGGACCTAAAATGGCAAGATCAAGTGTACATTTTGATAATTCTGATAGAAAAATTCCTGTAGATTCTGATACCGTCGAAATTACAAGAGAGATGGATGATAAGGGGGAGAATAATTATTTTTTAAACAAAAAGAAAACCAACAGGAGTCATATTTTAGATCTTTTAGATATGGCTAATGCGGGATTGGGACAATTAAACGCAGTCCAGCAAGGTACCGTCACAAGAATTTCTGAATTCACATCTGAAGAAAAGAGAAAAACAATCGAGGATTTAGTTGGTCTATCATATTTTGATGAAAAAAAATCTGAGTCAATAAAGCAACTTGATGATGCAGACAGGCGACTCGAGATTGCACTGGCAAAGATGGGTGAAATCAAAAAAAGAATTGACGAGTTAGAAGAAGAACGAAATCAAAAATTAAGAAGCGATATCCTACAAAGAGAACTTAATAGGTATAATGCTATTAGCGCTGCCAATAAAATGAAAGTTGTATTAAGTGAAAAAACCTCAAAAGATATTTCTTTGCGTGAAATTTCATTAAAAATTAAAAATTTTGAAGATGAACGGACAGAAATTAGAGCAGAAATTGATGATTTAGAGGGGCAAAAGTCTAGTCTAATGCAAGAAGCAGATGATTATAATCAAGCTAAAGCCACAATTGACTCTGAGCTTAGCCAAGCTATGCAGCAATTTGAGGTACACAATAGCGGGATTGTTGCATCCACTAAAAGGCTAGAACAAATTGATTCAAGAATTCCAGAAATAAAAAATGAATTAGAAGTCATTTCAAATTCCAGGGAAGGAATCGATTCAAAAATTTCGCAAGTTAAAGTTTCTATAAATGAGACAAATGTGAAAATTAAAAAAATTAACGATGACATGCAAGGAATCGATTCAATTCGTGACAAAATACTTGAAGAACAATCTCGAGCCTCTTCTAAAAAATTAGAAATAGACAACAAGATCAAAAATTTAAATGGCGAATTAAATTCTACACAATTAAAACTATCTAAAGTCCAAAATGAAAAAGCTGAATCTGAAATTAAAGTAAACTCAAATTCCAATAAATTGTTAATTATGGAACAAGATCTAGCCAAACTCTCAGATTTGGAGAGAAAACTTGGATCTATGAATGAGAATCACAAAGCAACAATCACTGAATTAAAATCAAGAATTTTAAAATTAAATTCTAAAAAAACTAAAATCTTAAAAGACTCTGAGGAATTAAACTTGATTCTTGAAAAGTCAAGTAAAGCTGCTGCTCAATATGAAACCAAAATTAAAACTGTAAAGGGGATAATGCATGAGGACTATACTGTTGCCAAACTAAAAGAGGACGCCGAGAAGCTTGGAATTAAAGGATTAGTTTATGAGATGATTTCATGGGAAAAACAATACGAACGTTCTGTTTTAGCTGTTAGTTCAGACTGGATTAAGGCAATTGTGGTAAAAGATTTTGCAACCTTGCTTGGAATTGCTGAGGTGGCTCGCACAAAAAATCTACCAAAACTAAAAATCATCCCTCTTGAGGCAATTCCTAATTTTAAATTGAATTTACCAAAACACCCCGGAATTGTAGGTGTACTTTCAGATTATGTGAAATGTGATTCGGAGTATTCTGCCCTCAAAACATTTTTGTTTGGAAATGTGGTTCTTACTAATTCTAGAGAATCAGCCTACTCTATCTCAAAATCTGGCTATAAGGCAGTCACATTAGGAGGCGAATTTTTTGAAGCAAAAGGAGGTGGAGTAATAATTGATATTAATTCAAAAATCTCAAAACTCACAAAAATTATCTCTCTTAGCTCCTCTATTGATGGATTATTACAATCAATAAATTTACTAAGAAAATATATTTTAAAGAAAAAGAACACTCTTAAAAAAATTGATTTATCCATACAAAACTATTCTGATCGATTATCTATCTCTGAAAAAGCGCTAGTTTCTACTGATGAAAATTATTCTCATTTGAAATCTAGAATGTTATCTGCAAATAAAACAAAATCACAATTAATTGATAGAATTTCAGAACTTAAATCAAAAAATAAAATACTTGCAGCAGAATCATCTACAATCGAGTCTCATGTAGAATCACTTGTTGATCGAATTTCAATAGTTGAAGAAAATTATGCTAGTGGAGAACAAACACGTATTTCAAACGAATTGACTAAAATGAATATAAAAAAATCTGAGATTGAAAAATTACATACTGCTATAATGAATGAATACAGGGACAAGTCTTCCCAGTTAGCCGAAGTGGAATCAGAAGCAAATCGCTCGAGTTCTCAAGCAAAAAATCTTCATGAAGAAGAAGCATCTTTGCTTTTTCAAAAACAAGAATTAAAAAATAAAATTCAAACTTTGGAACAAGAAAAAGAATCAAAAAAAATAATTCTTGAAAAATTAAGAGAAAAAGAGCAAGAACTTATTTCAACTTCTGGTACATCTATTGGACAAATCAAAGAATATGATGATAAATTGAAAGTTTTGTCAGACAAAAATCAAACTCTCACTAAAGAAGTAAACTCACTAGAAAGACAATCTGATTCCTTAAACCGTGATCTGAGTGATCTTGCTGAAACTGAAACCAAATTACAAAAACTTCTAGAAACTTTTGGTTTTGATGTAAATATGGAAACGTTTGATGTTGAGCCTATAGTTCAAGGGCTCTCTTCTGAACTAAACTCTCTAAATGCCCTCAATGCCAAGGCTCCAGAAACTTACCTTGAAGTATCGTATGGGTATCGTTCAATGTCTACCCGTAAAAACTCCTTAGAGGAAGAAAGAAACTCTATTGTAAAATTCATTGAAGGAATTGAAAAAGACAAACGTCAAACTTTCTTAAATGCATTTGATGTAGTGGATAAAGAAATCCGACTTATTTTTAATAAAATGACAGGAGGAAACGCTTGGCTTGAATTGCAAAATGAAGATGATATCTTTACTTCTGGAATTTCATATTTAATTCAGTTTAAAAATAAACCAAAAAGAGAATCTACATCAATTAGTGGAGGTGAAAAAACATTAGCTGCAATTGTATTTGTACTTGCATTACAAAAATTAAAACCATCGCCATTTTACTTGTTTGATGAAGTTGATGCTCATTTGGATGCGCCAAACGCTGAAAAGTTATCAAATATTTTAGAAGAAAGATCCAAAGAAAGCCAATTCATTATGGTCTCCTTAAAAGACTCTGTAGTAAACAAAGCAAAACTCATTTATGGTGTGTATCCAAAAAATGGGGTTTCACATGTTGTCACATACAAAGATAAGAGAATGCCATCTGTAAAGACTTCTTAATCTAAATCAACATAACACGCAAAAGCATGGTCCTCTTCAGTTGTTTTTAATTCAGGTTCAACCTTGCATTTGTCGATTGCATAAGGACAACGTCCTCTAAATCTGCATCCTTCATTAGAACCAATTTCTACGGAATCTTTAATTCTAATATTTTTCTCCCGGTTTAGATTATTTGGGTCTGGTTCTGAGATTGCGTCAATCAAGGCCTGAGTGTATGGGTGTTTGGGTCTTAGCAAGACATCATCTATTTTCCCCATCTCTACAATTTTTCCAAGATACAAAATTCCTATTCTCTTTCCAAAGTATCTAGCTGTTGCCAAATCATGTGTAATGTAAATGAAAGAAATTTCATATTTTTTTTGTAGTTCTTGCATTAATTCCAACATTTCAGCCCGTATGGATACATCAAGCATAGATACAGGCTCATCGGCCACAATTATTTTTGGTTTTATTGATAGGGCTCTTGCTAAAACCACTCTTTGCCTTTGACCTCCAGAAAGCATATGAGGATATTTTTTAATTATTTCTTCTGGAGGTTCAAGTTTTACTTCTTTGAGTACTTCCAAAACTCTTTTTTTCCTTACATCTGAATCTCCTATTTGGTGTATTTCGAGAGGTTCTGCTACAATATCTAGTATCTTCATTCGTGGATTGATTGAATCATAAGGATCTTGATGAATCATTTGGCAATTCATACGAATTTTCTCCAAACTTTTTTTGTCATTGCCAATTTCATTTCCTTCAAAAATTATTTTTCCGGAATCTGCTGCTATGGATTTGAGAATTAATTTGGCAATTGTTGATTTTCCTGATCCTGACTCTCCTGCTAAAACAAACACCTCTCCTTTATTTAGATAAAAAGACACATCATCAGTAGCTTTTACTATTGAGACTTGTGAACTAAAAATGTGTTTTTTAATAAAATGTTTTTTAAGGTGCTCAATTCTTAAAATTTCTTCCAACAAATACTCTAAAAACTAGAAGTATATCAAGAAACTGTAATCTTGCCTAAAAATTTGGGATAAAGCATTTATGTCAAATAAAGTTTGAATTAATACTTGAGTGAAACCGCCCAGAACAGTCTGGTTTACAAAAAATATGTAATCGATAATAATCTTCAATATTTTAAACCTCATGCAACCAAAATTGAAAAAACCTTCGCTGATGAAATATTCTTAAGTATGAATCGTGAATCAAAATACATCAATCCAAAGTATTTTTATGACAAAAAAGGTTCAAGTTTATTTGAAAAAATCTGTGAGCTTCCTGAATACTATCCTACAAGAACCGAAATTAAAATTCTAAAAAATCTAGAATCTGATTTACTTCAGTTTTTAGATGATTCTTTTAGATTAGTTGAACTTGGCAGTGGATCTTCGACTAAAACACGACTAATTTTGGATATTTTTACCAAATTTCAAAAAACTATCGAGTATTTTCCAATAGATGTCTCTGAAATTATAACTGAAAGCTCCGAATTGCTTCAAAGGGACTATCAGGATCTAAAAATTACCGGGATTATTGATACGTATGAGGGAGGGCTTGAGTTTATTGAAAAATATGATAATAAAAAAAATCTGATCCTTTTTCTGGGTTCTAGTTTTGGAAATTTTACTCCTGATGAAGGAAAAACTTTTTTGAAAAAAATAAACTCAATAATGAAAACTGATGATCTTTTCTTGATTGGATTGGATTTGGTTAAAAATAAAAAAATTCTAGAGGATGCATATGATGATTCACAAGGCATCACAGAACAATTCAATCTTAATGTATTGTCACGAATTAACGATGAGTTAGATGCAGATTTTACTTTAAATGATTTTAAACATGTTGCAAAATATAATGAAAAAGAGCAAAGAGTAGAAATGTACTTGAAATCTCTTGTTAATCAGTCTGTAATTATTTCAAAGGCAAATCTTTCATTAAAATTAAAACAAGGAGAGCTTATCCATACTGAGCATTCTCATAAATACAAAATTTCTCAAATCAAAGAACTGATGGATGAGACTGGCTTTATTATTAAAAAAAATTGGTCAGACATAAACGACCATTATGCATTAACTTTGGTTTCAAAAAAATAGTTTTAATTTTTTTCCACACATCGAAAACCAGAAAACAACCATCTTTCATCTAATCTGAAAAAATTCCTATAGCTTCCTCTTATGGACATTTTAGGTGTACCAAAAGATCCTCCCCTAAGGACTTTCTGATTAGAAAACCACTTGTCATTATATTCATCAAAACCTGATTTGAATCCTGGGTAGCCAATAAATTCTGATGACGTCCATTCCCATACGTCACCAATCATTTGATGACATCCGTAGGAACTTGCACCTTCAGGATAAGATCCCACCTCTGTACACCCCCATTGATGAGATTCCATCAAATTGGCCTTTTGTTCAGTTGGTTCTTCATTTCCCCAAGGAAATATTGTTTTTTGTTGATTGTTTTCATTCCAACAGGCAGCTTTTTCCCATTCTGCTTCAGTGGGTAATCTTTTTCCCGCCCATTTACAAAATGCATCTGCCTCATAGTAACTCACATGACATACTGGTTCTTTGAGATTTAATTCCCGCAGACCTAAAAAGTCACGTATTTTCCAACTCTCATCAATTCGCTCCCAATACATTGGGGCAATCCATTTATTTTTTTTCACTTGCTCCCAGCCATCTGAAAGCCAATACTTGTAATTTTCATATCCTTCATCATCAATAAATTCTAGATATTCTTTGATAGTAACAGGAAAGACATTGATTTTGTAATCATTAAGAAATACTTTGTGTTGGGGTAATTCAATATCATAACAAAAATCTTTTCCATTGTATCCAATCTCGTAAAGACCTCCTTTGATTTCAATGGATTTTTGTTCAATTTGGATCGATGCTGGTTTTTCATTTTTTCTAACGGGTCTATATTGATCTGCTAACAAATGCTGTAAATCATAAACCAATAATTCTTGATGTTGACATTCATGGTGAAAACCTGTTATGATTAACCTTACATCCTCATTACTAAGGTCATTTGATTTAATGAAATGTTCTACTCTTTGATTAATATTGTTAAAGTATTGAAAAATTTGGTCAACTGTGGGTCTTGAAATAATGCCTCTGGCACCTTTATCATTTGGAACTCCAAATTGTTGATAATACGAATTTAGATATTCTGAATATTCCTTGGAGTAAAATTCATAATTTTTATCTAATTTACTCAAAATGGCCTCATAAATCCAGCTCACATGACCTAAGTGCCACTTTGGAGGACTCATATAAAATGCGGTTTGAACCACAAAGTCATCTTTTTCTAAAGTTTTTACTAGTTCTAGAGTACGATTTCTTGTTTCTTTAAATTGTTCTAATAACGGGTTTTTTTGATCTTGATCAGAAATCGTAGTCATTATTTTTAAAATTATTTTCTTTTATTATTATATTTGTCCAAAACGTCTGTACGTAATTGGCCGCAGGCAGCTGCTATTTCAGTTCCCTTTTCAACTCTAACTGTGCAATTAACTCCACTATTGTAAAGAATTCTTTCAAATTCAATGACGTTCTTTCTCGTGGGACGCTCAAAATCACCTGCGGTTGGATTTAGAGGAATAAGATTAACATGAGATCCATTATTTTTCAAAAGCACTGCAAGTTCTTCTGCAATTTCTGTAGAGTCGTTAACTCCTTGAATTAAAGCATATTCAAAAGTTACACGCCTTCCTGTTTTTAAAAAATACCGTTGTCCTGCATTAATCAAATCTTTTACGGAATTTTCTCCTGCAGTTGGAACTAGCCATTGTCTTAATTTGTCATTTGGAGAATGAAGTGAAATTGCAAGTCCAATTTGCAAGTTTTCTTCTGCTAATTTATCTATGCTTGAAACAATCCCTATAGTTGAGATGGTGATGTTTCTCTGACCAATCCCAAAGCCTCTGGGATGTGTTAATAATCTAACTGCTCGAATTGTTTCTGAATAATTTGCAAGGGGCTCCCCCATTCCCATAAAAACAATATTTGTTACATGTTGCCCTTTTTCTAAAAGGATTTTTGCAAAATGAATAACCTGACCAATAATTTCTTCTGCTTTCATGTTACGTTCAAAACCCATTTGTCCCGTAGCACAAAACACGCACCCCATAGCACATCCAACTTGAGTCGAAACACAAATAGTGGATCTTGGATGCCCAAACAACTTCTTTGGTGGATATTGCATTAGGACAGTTTCTACTGGCGTTTTATCTGCAAGAGCAAGTAGTAATTTTGTAGTCTCACCATCTTTGCTTACTATTCTGTGGGTTTCTTTTGTTGATCCAATTGAAAATCCTTTCTCCACGAGCATTTCTCTAAATGCTCCGGGAAGCTGTTTTATTTCTGAAATGCTTTTTGGGAATTTATAATATAATGAAAATAGTATTTGATCTGCTCTGTAACGTGGCTGTCCTAACTCTGTTACCATTTTTTCCATTTCTTCAGGTAGCATTCTGTAAAGATCAGTCATTGCATATTCCTCATTGTTCTGAATAGTCTATTCTATATCTTTGATTATTATTTCTAATATCCTCGCGCAAAAATGGGAATCGAGGTACTTGGTTCATCGCAGTAAATACATTTGCCATCTTTATTTTCATTTTCAAAAGGAATAACGCGAATGTCTGCCCCCGTCTCTTCCTTGATTTTGTCTTCGCATTCTTGCTTTCCACACCAAAAAGCATTGAAAAAACCTCCCTTACCCATTTTTTCCTTAAATTCAGAATAGTTTGAAATATTCAAAGTATTTTGTTTTGCTTGTTCTTTTGCAGTTGCCAGCATTTGGGTTTGAATTTCATTTAAAATCAATTCAATTTTTCCAATTTCATCAAAACTCAAATCGTTTTTTTCTTTGTTGTATCTTTTAGCTAATACAACTTTTTGTTTTGAAATGTCTTTAGGTCCTATCTCTATTCTTAAAGGAACTCCTTTCATTTCCCAGTCGTTGAATTTGTATCCTGGTGATAATTCATTTCTATCATCAATATGAACTCGAATTGATTTTGTTTCTAGTTTTTGTTTAATTTCTTCTGATTTTTCTAGTGCTTTTTTTCCATCTTCCTTGGAATTATAAATTGGAACAATTACTACTTGAGTGGGTGCAACTTTGGGGGGCAAAACTAATCCCTTGTCATCCCCATGAACCATGATCATCGCTCCAATTAATCTCCAAGACACACCCCAAGATGTTTGCCATGCAAAATGTTCCACATTGTCCTTATCTGCAAATTTAACCTCAAAAGGTTTTGAAAAATTTTGTCCAAGAAAATGTGAGGTACCCATTTGAAGTGCTTTGCCATCGGGCATTATGGATTCCATTGTAGTAGTATATACTGCTCCTACAAACTTTTCTTTTTCACTTTTCTTTCCTGTAACAACTGGAATGGCTAACTCTTCTTCAACTGTATTTTTGTAAATCTCTAAAATTTTGAAAACCTCTTCTTGGGCCTCCTCTTCAGTTGTGTGAACAGTGTGTCCTTCTTGCCATAAGAATTCTGAGGTTCTAAGAAAAGGCTTGGTGGCTTTTATTTCAGCTCTCAGAGCAGTATTCCAAAAATTAATTTTTAGTGGTAAATCTCTCCAACTTTTTATCCATTTTGAATAAAGTGTGTATGCTAATGTTTCAGATGTTGGTCTAAGAGCAAGCCTATCTCCGACTTCGTTTTCACCCGAGTGAGTTACCCAGAAAACTTCGGGATTAAAACCTGCAAAGTGTTTTTGTTCTTTTCCTAAAAGTGACTCAGGAATTAAGACCGGAAGAAAACCATTTCTTATTCCATTTTGAGAAAATTTTTTATCAAATGTATCTTTTAGAGATTCCCATATAGAATACCCATCTGGCCTTAAAACAATTAATCCCTTTACCGGCGCATAATCTGCTAATTTTGCTTTTAGCACTACCTGGGTATACCATTCACTAAAATCATTTTTTTTGGATACTGTTATTCCAACACTTTCTTTACCCAAATCAAATTTTCAGAACCTACTTTTACTAATGAGCCTTTCGTGATTAATTTTTTATCGATTTAAAAATTCTATTTTACTTTAGAGGATCGCCTTTACAAAAGACTTGTCCCATGACCCTACTTTGAAAGTTTGGGCACACAAAACACTGAATGAATTGTGTGTTTTCTTTTAAAACTGGACAATCTACAAATTCCTGCTTCATCCGTTTTAGCATTTTTGGACTGACTCCTTTTAGTTTGAGCTTGCCTTTCTCATCCATCATTCCTGACTCTTGAAGTATTGCTTTGAGTTCTTTTGTTAGTTTCACTTTTTCTTCAGTTGATTTTATTTCTACTTCGTATTTGCGTTCTAACTCATCGCTCATATTCTACCTCATTTGTTCCTCGATTTATTACTAGCGGTTTTTTATTTTAAAAACAAATTTTGATTTAAAAGTGATTTATAGAATAGCAACTGCTAAATCCTTTAAAACATAAATTTTTCCATGACAAGCGTGATGATTGTTGAAAACCCAGAAAAACCCTGTTTATCGGCCAAAAAACTACTGTCTTCAATTAATTACTACATAGTATTTCAAACAAGTAATGGGTATGAAGCAATTGAAAAGTATGGTATTTTAAAACCCGATCTTTTACTTTTAGATATCGTCCTCTCAAAACATGATGGATTAAGTGTCCTAAAAGAGCTCAAAAA
>Ga0224508_10002437_pt1 | contig 15810 bp, 13 predicted proteins | sample SF_Jan12_sed_USG_4_FD_170157 | JGI IMG/M metagenome (GOLD analysis project Ga0224508, IMG submission 170157) | Sediment microbial communities from San Francisco Bay, California, United States - SF_Jan12_sed_USGS_21 | ecosystem: Environmental > Aquatic > Marine > Sediment | place: USA... | reverse complement strand
GATGGCGCCGGCGAGAAAGGTTACGATCGCCGTATTGCTCGCTGCGGTGCCAGTCGCATCGGTTGCGGCTACCGTAATATTGGATGGCGGCGTCACAACCGGTGCCCCGGCATCCTGTACCGACACGCTCCGGGTCACCTGAACAGCCGCATTTCCGGCGGTGTCACTGACGTTATAGGTCAGGATGTAAAGCCCCACCGTGCCGGTATTGACGCTGCCGCCGGTAACGATCGCCGGCGTCAGAACGCCGTCGACATTGTCGCTCGCGATCGCGCCCGGGTCGGTGAACGGATCCCCGACGTTGAGCGTAATTGAAGCCGCTCCCAGCAGCGTGATTAACGGCGCAGTCTGATCCGCCACAGTCACTGTTGCCTGCGCGGTGCCGGTATTGCCATCGCTGTCGGTAGCGCTAAAGGTCACCGTGGTCGTACCGAGCGGGAAGACCCCGGGGGCATCATTAATAATCGTTGCGATTGCGCCATCGTCTGTGTCGAAGGCGCTTGCGGCGTTGAGAAAACTCGTGATTGCCGGATTGGTTGCTGCAGTGCCGCTCGAATTGGTTGCAGCTACCGTGATATTGGCCGGTGTCGTTAGGGTCGGGGCTATTATACTTGTCGTGTTAAATAATACGTCGTCCGAGTTGCTATCTTCGCTGGCGCACGAAGCAAGAGTCATAACGAATATCAGCAACAGTAATATCCTGGTCAAACCGATGCGGCGTTCAAACCAGGAATTACTTAGGTTCGATTGAGGCAGAAAACCAAGCGAACAGGGTACCGTGCCAATCTTGTTCATGGGCGAAATTATTCAGCTGACCAGAATTACCTAATAGTCTGGCTAACCTCGAAGTCAAGGATGGGGTAAAACTGGGGGGCAATCCCTGAACGGCATGGTTTATCGGTATTATTTGCTTTAAATTGTCGATATATATTACTGATTATTAGGAATTATTTCTCTTTAAATCAACGTGAAATGTCAGTATTCCGGGTAATTTTTTGTGCCGCGAGAGTTCGATAAAACCGACAAACGGTAGGTATCGACAAAATGCTGCTGGGCAAGCCGATAAAACCGCCGGCGACTAAACTTTAGTCAGCCTATACCGATAGGCGTAAAAAGCGAGTCCCGAGGTTAGAAATATGTAGATCGCTGCTGCTATTGCCAGGGTATCCATGCCGGTACCGATGTCGATCTGCCAGCCGATGACGATCGGGGACAGGGCGGTACAAAAAACCATCGCAGCTGCGCCAAGCGATTTAATTGAACCCAGGTGTTGGTTGCCATACATTTCGGACCAGAAGGGTGCAGTCGCGGTTGATTGGAACCCGACCGTGATCCCGGTCAATACCAGGAATACGCCACCCCCAAACAGGCTGCTCGAGTAGGCCAGTACGATCAGGCCGACACCCATCGGCAGCGCCACCAGCGGGATCATGCGGATTGCGCCGTAGCGGTCGATCAGAAAACCGGTCACCAGCTTGGTGCCGACTGAGACCATTGCATAGATAGAAAACAAGGCGGCCCAGCCGATCAACGGCCAACCCTTGGATTCCACCAGGTGTACCTGGTGGAAAATGAAGCCGGTAAACATGAGCGGCTGTGACATCAGGCCCGGCGCGAACAGGTAAAAGTACCGGTCACGAATCACCTCTGCCCGTGTCCACTGACGGCGACGATAAACGCGAACCCGGTCATCGTTCTGCTGCGATATCTGCATCAGGTATTCCCGATGACGTTGTTCATGGCTACGCAATAGAAACAGTATTGCCGGCAACATGAAAACGACCAGTAGAAAGCCTGCCACCTGCCAGCTCTGGCGCCAGCCCACCCACAGTAGCAAGGCAACCAGCATGCTCGGCATGATCGCTTCCGCCACCGCGTAGCCCATGCTGGCGAGCGCCGACGCCTTGCCCTTGTGTTCATCGAGATAGCGTACCATCGCGGTAGAGCTGACGATGAACATCAGCCCCTGGCCGAGCTGTCGTAGCAGAAACAGGCTGACCAGCAGGGTCAGAATACTCTCGCTCAGTGACATCATTCCACAACCGATGCCGAGACCGAGCACGATCGCGATCGACAGCCGTTTGAGGTTGACCCGGTCGACCAGGGAACCGGACCAGATCATGACGATTGCGCTCAACAGGGTTGCCAGGGAGTAGATACCGGCAAACTCACCGTCGCTCAAGCTGAGCTCGGCACGAATCTCGCCGCTGAATAACGAGATCAGGAAGGTTTGCCCGGGCGACGACCAGAAAGTCATCAGGAATCCAAATAGCAGCAGCTGCCATTCGGATCGAATCAGCTTTAGCACGGGCTGCCGGATTTCCTGAGTATGATCAACGCGTCTACCGCAAGCGCTTCGTCATCGTTAACCAGGACCGGATTGATATCGATTTCGGCAACACTGTCTTTGAACTCGAACGCGATTACCGATAGGGCAACGATGGCATCGATCAGCGCCTGTCGGTTCGATGCCGCCTTGCCACGGAAACCCTGCAATAATCGATTTGCTTTGAGCGAGGCAATCATTTCGTCGGCCTGTTGGGGGCTAACCGGACACATTGCCACCGCACGATCGGAAAGTAACTCGATCAATATGCCGCCGGCAGCCACCATGACGACGGGGCCGAACTGCGGGTCGTTTACCGTGCCGAGGCTTATTTCAACGCCTTCGTTGGCCATTTGCGAGACCAGCACCGTCGGCCCCAGTCGGCCGCTCAAGTCGTTGTAGTGATCGAGTAAATCGGCTTCGGACTTGATATTAACGAAGACACCGTTGCTATCGCTTTTATGATTTATCCCGGGTTCGGCGGTTTTTATTACTAACGGATAGCCGATCGAGTCAGCCACTGATACCAGCTCTGACTGGCTAAAAACCGTTTCATGCCTGATCGCGGGCACTGAAAAGTCGCTCAGCAGGGCAAGTGCGTCGGCTTCGCCCAGTGAATCTGAATGATGATCGATCAAGCGCTGTTTCCAGGATGAAATCTTTTTTTGATCGAGACTGGATGGTGGGGCAGATTGCGGGGCGTTTCTTTTAAACTTGTGATAATCGAACAGGTGCCTGAATGCCAGCAGGGTTTCATGGGCGCCATCGATGAGCGGGATCCCGGCCACGTATGCTCGGCGGCAGAGGGTCGAATTTGCCAGGTCTGAATAACAGGTCGCCAGCGCTATCGGCTTGTTGGTCTTTTTACTGACGGCTTCTATCACCCGGTAAATGGCCTCGGACAGGTAATAGCCATCACGGTAGTTGCTGATAAACGCACCCGCGGCGACGTTGGGATCCTGCATCAATGCATTCATGCAGGCCTCGAAGCGCTGCTCGAAGCGGTCGTGCGAGCCCCACGCATCAAGCGGATTTTCAGCCTTGAGTCCGGGATCCAGATTCTGTTCAAGTATTTGCCTGGTGGTATCTTCGAGCTTTGCAAACTCGATGCCGAGTTCAAAGGCTTCATCGGTAACCAGCTCCCTGAAACCGCCAGACTCGAATGCCGCAGCAAATCCACCGTCGGCCGCCTCACGTCCCGATTGCAGCAGCATCAATATCGACGCCATTTCGTCGAAGTCGTCGACTTCGATCACCCCGTAGCGTTTGAACAGGGCCTGGAACACGGCGTGATTGCCCGCAATTGCGCCGGTATGAGTCAACGCCATCGCCGCACCCAGCGGCGACTTGCCGATTTTCAGAATCACCACCGGAATGTTGCGGGCATTCGCTTTTTCGAGCGCGGCGACAAAAGCCCCGGGATCACGCACCGTTTCGAGAAACAAACCGATCACACGGGTATCGCTTTGCTCGAGGCTCCAGTCCATGTAGTCGGCTACGGTTGTCGTGATTTCGGTGCCAGCGGATACGCAGAGGTTGAATCCAAGCCGGCAACCGTTGTGGCAAAGCGTGGTGAACGCGGAACCGGATTGTGCGATATAGCTGATCTCGCCCTTGATGATTTCGGCGGCGCGCGGAAAGATACCCGCATACAAATCATGACTGACGCTGTAAAAGCCCATGCCGTTGACACCACAGATCATCAGCCCGGCCGCATCTGCCATTGCCGCCAGGCGTTGTTGCAGACCAGGCTCGGAGTCCTGTTCGAGAACAGCGCTGGAGTAAATAGTTGCAGCCCTGGCACCGTGTTCGATTGTCGCCTGCAACGCGCTTTCGAGGTGTGCGTTGCCGAGCGCGATGACGACGTGATCAACCGTGACCGGTAGTGACTCCAGGGTGGGATAACAGGCCTGGTCGAGTATTTGCTGGTAACGCGGATTCACCGGGTAGACTTCGCCCGCGTAATCCGATTCGATCACCATCCTGGCAAGCACCTGCCCGGGGCTATCGGTCCTGTCGGAGACCCCGACCAGTGCAATGCTGGCGGGTTTCAGCAAAGGGTCTAGCCGATGCTTACTCATCTTTGCCCAGTCTTGCCTCACGCCATGCCAGTGCGGCCTTCATGCCTTCGCTGCGCAGTACCTGGTTGAATTGCCTGCGTAGATCTGTCTCGAGGCTTTCGATTTGGACCGAGGTATCGGCGCCCATGCGCAGCGCCTTGCCAAGCCCCATGATTTCATAGGTCTGATTAATGGCCTGCTTGGTCATTCTGACTGAGTCAGGATCCATAAGGGCAACTTCGCGTGCCAGTGCAACGCCACGCCGCATCACCTCGCCTTCGCTTACGACCTCGTTAACGATGCCCTGTTCGAGTGCCTCGGCAGCACTCATGCGGTCCTGGCCGCTGAGCAACATCTTCTTGGCGCGCTTTGGATTGACATACCAGGGCAGTAATAGTGCGACGATGCTGCTGCCGAAACGCAGCTCAGGTTCACCGAACAGGCTCGCTGAGTCACAGACGGTCATGTCGCAGGCGAGTGCAATTTCAAAACCGCCGGCCAGCACGTAACCGTGCACCGCCGCTATGGTCGGTTTTGGGCTATGCCAGAAACGCATGATCAACTCGAGGTCGGCATCGATTGCCTCGCGCCAGTCGGCCTCGGTGGTCCGGTTCGCCGCGACGCCGGCCTGTAGATCGAATCCGGAGCTGAAGGCGCGTCCGTTACCATAGACAACAATCGCCTGAGCCGTGTCGTCGTTTTCAATCTCATCGAGCGCACGGTTAATTTCGTCGATCATGGTCGCATTGATCGCGTTGAGCTTGTCCGGGCGATTCAGGCCTAGCAGGGCGACCGGACCCTGCCGTGATAGCTCTATGGTTGCAAAACTCATGTGACAGCCAGCAAATTGAGATGCGCGGATTATAAGCAGCTTTTGGCCTGAGAAAAATTAAATCGGAAATCTATTTGGGACAAGCCAGTCACTCTGTCACATTAAACTCTTTACCTGCAAGGCGACACGGCGCTAGAATCATTTGATTGTACCCGTTGCGGAGATTCTGTTATGGCAGCATCACCCTATAATCCTGCCGGCGACTACCAGCCCGATTCGACGATCGCGACACCTCCGCTTTACCTCTGGCCACCACAGCCCATGGCAGCTTTGAAATGGCTGTTTTTCGGCATGTTGTTCCCCTGGGGCCACCTTTTCATCGGTCTCGCTTTTGTCAGCTGGTATTTGCTGACACCAGCGCTGGCAACCATGGCTGAATTCGAGCCGGGCTGGATTGCCTTGATATGGCTGCGTAACGCAGTCCTGCTAACGCTGATTGTCGGGGGTTTGCACTGGTGGCTTTACATGCGCCGCTCACAGGAGCGGCAATACAAATTCCATGACAAGTGGCTGGCGACCGGTAACGAGTCTTTCCTGTGGGGGGACCAGGTCAAGGACAACATGTTCTGGTGTATTGTCTCCGGGGTCTCATTCTGGACTTTCTACGAAGTCATTACTTACTGGATTTACGCCAATGGCATGGTGCCGATACCCGCAATTGCCGAGCATCCGATCTATTTTGTGTTTGGCCTGCTGGCGGTTTTTTTCTGGAGTACACTCCATTTTTACTTTGTTCATCGCCTGTTGCACTGGCAACCGATTTACAAGGTGGCGCATGAATTACACCACCGCAACGTAAATACAGGTCCCTGGACCGGGATTTCGATGCATCCGCTCGAACATGTTGTCTACTTCAGCCTGTTCGTTCTGTGGTGGTTTGTTCCAGTGCATCCAGTAATTATCGTATTGACTGGTTTGTTCCAGGCTATCAGCCCCGCGTTTTCACATTCGGGTTTCGACTACATCCGGATCACCCGTAATTTTCGCGTCAGCACGGGCGACTGGTACCACCAGCTGCATCACCAGTATTTCAATTTCAACTACGGCAACACCACTACCCCTTTCGATAAGCTGTTTGGCAGTTGGCACGATGGCAGCCGGGAATCGCTCCTGCAACAGAAACAACGTAAGCGTAACCGGCGCAAGCAAACTGTCTGAATCAGGCGATCATGTCTGAATCTGACACCGAACAGCGCGCCAGAAAAAAACGTCGTCGCCGACCCTCTGCCGCTTCTGGTTCAACTCCGCAACCGCGGCAATTAAGTGGCATCGTCGGCGGGCGCTACCAACCCCTGGATCAAGCGGACCTGCCCGTGGTCGACCAGGCGGTACGTAAGATACTGCAGGACGTCGGCATGTCGGAGGCGCCCGCTATCGTCATCGAACAGGTCACGGCGGCAGGTGGCAGCCTCGATCCAGACGGGCGCCTGCATTTTTCCGCGGACTTGATCGATCGTGCCCTGAACGGGTTTGCAAGGAATTTCAAACTTTGCGGTCAAAATCCCGCACACGACATGCAGCTTGGCGGCAGGCGCGTGCACGTCGGTTCAGGGGGTGCCGCGCCGATGATCATGGACCTGGAAAGCGGGCGTTATCGAGAATCGAATTTACGCGATCTCTACGATGCCGCGCGCGTGGTCGACGGCCTCGAACATATCCATTTCTTCAGCCGCTCGCTGGTAGCGCGTGATATGCCTGACCTGCACAGTCTCGATATCAATACCGCCTACGCCTGCCTGGCCGGCACCAGCAAGCACGTGTTTTCGTCGGTGTCATTGGCTGCGCATGTCGAGGAAATCGCCGAAATGTGCTTTACCATTGCCGGCTCACGCGAGGCCTTTTACCAACGTCCTTTCCTGTCGCTCAATATCAACCCGCCGGTGCCGCCGATGCGTTTCGACGCCGATTCCTGTGAGGTTATGGCCGAGGCTGCGCGCCTCGGCATTCCGCTGCATTCGAATACCTTCGGCCAGATGGGTGCCTCGAGCCCGGTGACCATCGCCGGTACCGTTGCGCAGACCATCGCCGAGACCCTGTCTGGTATGATTTTCGCGTGGCTGGTTAATCCCGGGGCAAAGATTATCTTCGGCACGCGTCCGCTGGTCACCGATTTGCGCACCGGCGCGATGAGTGGCGGTAGCGGAGAAGCTGCGATCACGATGGCGGCGAGCGCGCAGATGGCGAACTACTATGATCTGCCCAACTCGACCATTGCCGGCGCCACCGACAGCAAGACCGCGGACGCGCAAAGCGGTTACGAGAAATGCCTGACGGTAGCGCTTGCAGCCCAGGCCGGATCCAACCTGATTACCCAGGCCAGCGGCATGCAGGCGAGCCTGATGGGCTGTGCGCTCGAAAGTTACGTGGTCGATAACGATATGCTGGGCAGCATTATGAAATCCCTAAGCGGGATCGAGGTCAGCGAGGCGACCCTCGCGGTGGCGACAATAGACGAGGTTGTGCACGGTGACGGTCACTTTCTCGGCCAGCCGGAAACCCTGCAACGCATGCAAACCGATTTTGTTTATCCCGAGATCGGCGACCGGCGCCCGATCGACGAATGGGAAGCGGATGGCTCGAAAGACATCCGTGAAGTCGCGCGCGAGCGTACCCGACAGATACTAATGCAACATTACCCGCAGCACATTTCTGCCGAGATAGAGCAGAAGTTGCGCGACAGTTTTGATATACGTTTGCCCGCGGAGGCGATGCAACAGCAATGAAAATAGCAATATTTGGCGTCGGCGCAATGGGTTCAGTTTATGCCGGGCTCATGGCCGAAGCCGGACACGAGACCTGGGCGGTGGATATCTGGCAAGACCACGTCGATGCGATCAACCAGGCCGGCCTGCGTGTCGAGGGCGCGAGTGGGGATCGCGTGGTGCAGGGCATCAACGCAACCACCCATGCGCAAGACGTCGGTAGTTGCGATCTCTATGTACTCGCGACCAAGGCCTCGGGTGTCGGCCCGGCAGCCAAAACGATTGCGCCACTAATGGGGTCAGAGTCAGTCGTAATTACGATTCAAAACGGCCTCGGGGCAGGGGAGCGCATTGCACAGTTTATGAAGACCGAGCGGGTTCTGCTCGGTGTCGCCGATGGCTTCGGTGCGTCGATGAAAGGCCCGGGTCACGTGCATCACAACGCGATGAACCTGATTCGCGTTGGTGAAATGAACGGTGGCATGACCAAGCGGCTGGAGCGAATCACCGGGGTCTGGCAGCAAGCCGGTTTCAATGCCAAAGCGTTCGAGGATATCGACCAGCTCATCTGGGGCAAGTACATCTGCAACGTTGCCTTCAGTGGTCCCTGTACCGTGTTTGACTGCACCCTGGGTGAGCTGATGGCCGACCCGGCTACCTGGTCGATTGCGCAGGGCTGCGCGCTCGAAGTCTACGCGCTGGGCCAGGCCAGGAACATAGCCTTTGCCTTCGAGGACCCGATAGAATACGTCTCCGCGTTCGGCCACAAGATGCCCGATGCACGTCCGTCGATGTTACTCGATCATCATGCAAGGCGGCCTTCGGAAATCGATGCGATCAATGGCATGGCAGTCGATCTTGGACAACAACTTGGCATCCCAACGCCTTACAACGAGGTACTAAGCGCGGTAATTCGTCAACGTGAAGCCGCTTTCGACTGATTGAAATGTCCTGGTCCGGCAGGCGGCCAGCGATGATTTTTGTTTTTAAATTGCTCTCAATTTTTTTGCTACTGGGTTAAATTAGACCGGTTATTGATCCATGAGCAGTATGTCTATGTCTGAAGTCAGCGCTAATGGAAGTGTCTATGAACTGAGTGGCCCAGCCGAGGCGCCGGTCATAGTATTCATCCATGGGCTTGGCTTAAATCGCCATGTCTGGGATAGCTACGTGTCCCGACTGGCGCATCGGTACCGGGTTTTGAATTACGATTTGTTCGGACATGGTGAGACAGTTCCACTGCCGGGAATACCATCGCTGACGCTGTTTTCCGAACAGTTGCTCGGTCTGCTGGATGAGCTCACGATAGATCGTTGCTCGATGATTGGTTTCTCGCTGGGAGGCATGATCAATCGTCGTTTTGCAATGGATCATCCCGAACGTCTGCGTGCGCTGGCGATATTGAATTCTCCGCATGAGCGCGAACCCGAGGCGCAAAGGCTGGTCGAACAGCGCACGCTCGATTCGGCCGCCGGTGGTCCCGGTGCGACGCTCGATGCTACCCTGGAGCGCTGGTTTACGGCTGAATTCTGTGCCGCAAATCCAGGGTACATCGCCACGGTGCGTGACTGGGTGCTGGCGAATGATCCAGAAAGCTATGCCCTGTGCCGGCAGGTGCTGGCCTTTGGTGTCGTCGAGTTGATTCGCCCACAGCCACCGATTACTCATCCCACGCTGATCATGACCTGCGAAAACGACAGTGGAAGTACCCCGTCGATGAGCCAGGCCATTGCCAGCGAGATCAAGGGATCGCAGGTTGTCGTGGTGCCTGATTTGCAACACATGGGACTAACTGAAAATCCTTCCTTTTTCATCGCCGCGCTGGTGGATTTTCTGGAACAGCTTGCCGAAACTTAAAACAATTTACAGGATCCTTTAATGAAAAAAATGTCTGGAGGTCAGGCCGCAGTTGCATCACTGCAGGCAGAGAATGTTCAACATGTATTCGGCCTGATCGGATCGGCCACGATGGAAATGTTCGACGCGCTCTATGACGCGAGCGAAATCAATTTCATCGGAATCCATGACGAGCGCACCGGCACTCATATGGCCGACGGTTACGCGCGCGCATCCGGCAACGCCGGGGTCGTTCTTGCCGGGCAGAACGGTCCTGGCGCAACCAACCTGGTGACGGGCCTGGCCCAGGCTTATGCCGCCTTTTCTCCGGTGGTGTCGATCGCGGGTTCTTTATCTTCGGCGCATGTCTATCGCGACGCCTTCCAGGAAGTGGATCAGCAGGCGTTGTTCAAACCCATTACCAAGAAAACCTGGACCGTGACGCAAACCGGCCGGGTTCCGGAAATGTTTCGCGAGGCGTTCCGTACCGCGATGACGCCACGCAGGGGCCCGGTGCAACTCAATCTGCCACGGGACGTATTGTCCGAGGTCACCGGATTTCCCGAGTTCCAGCAACCCGGGAGTTACCGTTCGCAAAATGTACCAGGCGCGAGCGACGAGTTGATCAAACAGGCAGCGACGCTGTTACGCCAGGCACGGCAACCGGTTATTGTTACCGGTGGCGGCATCAAAAATACGGGTGGACACGAGGATGCGCTGGCGCTCGCCGAAGCCCTGAATGCGCCAATCATTCTCGCCCCCGGGCATGGAGATGCGATTCCGTTCGGTCATCCCCTGAACGCGGGACAGATGGGGCCACGCGGCAATATCGTCGCGTCGCGGCTGGCGAAAGAGGCAGACGTTATCCTGGCGCTGGGTACCCGTCTTGGATTCAATTCAACGTTTTACTCCTACGACAACATTAATCAGCAGGCTGACATCATCCAGGTTGAACTGGAGCCGACCGCGATCGGTCGCTACTTCCCGATAAAACTCGGAATCTGGGCCGATGCGCGTGCAGCAGCACGGCAGCTCTGTGTCGAGCTGGGCAAGCTCGAGGCCCGGGCGGAGGTTGATGCCTGGACCCGGTCCTATATCAGTGAACGCGAAGCCTATTTGCAAAAGCGAGATTCCGATGCCGATACCGCGACGCACCCGATTCAGCCCTCGGGGCTTTACAAGGAACTGCGGGCAGTCTTACCTAAAGACGCGGCCGTTACCATGGATGCAGGAACGCTTTGCCTGCAGGCCACCGACGCACTAAACTACTGGGAGCCGCCGTGCCTGTTTACACCGCTCGATTTCGGCTTGGTCGGATTTTCGTTCGCCTGTGGACTGGGCGTCAAGATTGCGCGACCCGACAGGCCGGTGGTCAGCCTGATGGGTGACGGTGGTTTCGGCATGACCATTTCCGAACTGAGCACCGCGGTTGATCACGGCATCAATACCGTCACCATCGTCATGAACAACCAGTGCTGGGGGGCGGAGAAGGCCTACCAGCGCGACTTTTTCGGCGAACGCTACATCGGCGCCAACATCAGCAGCCCACCGTTTGACAAGGTCGCGGAACTATACGGTGCTGCGGGCTTTAAGGTGGGGCATATCGGCGAGATTGGCGAAGCGGTCCATGCCGCGCTCGATTGCGGCAAGCCAGCGGTGGTCGATGTTGCTGTCGATCCGGCCGCGCTGTACAGCTTTCGTCGGGATTCATTCAAGCATCGAGGAGGGTGAGCAGATATGACTGACGACCGTAATGGGTATCCATTCCTGCAACCTGGCGATACCGATTTTGATGGAAGAAGTATCGAAATTTGAAGAATAGGATTAATATCAGCCCTGGCTTTAATCCCGAGAAATCCGAACAAGCAAGGTAAGTCCCAATGAAATTTCAATTAGCAATTAACCTGGAACGCATGAACGACAGCATGGATATGGGCGATGTTGCCCGTCATACGCTGGAGATGGTGCAGATGGCGGACCGGGCTGGTTTTACAGTTGCCTGGGCCGCAGAGCACCATGCCCTGGAAATGACTATCGCACCCAATCCATTCCAGATCCTGACCTGGTGGGCCAATCACACCGATAATATTCGTCTTGGTACCGCGGTTGCGGTGGCTGCCTACTGGCATCCGATCAACCTTGCCGGAGAGGCAGCGATGACTGACTTGATCAGCGGCGGCCGACTCGAATTCGGAATCGGCTCGGGTGCCTACCAGAGGGAATTCGATCGCATGCATGCGGGTCTGAAGCAATCGGATGCCTACAAGTACATGCAGGAAATGCTGCCCGCGCTGAAAGCACTCTGGGCGGGCGACTATGAACACAACGGCGAGTTCTGGACCTTTCCGACTTCTACCTCGGTGCCGAAACCCGTGCAGAAACCCCATCCACCCATTTGGGTTGCGGCCAGGTCACCGATAACCTTCGATTACGCGATAAAGAATAATTGCCATGTCATGTCCTGGCCTTTAACGCGTCCGTTTGCCGAGGCTGAACTTTATAAGTCCCAGCTCGATGAAGCCATTGCTGCATACCCCGATGCCGACCAACCGACCTTTGCCTTGATGCGCCATACCGCGCTCTATGATGATGCCGCGGGACGTGAAACCGCGATCAAAGCGATACAGACAGTGCTGGGCCAGTTCGAAAACCTGTTCCGCAATCTCGGCGACGTTAACAATGGTTTCCCGAAACGGATTCCGCTCGAAGAGTTGACCGATCGTGAACAGTACAATGCGGATATGCTGGAACAGAACTTGATGTTCGGATCGCCCGAAGACGTCATCACCAAGCTCAAGCGCTACGAAGCGCTTGGCGTGGATGAGTTTATTTACTATGCCAGCATGGGACTGGGACAGAAGGAACAAAAGCGTTCGCTCGAACTATTCTGCTCCGAGGTGATGCCGGCCTTTGCATAACAGCAGGCCAGCTTTAAGCGGTCGCTATTGCGGTGCCATACCGGCAAATTGCGGTATAACAACTGCAGCGACGATTCCGAGGATCATGAGCGCTGGAAACATCCAGCCCAGGATCAATACGCCGACCGAATTAGCAGCTGGCGCCGCTCCGAAATTATTGTTGCCACTGGTGCCCGGGAAAAAAATCAGGTAGATCGCGAGTATCAGGTTGATTATCGGGATGATAAACAGCAGGAACCACCAGCCGCTGCGGTTCAGATCGTTAAGTCTGCGTTTTGCGAACATGACCGATATAACGATGGTGACAACATAAAAGATCCCGATACCCAGCATGCCTATCATCGATGTGCTCGGATCTCCGCCCATGAATGCGCTTGCCCCTGCCAGTGGAACCATCACCAGCATTAACAGGAAATTGACACCTATGCTGTACGCGAGGTAGCGCATACGGCCGATACGACCATTAAAGGAAAATATTTTCGGCTGATAGAGTTCTTCCTGCCCGGTATCCAGAGACGCATCGGGTGCGTCATACGGATTTACATCACTTATACTTGCTTCGCTCATGCGAATTCCCCTGTTTTAATTAATCCCGGTTAATTAATATAGGCCAACGTAGTGACTTCGCAATGAATAAATCTCGACTGGCAGGTTTTGGTTTATGGCATCAATTCCGACAAATACGCAGCTTTCATCGTTTTTGAAAACCCTGCGCGCACTAAAGGGGAAACCCTACGAGCGTGGATTTTCGCTTCCCGGTGCTTTTTATACTGATCCATTGTGGACGCAAACCGAATGCAACGAGTTGTTCGGCCGGGACTGGTTTTGCGTTGGTCGGGTTGAAGAAGTAGGACAGCCGGGCGACTTCTTTGCTTTCGATCATATTGGCGAGCCCCTGCTCGTGGTGCATGGCTGGGATTGCGTGATTCGCGTACTGTCTAATGTCTGTCGGCATCGCGGTACCGTGATTGTCCAGGGCAGTGGTAACACAAAAAAATTTCTCTGTCCCTATCATCAATGGGCCTATGACACTGCCGGACAACTTTTGAACGCACCGCACCTCGATTCCCACGAGGCATTTAATATGCAGGAATGTCGGCTCCCTGAATTAAAATGCGAGTTCTGGCAGGGATTCATATTTGCTAATTTAAACCCGCGAGCGGCCGCTATCGGTAAACAACTGGTGGCGCTTGAAAAGGTGATTAAAAACTATCATCTGGAACAGATGTCACTGCGTTACCTGGCCGATGAAATTTGGGAAACAAACTGGAAGTGCCTGCTGGAAAATTTCATGGAGGGTTATCACCTGACGCCTTTGCATCGAGATACCCTGCACAAGGTGAATCCGAGTCGTTTATGTACCCACCTGGCTCCGGGCAGCCGGCATTTTGGCTATAGCGTCGGTTTTACCTCGCGCGTATCGAAAGACCGTATCGGCCACCCGGACCTGAGCACTGACGAAGGCAATAGCTGCATCATGTTTGCCGTCCCGCCAGGGCTCCTGGTTGGTGTGGGCAGCGATTATAGTTCATTCTTGTGTATACGCCCGGAATCCGCTGACCGGGTCAGGGTTAAGCTGGGGCTGATATTTTATGGCGATCACTGGTCCCGAAAGGATATCGATAACGCCATCGAATTGTTTCAACATACCATGGATGAGGATAAGCAGGTTTTACTGCGGGTGCAGCAAGGACTGGGATCCCGCTTTCATGAGCCAGGACCATTAGCACCGCGTGATCTTGAGGGTACCATTTGGGATTTCTACCAGTACCTTAGCCGTAGCCTGACCGCGACGAAGAAATCCGCAAGGAACTAATACCAGCCCCGGAGAGTTTATGAATAATCCAACCCCGCATCTCGTTTCCCCAAATTGCAGTGAAGCCGAATGGAAGCTGCGCGTGCAACTCGCGGCCTGCTATCGTGCCTTTGTACACTATGGCTGGACCGATTCGATTTTTACCCATTTAAGCGCCAGGGTGCCGGATAATCCGCAGCACTACCTGATCAATCCTTATGGGCTGCTATTTCACGAAATCTGCGCCAGTAATCTGACCAAGGTTGATTTCGATGGCAACGTCGTTGATGGAGACCACTCTTATAACGAGGCGGGACACGCGATCCACACCGCGATGCTGAAGGCGCGACCCGATATCAATGTCGCCTTGCACAGTCATACCCGTGCGGGCATGGCGGTTTCATGCATGGAATGCGGGCTGTTGCCACTGACCCAGCAGGCGAACGAGATTCGCGATATGATTTGCTACCACGAGTATGGGATTGCGCGCACCGATAGCGAAGAATGCCAGCGGCTCGGGGCGGATATCGCTGATAGCTGGATCATGATCATGCGCAATCATGGCCTGCTGACGGTTGGTCGCAGTGTCGCCGAAGCATTTTATTACCTGTATACCGTTGAAAGCGCGTGCAAGGTGCAGGTCGATGTAATGGCCTCCGGTCGCGACATCGTGACGCCCGCGCCCGGGGTCGTTGATGAACTGGCACGTGATGGTAAAGCGCGCGCCACCGAAACACATGAGCATGTCGATCTCGCGTGGAATGCGGTGATTCGACTACTCGACCAGAAAGATCCTTCCTATAGAAACTAGTCACGTTCTAGGGTGATTCCTGTCCGGTGCCGGGAATATCACCGAGCAGGTATCTGGGTCCTGATCCCAGTCCCGCCGCCTCGTCTCCAGCGTTATAGAGGGCACAGTTCTTTAATGACAGGCAACCACAGCCAATACAGCCGCTGAGCCTGCCGCGAAGGTTCTTTAAATCGGCAATACGACGATCAAGCTGTTTGCCCCAGGTTGTCGATAATCTTGCCCAGTCCTTTTTGGTTGGATTGCGGTTGTCGGGCAAAGTGCCGAACGCGGCTGAGATTTCACGCAGGCTAAGTCCCAGGGTCTGGGCGACCCGGATTATTGCTACTCGTCGCAGCATGGCCCGATGGTAGCGGCGATGATTGCCGGCGACCCTCACCGAACTGATCAAGCCCCTGGATTCGTAGAAACGCAGGGCCGAGGTGGCAACGCCGCTGCGTTGCGCTGTATCACCGATCGTCAGAAACTCTCGCGAATGTGCCATGTTTTTGATCACCTGATATTTGTACTTGACTTAAAGTTAACTTTAACTT
>Ga0224508_10002436_pt1 | contig 15814 bp, 16 predicted proteins | sample SF_Jan12_sed_USG_4_FD_170157 | JGI IMG/M metagenome (GOLD analysis project Ga0224508, IMG submission 170157) | Sediment microbial communities from San Francisco Bay, California, United States - SF_Jan12_sed_USGS_21 | ecosystem: Environmental > Aquatic > Marine > Sediment | place: USA... | reverse complement strand
CTGTATTTTCTTTGCATCGAGATCTTTGACTGAAGCCCATTCAGGTACAGTATATCCCTGTTCCACAGCCCAGACCCAAAAGAGGGAGGCATGATCCGTTCCCCCGGCCAGGTCAGCAGCAACTGCTTCATACTTGCGCTTATATCGCACAATGTCGTAAATAGCCCCGGCTACTAACCTTCGGTCACGGGAACCCCAGCGCTTCTGACTTTTTAAAAGTCGGTGTACGGCACCATCTGCCTTTGCTCCCCCTCTAAAGATCTTATCAAGGGTAGCTTTGATAGCCGCAATTTGATTTTGGTGAAATCGCATATTTTGGTTCCAATTAATTTTTAGTCTTAGTTGTTCTCCCGAAGATGTTGTTGTCGGCGGGGAAAATACGAATTCCGAAACTAGCAGTGGCAAGTACGATACATTAAGTATTTATTTAGATCCTTCTGCTTGCGCAGAATATATCGGGGAATGCCCTACATTGTTTTTCGAGTTCAACAGACGAAAGTTTCCTAAAACAATAAAAGGGAGGTTTTCACCTCCCTTTCGTACAAACGCTCCAAATCATCTCTCTACACTATGACTACTTTAAAGCCATTTCTCCTTTTCTTGTAATACACGCCATTGTATTTATAGTATCGCTTTCCTCGTACATATACGACTCTATGTCCTCTCGGCAGCATATTGATGCGAAGTCCTGCAGGGGCCTTACACACTACATATTTTCTTCCAAAAGGCTTATACCATACACCTGCGGCAAATCGGTATTTAACACTGTGAAATTTATAGATCTTAGGTTTGTGGACAGTAGTAACAACTGTTCCATGTTTTGGGTATACTTTTACAATACGTTGCGCTTCTGCGCTATTAAAGGCGCCTATCATAAGGGCCATAACTAAAAGGTTTTTCAAAGTTTTCATAGCAATATTTTTTAAATGATTATACTACTAAGACTAGGGCTTTGAAACATGGTTTAATAAAAAAGGAAGCCGTTTGGCTTCCTTTTAGGTTTTTCATCGAAATCCGGTTCATCCGCCTTTGCGACGTTTCTGGATCTCTTTCAGCAATCTTTTTTTGAAATCTTCTTCAGCCCGGATCAGCATAAAACTTTTCTTAGCACTGATCACTTCACTCATGCGTTCCATATAGGCAATATGCAATTGGTGTTTTTCGACTTCCAGGTCTAATAGCTTATCCAGCAATCTGGCAGCTTCTCCTTCACTTAGGTATTCAAAATCCTGTAATTTACTTAAGACATCCTGGCGTTCTTTGCGCTTGATCGCTTCAATATTTTCTTCATGCTCATTGTAAAGGGGCCAGAATACTTGTGCTTCCTCACTTGTCAAATTCAAACGTTCGGTGATAAAGGCTACTTTAAGCGACTTAATTCGCTCGCGGCCCGGTCTGTTTTGCGAAAAGGCAAAAGTCCCTAACAGCATAAACAGCCCCAGTATCCCAATTTTGACTCTATTCTTCATCATAGTCCAAGTTTAATTCATCAATATCATCTATGGTATCATCCAGATACTCCATTATATTTTCATCTTCTATGTTCATTTCCATTATAGCATCTTCTTGCAAAGCATCTTCGGCAATGAATTCTGCCAACTCATAAGAGCTTAATCCTAAATCCCCTTCATCTAAGTACGCTTCTATTTCTGCACTTGCCAGAGTGTCAAAACTCGATTCTTCAGTTCCTCCCCATGGAATTACTACAACAAGCAGGAAGATAGCTGCAATGGAAGCCGCTGCAACCCAGTACCGTCTGTATGAGCGTAACTGTACGACCTTAGTCTCTTTTGGCTCCATCCGGGCCTTCAACTTATCGTTAAACGACTCGAAATAGTTATCCGGCGTGCTGAATCCCTCATTTTCGGGAGCGGATTGGGATTCTTTCCCAACCTTTTCCAGGATCCGGTCTGTGAGGCTATCAAAGTAGCCCTCCGGAGTTTTAAAGCCTTTATGTTTCTTCCAATCTTTCATGTCCTAGGTTTAGACGTCATTTTCGCCTAAAGGTTTAATTTTCTTTTAAATAGCTTTCAATCTTTTTAACTGCCAGGTGGTAGGAAGCTTTGAGTCCGCCCACCGAGGTTTCCAGTATTTCAGAAATCTCCTCATATTTTAGTTCTTCAAAATACTTCATATTGAAGACCAGCTTCTGTTTTTCTGGCAAGGTAGCAATGGCTTGTTGCAACTGATATTGGATCTCATCACCTTCAAAATATACATCGGCCTGCAAATTGTTTGCCATACGTTCCTGGAGCGCTTCGGAATTTACTCCTAATTTCCTCGATTTCTGCTTGAGGAAGGTTAAGGATTCATTCGTTGCGATCCGGTACATCCAGGAATACAGCTTGCTGTCTCCCTTAAAACCATCAATACTTCTATAAACCTTAATGAACGTATTCTGCAGCACATCGTCTGCATCATCATGATCCAGTACGATCCTACGGATATGCCAGTACAATCGTTCTTTATAGGTGTTGATCAACATCTCGAACGCCTTGGCCTGGGTATCTTTTTGCTTTAGTTGCTTAACTAAGGTTTCTTCGGCTATCAAAGTCAGCTTGTTATATGGGTAAGACCCTAATTTGCTGCAAAGGTTTAATCCCTTTTAACCTATATAACGTTCATTTTAGCCAATAGTTTGCATCGCTACTAACTTTTTATAGGTGCCTTTTTTCTCCATCAGGGCCGCGTGGTTGCCTTCTTCTACGATCTTACCTTTTTGCAGGACCAGGATATGATCGGCATTTTGAATCGTAGATAATCGATGTGCGATCACTAATGACGTCCGGTTCTTCATTAAATTTTCCAGGGCAAGCTGTACGAGTCGTTCACTTTCCGTATCCAGAGCTGAGGTGGCCTCATCAAGAATTAAGATGGCCGGATCTTTTAGTACAGCGCGCGCAATGGCCAAACGTTGTTTCTGTCCCCCGCTGAGCTTGTTCCCGCCATCTCCAATATTAGTATCATAGCCCTCTGGCAGCTCTGAAATAAACTCGTGGGCATTGGCAACCTTAGCGGCTTCCATAATTTCTTCACGACTAGCACCTTCCTTACCCAGACCAATATTCCAGGCTACGGTGTCATTAAAGAGGATAGAGTCTTGTGTGACCATACCGATCAAGTTTCGGAGAGATCTTTTAGATATTTTTTTGACATTGATGTCGTCAATAAGAAGCGTCCCTTCATTAACGTCATAAAAGCGCGTCAATAAATTAGCCAAAGTACTTTTTCCACTGCCTGATTGACCGACGAGAGCGACAGTCTTGCCTTTGTACAGTTCAAAATTGAAATCGGTCAGTATCCATTGATCCTCATATTTAAAAGAAATAGCATTAAAGTTGATGTTTTTATCGAAGCTGGTCTTCTCGATCGGATTTTCGGCATCCACAATTGGATTGGGCGTTTCCAGGATCTCTAATACCCTTTCTGCAGCAGCGTTACCCTTTTTAACGCCATAGGAAGCCTTGCTAATGGCCTTTGCAGGCGTTAAGATATTATAGGCCAGCCCCATATAGGCAATGAAGGAGGAAGGATCCAGTATTTTATCGATCAAAACCATACGGCCGCCATACCATAAAAGAACTCCTATCACAACGATCCCAAGGAATTCCCCGAGTGGCGATGCCAGGTTTTGTCTGTTCAATAAACTATTGGAGAATTTAAAAAATCTGTCTGTTGAGCGCTGAAAGTGTTTTGAAAACCGACTCTCACTTGTAAATGCTTTGATGATGCGCAGACCGGTCAGGGTTTCTTCGGTGATCGACAAAAACTCACCTTGTTCTTTTTGCACCCGTGCCGATTTCTTTTTTAAGGATTTCCCTACCCGTGATATGATGAAACCTGCAACAGGGATAAATATGAACACAAAGAGGGTCAGTTTAACACTGATAAAGAACATGATGGCAATAGTGAACAGTATGGTCAATGGCTCCCGGATCATCAATTCCAGAATAGAGAGGAAGCTATGCTGGATCTCTAATACATCTGAAGTAATACGTGCAATGACATCTCCTTTTCTTTTCTCTGTGAAATAGGAGATAGGTAAGTTGGTAATCTTATCATACATGGCATTTCTCAGATCCCGCAATACGCCATTGCGCAAAAAAGTGATGAAATACATGGCCATATAATTGAAGATGTTCTTTAAGAGGAATAGTAATAAGACTAAACCAATAACCAGGACAAGGCCTTTCATCTGATCATCACCGGCAAACTGAGTTACCTGGTAATTAATGTAATCCTGCAGATAATCCTTGGCCTGCCCCATTCCGGTATAGACGGGCATTACTGACACTTTTTTGGTTTGGTCGAATAGCACATCCAGCATAGGGATCAGCGCTGCAAATGATAAAGCGCTGAATAGGGCATAGAGAATATTGAAAAAGATATTCAGAAAGCCATATTTACGATACGGGATCGCAAACCGCAATATTTTCTTGAAATAATCCATTAGCCTACGTTGAGTTCAGCTGTTATTCGATCCAGCTTGTTTTCAAGGGCTGCTTTTACCCCTTTGTAGCCAGAGGTGCTTGCAAGTGGGGCATTGACACTCATGTAGAATTTGATCTTTGGCTCGGTACCACTCGGTCTGGCAGCTATCCGGGCCCCGTCTTCTGTCGTATAGATAAGCACATTGGATTTAGGGATATCAATAGGTGTTGAAGTGCCATTTCTAGGATCTGTGGAAGTGCTTGTATTGTAATCATCTATGCGTATGACCGTTGATCTATCGATAGTTTTAAGGGGGTTTTCTTTAAGATCGATCATCATTTGCCGGATCTCTTCGGCCCCTTGTATGCCTTTTTTGGTCAGGGAAATAAGTTTTTCCTGGTAACAGCCATATTTGACGAATGCTTCTAGCAGTGCCTGGTAGAAAGAACTCCCGCCAGCCTTTTTTTCTGCTGCGATCTCGCATGCCAACAAGGTAGCGGTAACGGCATCCTTATCCCTTACAAAATCTCCTACCATAAAACCAAAGCTCTCTTCCCCTCCGCCGACAAAATCAGAGTCAGGAAAGTCCTTGATCATTTTTGCGATCCACTTAAATCCGGTGAGGGCTTCCTTGTATTCCACGCCATAAACGGTTGCCATTTGGCGCATCATAGGGGTTGAAACAATAGTGCTCGCAATAAATTCATTCCCATTGAACCCGCGCTCTTTGCGCTTATCGAGCAAGTATTCAGTCATGAGGACCATGGTTTGGTTTCCATTAAGCAATTGCATTTCGCCTTCCGTATTTCGAACAGCGATTCCTAATCGGTCGCTATCCGGATCTGTTCCGATCACCATATCGGCACCCAGTGCCTCGGCTTTTCTTATGGCTAATTCGAGTGCCTCAGGTTCTTCTGGATTAGGCGACTTCACGGTGGGGAAGTTCCCATCCGGTTCTGCCTGTTCAGCAATGACCGTTACTTGAGGGTATCCAGCCCGTTTTAAAACTTCGGGTATGGCCGTAATAGATGTGCCGTGCAAGGAGGTAAAAACAATATGCAGATCTTCTTTCCCCGGGGCATTAAAATTTCCGTTTTCCACACTGGCAGAAATAAAAGCCTCGTCTACTTCCGCATCAATTTTTTGTATAAGCTCTGGCCTGGTGCTGAAATTGATATCGCCAAAATCCAGGGAATTGATCTCGGCAATGATCTCGTCATCCTGCGGCGGGACGATCTGCCCTCCATCGGTCCAGTAGACTTTATAGCCGTTGTACTCGGGCGGATTGTGTGATGCTGTAAGGACGATACCTATATGGCAGTTGAGATGACGCACTGCAAAACTCAATTCCGGGGTTGTTCTCAATTCAGAAAAAAGGTAGACCTGGATGCCATTAGCGGAAAATACTTCGGCCACGGTTTGTGCCAGAGATTGGCTGTTATGCCTGCAGTCATAGGCAATGACAACTTTTAACGCTGCATCCGGATAGCTTTTTTTAAGGTAATTACTGAGGCCCTGCGAATTCTTACCCAGGGTATATTTATTGATCCGGTTAGTGCCCACACCCATTATACCTCTCATGCCGCCGGTACCAAATTCCAGACTCTTATAAAAACGGTCTTCTAGTTCCTGAGGGTCATTTTGGATCAGTTGTGATACTTCGTCTCGAACAGCCTGGTCAAAAACCGGGCTCAACCAATTTTCCGCTTCTTTGTATATATGTGCTGTTTTTTCAGACATGGAGTAATTGCTATTAAGATGTGATCCTGGGTATTTGCCTGGAAAGATGAATTTCTTCTGATACCGTATACCGTGCCTTACTTTTTCGGGTTCGTATTAGGAGCTCTCCCAAAAAACCGGCGAGGAAAAATTGTGTTCCGATGATCATTGTAGTAAGTGCCACAAAGAATTGCGGACGCGAAGTTAGGAGTCGGCCTCCCGGATTAATAAACACTTTATCTATCCCCAGATAAATGGTTAAGCCAAAACCAATAATAAACATCAGCACGCCCCAGGCGCCAAAAAGGTGCATAGGCCGCTTGCCGAATTTTGAAACAAACCAGATAGTGATCAGGTCAAGAAAGCCTTTAATAAATCGATCTGCCCCAAATTTGGTCTTCCCGTATTTACGGGCCTGGTGTTGTACTACTTTCTCCCCGATCTTGTGGTAGCCAGCATTTTTTGCCAGCACGGGTATATATCGGTGCATTTCTCCGGAAACTTCGATGGATTTGATCACCTGTTTGCGAAATGCCTTTAAACCACAATTAAAGTCATTCAATTTAACGCCGGAAGTTTTCCTGGCTGCCCAATTAAACAGTTTAGACGGAATATTTTTAGCGAGAATGGAATCAAAGCGTTTCTTTTTCCAACCTGAAACCAGATCGTAGCCTTCTTCGGTTACAAGTCGATATAATTCAGGGATCTCCTCCGGGTTATCCTGGAGATCGGCATCCATGGTAATGACTACATCACCCTGGGCGGCTTTAAACCCGGCATGAAGCGCCTGGGATTTGCCGAAATTCTTAAGAAAACGAATGGCCTTTACATTCGGGTTCACTTCAGACAGCCGCTGTATGGCCTGCCAGGAGGCGTCGGTACTACCGTCGTCTATAAAGAGTATCTCATAAGAAAAATGATTGGACTGCATAACTTCTGCAATCCAATCATGTAATTCTTGAATAGATTCTTCCTCGTTGAGTAAAGGAATTACGATGGAAAGATTCATAGCGTTCATCGGCTGTTCCTTCAAAAGTACAACAAGTTCTTAATAATCAGGCTTTGCTTTTTTAAGGATCAATCCGTCAATTAAACCAATAACCAATCCGATTATAATACTAAAGATTAGGATTACGGGGTACGAGATCCAAAACATATTGATGGTACCTTCGTATTGTTGCTCTATCTGCGCCGATGACATTCGGCCATCTTCAATTGCCGCCGCTTTTCCTGCTTCGGCAATTTTAGTAATAAATTCCGGATCCAGAACATTAGCAAGGAAAATAGTATAGATCACAGATATAATCCCGGAAATTAGCGCTATACCCGCGCCTAATTTAACAGCCTGGCCTATGTTGAGGTATCCGCCATTTGCTTTTCTAAAGGCCCAGATCCCCCATGTGATCACGGCAGCTGTCATGACTAAACTGATAATTGTGTTTGATGAATCTCTGGATGTGTGAGCATCCATGGTATAAAGCATTACTCCGAAAATTACACCGATTACTCCTAGAATAAGGCCGTAATTCAATGAAAATTTTCCAATTTTAGGTTGGGTTTCTTCCATTACATATAGTTTTTATGATTCCATTTAGTTAGTTGAACACAAGATTCAATTGTTACATTTAAAGGTAATAAATTTAGATTATTCGCATGCAGCAATACTATTGCAAATAGGATTAAAAATACCTACATTTGCAGCCTGAAAATTTCATTAGCTAAAGCGCAGCGCCATGAAAAAAGGCATACATCCTGAAAATTATCGTTTAGTGGCATTCAAAGATATGTCCAATGACGATGTTTTTTTAACTAAAAGCACAGCCGACACCAAAGAAACAATTACGGTAGATGGCGAAGAATATCCTTTGATTAAACTGGAGATCTCGCGAACATCGCATCCGTTTTACACAGGGAAAGCCAAATTGGTGGATACTGCAGGTAGGATCGACAAGTTTAAGAACAAGTACAAGAAATTTGAGAAGAAGGAAACAGCCCCTGCACCTGAAGCAGCGCCGGTTAAAGCTAGCTCAGAAGAAGAATAGATCGACATAACTCGATTAAAAACGCCTCCAGTATCGGGGGCGTTTTTTATTTTTGTTAAAACGTTTAGATGAACTACATCCTTTCAGACGCTTCGCATCGCAATGCTTTCCTGCCTTTTACGTTCACCAGGCCAATATGTGAAATTCGCATCGGTATCGATACCATTCGCGAAAAATGGGCATCCATGCTAGGGAACAGCTGCAGTGCTTTGACGGAAGAATACCTGCAGGAAAAATTCCCTTTGGTGACAGAAGCAGACAATGTTGTCATCAATGCCTCCTTTATTCCGGATATAAACCTGGTAAAAGCAGTAAGCGAACTGGGAGTTGGAGAATTATTGATGGGGGAAGAAGAGTGGATCGCTTACAGAACTACCCGGGTAAGCAAAGAAGTAACTCCTGACGCTTTTGTGATTATATCTTTAAATGAAGAATGCTTGCAACTAAGGAATACCTGGGATATTTTTAGTTTGAATGGCAAAGTATTAGAAGCCGATTTTGAACGTATTACAGCCGGGCGGTATAGTGCACCTATCTCGCCTACGAATTCCTTGATCAAGGAAGAGCGGATCTTTTTAGAGGACGGGGCGAAAGTGGAGCACAGCATTCTTAACGCAAAAAATGGACCTATTTATATTGGCAGGAATGCCGAAATTATGGAGGGATGTATGGTAAGAGGGGGTTTTGCCATGGGACCTGACAGCATAATGAAAATGGGCGCCAAAATCTATGGTCCAACTACTGTAGGACCTTCCTGCAAGATTGGCGGTGAGGTGAACAATGTGGTCATATTTGGTTATTCGAGTAAATCACACGAGGGATTTCTGGGTAACGCCGTACTGGGGGAGTGGTGTAACCTGGGAGCAGACACTAACAATTCTAACCTGAAGAATAACTATGCAATGGTTAAGCTTTGGAGTTATGATAGCGAGCGTTTTGAGCCTACCGGACTCCAATTTTGCGGCTTAATGATGGGAGACCACAGCAAAACAGCCATAAATACGGTGATCAATACGGGTACGGTCATCGGGGTTAGTGTAAATCTCTATTCTGCAGGTTTTCCCAGGAATTACATTCCAAGTTATAGCTGGGGAGGTGCCAATGGTTTTAGCACCTATCGCACAAATAAGGCTTTCGAAACCGCCGTGGCCGCTATGGCCAGGCGAGGTGTGGAATTTGATGATGTAGAAGAGCGGATGCTGGAGCATGTATTTGACTCACCAGGGCCTACAGAAATTATCCAACTTAAAACACCATCTCAATAACCCGTCTTTATAGGGATTCTCCGTATATTTGCCCCTTTAATTAAGTGCTCTTATGCGTCCTAAAGTCGCCTTTCATACCCTGGGTTGTAAGCTGAATTTTTCGGAGACATCTACTATTGCCAGAAGTTTTGAGGGCGAAGGATTTGATCGGACCGACTTTGATCAAAAGGCGGATGTATATGTGATCAATACCTGTTCTGTTACAGAAAATGCCGATAAGCGTTTTGCCTACCAGGTGCGTCAGGCGCAAAAGCAAAACCCGGATGCATTTATTGTGGCTGTGGGGTGTTATGCCCAGTTAAAACCCGAAGAGTTGGCTGATGTTAATGGTGTTGATCTTGTTTTGGGGGCGACAGAAAAGTTTAAGATCACAGATTATTTGAATGATCTTACTAAGAATGAGTATGGAGAGGTGCATTCCTGTGATATATCAGAAGCCGATTTTTATGTGAGCAGTTTCGCCATTGGCGATCGCACCCGTGCTTTTTTAAAAGTGCAGGACGGTTGTGATTATAAGTGCACTTACTGTACCATTCCTCTGGCTCGGGGCATCTCACGTAGCGATACCGTAGAAAATATACTCAAGCAGGCAGAAGAGATCGCAGCAAAAGGTATAAAAGAGATCGTGCTAACGGGAGTGAATATTGGGGATTATGGAAAAGGTGAGTTCGGAAATAAAAGACATGAGCATACATTTTTAGATCTTATAAAAGCCCTGGACACCATCGAAGGTATTCACCGTATTCGAATTTCATCCATTGAGCCCAATCTGCTTAAAGACAGCATCATTGAATTTGTCGCCAATAGCGAGTCTTTTGTGCCTCATTTTCACATACCCCTGCAAAGTGGTAGCAATGCATTGCTAAAGACAATGAAAAGGCGCTACCTGCGAGAGACGTATACTGACCGTGTAGCTCGTATCAAACAATTAATGCCGCAAGCCTGTATAGGTGTAGATGTCATTGTTGGTTTTCCCGGGGAAACAGAGGAATTATTCCTGGAGACCTATGAATACCTGAACCAATTAGACATTTCCTATTTGCACGTATTCACGTATTCAGAGCGTGACAATACTGCTGCGGCATCTATGCCCGGCGCTGTACCTAAGCATATCAGGGCAAAGCGAAGTAAGATGTTACGAGTGCTTTCAACTAAGAAAAGAAGGGCCTTTTATGAGTCGCAACTGCACACTGAGTGCCAGGTATTATATGAAGGCGAAAATAAAGGCGGCTATATCCAGGGATTCACGGAAAACTATGTCCGCTTAAAAACACCCTGGGATCCAAATTTGGTTAACTCCTTTGCCATAGTCGAACTGGACAGGATAGATGAAGATGGTCTTGTGAGATTCAAAGAAGCTGTTCCCAACCTATCATAAAAAACCCGGCCTGGGCCGGGTAATACTTTTGCAAAAAAAATCCGATTCTTGTATTCTTAGATTCGAATACCTACCGGAAGCATTTCTTTATACTGTCTGTTCTTTCTCAGGAATCCAGCGATCTGTGGACTCGTTGGCACTACGCGAAGATTTTCTCCCTGAATATGATGGAGAACGGATTTGATGAATTCTTCTTTAAAACCTTTTTCGGAAATTTCTTCCGGAATAACCAATTTGGTTAGAAAAACTTTACGTTCCTGGGAGGAGTACTCAATTTTGGCTAAATGGCCGTCAAACCTAGCTTCAAACTGCCTCAGGAAACTATTATCTTTTATAATTAGCTCATTCATATAGTTTGATTTTAAAGTAGTTTTTAGACAAAAAAATTACGATTGGTTGGTATCGTAATTCTACAAATTGCAATCAAACGGTAAACCTAGTAGGCGGAACTATTATCTTTACAACAAGCGTACAAAGGTATGTAAAAAAATGCTAATTTCCTAGAGTTTAACATAGGCAACAAGCTATGCAAGACCCATTAATTCCAGTTTATTTCATGCCGGGCATGGCTGCCAGTTCGGACATTTTCGAGCATATAGTCTTGCCTGAGACCAGCTTCGAAACTATCCGGCTAGATTGGTTTAATCCACAGAAGGGAATGAGCCTGACTGAATATGCAAAGGCAATGCTGGAACATATTACGCATCCGAATCCGGTATTGGTAGGCGTTTCCTTTGGTGGGGTGCTGGTACAGGAGATGGCCAGACATATTCCCACACGAAAAGTGATCATTATATCCAGCGTAAAACAAAAGAAGGAAATGCCCAGAAGGCTCATTTTTGCCAAGTATACAAAAGCACATAAATTATTACCCACCGGCATGGTCAATAACATTGAACTATTGTCCAAGTATGCTTTTGGTGAAACGGTGACCAAAAGATTAGACCTTTATGAACGCTACTTAAGCATCAGAAACAAAACTTATCTGGACTGGGCTATTGATCAAATGGTGCGATGGGACCAACAGGACTTTGATCCCGGAATTATCCATATTCATGGCGAGAAAGATGCCGTATTTCCTTTTGAATATATCAACGATTGTATCCCCGTTAAAAATGGCACACACACCATGATCATTCATCGTTATAAATGGTTCAATGAACACCTGCCTACAATTATTTTGGAATAATGGAGTTCTATTTAATACCTTAGCCTAAACTAAATTAACTAAAAATGAGACTGTTAAAGAATGCCTTAATGGTATTGGGCATGATATTTCTTATTAGTACACTGATCTTTGCTGTACAAAGAGGAGACGCCCTGGAAGCCAGTATTAAGTCGGTCCAGCATGACGAAAATGACGAAAAGAATGTAGCTCAGGACTATACGATCTCTGCGATAGATATTCCTGAGGATCTGAATTTTGCGGGAGAAACCGTCCCACAAAAAGATCCTGAGATCATGGAGCGGATAGACCGGGAATTCCTGGTAAATACGTATTGGCAATCCAATGCTATTCTTTTAATGAAGCGTTCTCATAAGTACTTTCCCGTTATAGAGCCTATTTTGGCTAAATACGGTATCCCTGATGATTTTAAATACCTGGCTGTTGCCGAAAGCGGACTTCAAAATGTAGTCTCTCATAAGGGTGCAACAGGTTTTTGGCAGATCATGCGCGCCACAGGAAAAGAATATGGTTTGGAAGTAAACAGCAATGTGGATGAGCGCTATAATATGGAGAAAGCCACGGAAGTGGCCTGTAAATATTTACGTAGGTATAAAGACAAATTTGGAAGCTGGACACTCGCAGCCGCCGCATATAATGCAGGGCCCGGAAGCATTAACAAGTATTTGAGAATACAGAAAGTAAACGGTTATTACGATCTTTTACTTGGGGAAGAAACAGGACGTTATATATTCAGGATCCTGGCCATTAAAGAGATCCTTTCTAATCCGGATAAATATGGTTTCCTGGTAGAAAACGACGATTTGTACGAGCCTATTCCAACTTTTAATGTCGAAGTAGATGAACCTATTGGCAATTTTGCAGATTTTGCTACGCAATATGGCATCAACTACAAGATCTTAAAGAAGCATAATCCCTGGCTTAGAGAGCCACACTTAAACAATACTTCTGGAAAGAAGTATACGATCGCAATTCCTGTAAAGGGGTATTATCCGATGGGAGAATAGATCAGATGCGCTTCATCTGCTGTTGAAGCATCTTGATCTGCTCGGTCAGCATATTATTCTTATCCAACTTTTTGGCTTCCTGAAGCAAGGTGGTTGCTTCTCTCTTGCGCCTCTTTTGCATAGCGATACCAGCCAGGCTTAGTTTTGCCATGGCCACATCATAATCCATATTCAATCCCAGTTTCAGGGCTTTTTTGAAGTACTTCTCGGCCTGTGTCAGGTTTTTTTGTGAATAGATAATACCGTGCAGATAGTTGTAATATCCCTGTTGTTTAACAGTAAGCGCGGCTTCCGGATTCTTTATTTTGTTCAACCAACGTTCCGTGCCAGCGAGGTCTTGTTTGCGCATTCGCAAAAAGGACAAAAGAATGATCTCATTTCTGAAATAAAGGAATATGAATATAAAAACCAGGAAACACAAGAAAATACCATTACCTATAAACCCTTCTATAAACTGGTAGACGGCATATCCCAAGGCAGCTACAGCAAGGATAAGTTTAATGTTTTTATTGAACATAATTTTTTATTGGATTAGTTGGTAGTTAAGGCTCATTACAATTTTGGTAGGTATTTCCTGGTCGCCTAATTGCTTAATTATTGAATAGCCCCGGTATTCTCCTTTAACTTCCAATGTGCGAAATAATCCGGTCAAGGGATCAATCAGGATCATAGAATTCTGATTACCACTTAACTCCATAGATGTTTGATCGTCTTTTATAGAAAGCACGGCTTCGGCAGTCCCTTTGATCTCTGACCGTTCTTCAGTCATGGCCGAAAGTGTCCAGGTATTTTGAGTTGCCAGTTTTCCCTCGAATTTTGTATTCCAGGTATCGCCTATTGCGACTTCCTGGCTGGGATAAAAGAATGTCATTTGCTCATAACTCTTGGATAAAGCTTCTGAACCAAAGTCTTTACTCAGGCTGGCACTTAGCATGTCACGAGTAAAATCGTCTTCAAACCCGGCAGCATTAACCATGTTTTCGATCAATTTATCTCCTCCATTCACTTCATATATCTTCCCTCTAGGCGTCATTTTAATAGAAACTTTCTGTCCAATCAAACTCTGGAAGATCTTACTTTGCAAGTCATTTTCTTTTGGAATGCTGGTATCCACATTCATCAATTCTCCATAAAGATCTGAACGCATCAGCATTTTGAGATCTTTAAATTCCACGTCCATTAAGTAAAGGGAATCTTCCATGCCCGTGATCGTGAACTCCATGATAGACTTAATATCATTGGTTATCACCTGGGTTCCCGATTCCATTTCCTGGGTGATATCCTGAAGAGCGTGCTGTCGTATTGTAAAGGAATTACCTGACTCCAGCTTATAGCCAAGTGCATTTTGTCCGGCCAGGGTAAAAGAAGCCAGAAGTAAGAAGCTTGTAAATAGTCCATTTTTCATCGGTGGGGTAAGCGTTCGGATTACGGGCACAAAAGTAATAAATTATCCTCGAAAAAATTCCAAAGTGCCATTTGGGAAAGTAAAAACTCTTCGTATATTTGCGCCCAGATTTTTGCACAAGATTCTGATTCAATTTTCAGCATGTGCACTAAGATATACAGATATGAAAAGGACTTTTCAACCTTCAAAACGCAAGCGGCGAAACAAACATGGGTTCAGAGAGCGTATGGCGTCAGCTAATGGGCGTAAAGTATTGGCCCGCAGGAGAGCGAAAGGGCGAAAGAAAGTAAGTGTATCCTCAGAGCCGAGACACAAAAAATAAATGACCGTATTATTTATAATAGGAAAAGGTGTTACTTTTTAGATGTAACACCTTTTTTTTTATCCGGTTTTGACCGTAAGTGAATTGAAAACTACATATATACCCCGCTAGAATGCCAAAAAGAGAACATATCAAATCAGTGCTGATCATAGGATCCGGCCCCATTATCATAGGACAAGCCTGTGAATTTGACTACTCCGGATCACAAGCACTTAGATCCCTCAGAGAAGACGGCGTTGAAACGGTCCTGATCAATAGCAACCCGGCTACGATCATGACAGACCCGTCAATGGCAGATCACATTTATCTGTTGCCATTGAACACCAAATCAATTGTAAAGATCCTCCAGGAGCACCCGCAGATCGATGCCGTACTACCTACGATGGGCGGACAAACAGCATTGAACCTTTGTATTGAAGCGGATGAGAAAGGCATCTGGGAAGATTTTAATGTAGAGATCATAGGGGTAGATATAGATGCAATTAATATTACAGAGGACAGGGAGCAATTCCGGGCCTTAATGCAAGAGATCGGCATTGGGGTCCCGCCTCAGGCTATTGCTACAAGCTTTTTAAAAGGCAAAGAGATCGCGCAGGAATTCGGATTCCCATTGGTAATCCGGGCTTCCTATACATTGGGCGGTGCCGGGGCTTCTATCGTATATCAACGGGAAGATTTTGATGAACTCCTGAGTCGGGGACTGGAAGTATCACCTATCCATGAGGTGATGATAGACAAGGCATTGATCGGTTGGAAAGAATATGAACTAGAACTCTTGCGTGATAACAATGACAATGTTGTAATCATATGTACGATAGAAAATATGGACCCTATGGGTATCCATACTGGAGATTCAATTACAGTAGCTCCAGCGATGACCTTATCTGATACTACCTTTCAGCGTATGCGCGATATGGCCATCAAAATGATGCGAAGTATCGGCGATTTTGCAGGGGGTTGTAACGTTCAATTTGCCGTAAGCCCTGATGAAAAAGAGGATATCATCGCCATAGAGATCAACCCCAGGGTTTCTCGTTCTTCTGCGCTGGCTTCTAAAGC
>Ga0224508_10002435_pt1 | contig 15815 bp, 20 predicted proteins | sample SF_Jan12_sed_USG_4_FD_170157 | JGI IMG/M metagenome (GOLD analysis project Ga0224508, IMG submission 170157) | Sediment microbial communities from San Francisco Bay, California, United States - SF_Jan12_sed_USGS_21 | ecosystem: Environmental > Aquatic > Marine > Sediment | place: USA... | reverse complement strand
CTCCCTTACCTTTAGTAAGAAACAATTTCTTGGCCACAAAGTCTAGCATTTCTGAATTGATGAAAGAAAGTTATTATTTATACTTTAAACGAAACTCATTAGTTCTTAATTAATACTAGAAGTAGTAGTATTATAATTAATGGGATTAGTACGACTGGAAACAAACCAAGAATGTGAGACATGTCATGAACCAATAGAGTTTGTATGTCATTCCTGTGGAAAAACCACTGAAAAAAGAATTCACTTTGACTGTACGTATGGCAGAAAAGTTCTTTCTGTTACAGTGTAATTATAGTATAGAATATCAAAAATCAAATTGGAAATGTCTACAACTAATCCATTATATCGTGATGTCGTGAAATAATTTCAATAATAAAATAAAATTTCTAGTAAAGGATGAAAAAACCAGAATAATTTGATTAAAAAAGTCTTAAGACCAAAACCGTCAAAAAAAGGAATTTGGTGAGAGACAATTCGTAGGGACTTTAGCACATACAATTGATTATACACACAATAACTAAAAACAAAATTGGTACATTTCATGGTTGAACCATTTTAGACTATTTTTAATTTTCAAGAGAATAAATTAAAAAAAAGAGAGAGTTATTTTTCAAAACCTTCCTTATGGATCCAATAGTAAGTTATCTTGTTACCATCAATCCAAATTGTTTCAGTACCTGAATCAACTACAATCTCTTGACTGGAATCCTCAAATGTGACATTGTGTTTGTGTAGTTCTATTTTGTCACCAGTGTCAAGCTTTATCATCACTTCACCATTTTTCTCAAGACATTCTTTGACTCGGTCATAATTTGACATATCATGTGTAAGATTTTCCATTATTTATCATGTTGTGAGATTTGATTAACAGGTTGGACTATTTGTGAAATTCAATTCTTGAGAGAATCCATCAAAGTCCACAAGTCTTGACAGACAGTCTGGGATCCTCTTGAGGAGGATCAAAGGATAATACATGTTTTAGCCCTATTGTCTTGACAGACAATCAAAGATTCTCCTAAAGAGGGATCAAATAGATTGATTTCCTTTGAGGCAAATCTTAAACTCTCTGTTAATACTTGTTAGATTTTCCCTTGTACTCTTTCAAGAATTGTAAACAATGGTAGAGCATCCCATTGGTGGATTTTGATGTCTAATGAATCCGAACAGATCTTAGAGTAATGTTCAAAATATTTTCTTGCCTTTTCTTCTATTGCCTCAAAGATGGCCATACTGGTCTTCTTGTCATCAAAACTCCCTGTCCAGATAAAATCCCCTTTTTCAAACCACTGTTCATTTAGTTTCTCTACTATGGGTTTGATAATTTCTAATTCATTTATCGGGTCATCTTTTTTCCTAGTACTGATAATCACCCATAATTTTCGTTCATCAATTACCTCGGGAATAAGTGGCATGTATCTAAGACTCTCTTTTGAGTTATATTGTTTTTTTGATTCCTTTGAGGGAAATCCTAAACTCTATTAGTTCTCCTAAAGAGAATCAAAAAGTCGAAGACAAATCACCTGTAGATTAATGTCGTAGAGTCAAATTAGATAAATAATTCCAATTTATCAAAGTGTTATGGTGGTACCAAACTCATATCTGAAAATTGTTTCAGCCGTAAAGTCCAAGAAGCTAAAAGAACCGTTCTTTCCATTTGAGGCAGTAAAGGCATGTAAAATTAAAAATGTAGAGTCTTTTAGAAAGACACCGTCAAAATATAGAAGATGCAATCCCTATGGAAAACTAGCTTTGTTTGTTAGATTAAAGGATGGAAGTTACAAGTTGACAAGACCATACAAGACTTGATTCCTCTCAAAGGAATCCATACTCCGTAGGAGATGTCGAAGACAAATCCCGTAGAAATTGATGTTGTAGAATTAAACTAGATAAATAATTCCACTTTTTCCAAAATCACCAGTACCAAACTTTCATCTTAAGAGTCTCAGATGTAAAGTCCAATAAACTCAAAGAACCATTCTTTCTAGATGAGGACATAGAGATACAGACATTTAAAAAATTAATAATTAAATTACAATCTATAGAAAAAGGAATGATATTGTGATTGGTAGAAAATGAATCCTTTGAAAATCAAATGTTGGATATTATGAACAAATCTGCACTAGCACTGATGATTTCAGTGGGACATCGAACAAAACTTTTTGATGTTATGGCAAGCATTACATCACCTGCTACAAGGGATAAGATTGCATCAAAAGCAAATCTCAATGAAAGATATGTAAGAGAATGGCTGGGAGCATTAGTTACAGCCAAAATCGTTGGTTATACTCCTCAAGAAAAATTATATTCTTTATCCAAAGAAAAAGCAAATTTTCTAACTCGTAATGGTTCTTTTAACATGGCAACATCCATGCAATTTATTCCAGTTCTTGCACAAGTAGAAGATAAGATTATTCACTGTTTTGAAAACGGAGGTGGCATTCCCTATGAATCTTATAATAGATTCCATGATGTAATGGCAGAAGATAGTAATCAAACAGTCCTTGCTGAACTAATAGATGGTATTCTGCCAATTGTTCCAGGAATAACTGACAGACTAAATCAAGGAATCAAGGTGTTAGACGTGGGATGTGGTAGTGGCCGAGCAATTAATCTGATGGCAAAAACATTTCCCTCATCTCATTTTACAGGATATGATTTTTCAAAAGAAGGAATTCAAAATGCAAAAAATGAGCTGGAAAGACTTGATCTTACAAATGCAACATTTGAACAGCAAGATGCAGCACACTTTGATCATACAGAGCATTTTGATATGATTACAGCTTTTGATGCCATTCATGATCAGGCAAATCCTGAAAAGGTACTTGAAAACATCAGACGTTCACTAAAACCTGACGGTGTATTTTTAATGCAAGATATTGCAGCCTCATCCAAACTTGAGAAGAACATGGACCATCCATTTGCACCTTTTCTATATACCGTTTCTTGTCTTCACTGTATGACCGTCTCTTTGGCACTTGATGGAAAAGGACTTGGAGCGATGTGGGGAAAAGAAAAAGCAATTGAGATGCTAAACAATGCAGGATTTTCAAGGGTAGAAGTAAAACAGCTGCCTCATGATCCAATCAATTATTTTTACATTGCAAAAACTTGATTTGGATAAAGCTACACTTGATGCTCAGGGTTTCATTGTATCTTGATGTTGTAGATACAATTACTTTGAAATTATTAGAAGAAAATATTCAATAGTTATGAAATTCTAATCATTGTTTTCTTATGGTTTCTTTATCTGTTATTGACAGTTAATCTGATGAACATCTCTTTCTTGTTCTATCAGAAAGTGTCTTGGACAGTTTTGACATCCGTACATGAAACCATATTCTTGTCCCCTCACAGTCATCCCTATGTTTCCCAACACATAGTTTTATTTAGAAAATGTGAATTCTGACTGTTATCATTCTAGTGAAAAATCATTGATTTGATATGATTCTCCTCAAGAGAATCTCTGAGATGAAATGTAATGAATTAAGAGATGCTATCCTAATATTTGAGAAAGGATGGGGAAAGGCAATGGCTGAGTTTGGAATTAGATGTAATGAAAATAGTGACTAAATAATTAAGATTACATTCTAACCAATGGAATTACTTTTCCCTTGGATTTTACATATCTTGAAGTTGAACGTATTCTCATATTGCAGCAAGGGCAGTTTACCCCATTCCAGTAAATGAAAATCTCACATGTCTGGCATCGTTTTTGCCCATGCTCATACCTGCCACCAGTACTTGGTTTTGTTGCCTTAAAATTATTACAAACTCCGTTACAACCCATTTTAATCAACAAGAATTTGAAAAATTCATCTATAATAATTTAAATCTTGAATAGATTTACCATTCACGCTAAAAACATGATCCAGTTTAAATTATACTATCTAAGATCGAATTCAGTGAAACGTACTTTCTCTGTTACTGTTATGGTTGCAATCATTGCCACCATGGCAACAGTAGCTGCAGTAGAAACAATTTCTGAGGCAGAGGCACTAAAAGGTCAAGGTGTATACAATGGCCAATACGGTTCTGCCACAAAAGGAATTGTTTGTGGAGATATGTTGTGTTCTGAGGTAGAAAAAGAACAAACAACAAAATCTTCAGATGAATCTCACACAAAAACAGAATCATCACTCTCAACACCATCATCTACGCTGACGCAAACAGGAGATGTCTCAGTTGATTCAATCATGGGAGCTACAATAAAAAATACTGAGATTGACAAACAATCTGGAATAATAGTTGTATCAATAGATGCACATGACGATGGAATGATTACACTCAATCTTGATTCTATGATAAAGGATGTCTTTATGGTAATAGTAGATGATGAAGAATGGGATGATGCATATCTTGATGACAAAAACAATATGGAGATTCACTTTTACGCAGGTACAGAAAAAATTGAAATCTTGGGAAATGTTTTGGGATAACCCCTAAACATTTTTTACTTTTTATCAAAACAAAAATGAAAATTCTATAATGGTATAAAGCTAAACATTCTAAGAAAAAGAAGCTGTCATGTCTGCAAGAATTATGACTAGGGGAATCTTTGATGATTTTAAGAAAGTAATTTGTTGCACATGATAAGAAGTAAGTGACAACATAATTCAAACTAATTTTAATATCATTACAGAAAACAAATCATCATAATGAACAAAGTAGTATGGTTTGAGATACCATTTGATGAGTCAGAACGTGCACAAAAGTTCTACAAAGACGTCTTTGGATGGCAGATAAACCATTTTCCTGAGATGGACTATTATGCTGCAACAACTACCGACACTGATCCACAAACAATGGAGCCTAAAACACCTGGTGCCATTAATGGCGGATTACTAAAAAGAGATGATACAGGCAAAAACCCAGTCATACTCATTGAGATCCCATCAATTGATGAGCATCTAAAAAAAATAGAACAAAATGGCGGCAAGATAGTGATGCCTAAAGTCCCAGTCGGTAACTTTGGATTGTATGCCAGAGTAGAGGACACTGAAGGCAATGTAATTGGACTGTGGGAAAAGATTAATCCAAATTCACAATAACATAACAACAAAATTTCTTTTTTTGTTTTATCTATCCTAAAATCAAATTTACTGCTTTTATGTGATTGAGTATATCATTTCATGAAAGTAAAATGTAATCATTGTTCTGCAATGAATGACATTACATTTGATAGTTTAATTTTTGAGAATGATGATGAAGAAACTTTTGTAACTTATCTTAGTTTAGAGATGTCTAGAAAGGAGAAAGAACAATGAATGTAAAATGTCCTTGCTGCAATCACAAGTTCCCAATTACAGAAGATGATATTTTACTAGACTATGATGCTGATTACAATAACTCTGAAATGTATGTCTGGGAAAATCTACCGTTGCTAAAAGCTACATTCTGTATAGTTCCTGATAATCCAGACAAAAAATAACAATGTGTTTTTTTGTGATGTTTTCTTTTGCCTTTTAAAAAAACCAAACACTATTCTTTGTGAAATTCAAAAGTTTGTTCTTAGCTGTATTGTTTATTTTGGGAACGTTTCTAGTTCCCTTAAATGTCAATAATACGTATGGCGATGGAATATTACTTTTTACAGTTCATGAAGTGGCAGGAAGTGCAGAGGTTAACACTGAAAATCTAATCAAAGAGAGATGTTTTGTTCACGCACAAATTGATGTGTATTCAGCTCACCATGGTCCATTTCATAGAAACAATCCAGACAAGACATTCTATCCAGGGGATGCATTTGATTATCAAACGACTACTTGGAAAGATGGGTGTGGTGCATTCTGGCAGCCATGTCCAATACAATCAACTCCAAACAATTCCGTTCCAAATGGTGGACCATGCATCAAAGATGGCGCAGTAGGACCAGACAGTGATGCGGGAATTGGAGTTATAGATCCGGATTATGCAGCAGGAGCAGTTTCACTATCAAAGCAGGCATTTGCAGAACAACGGGTATGTCATAAAACAGAAGATGGGTGGGATTGTGACTGGGTTACAGTTACTGCAAGAGCAATTCAAAATATTCCAATGAGGCTACCAAATCTTACAGTAGACATGTGGACAGTTGGTGAAGAATTCACTGAAGATGATGAATACATATCACGAAATCTTGATGAGTCCTATTACGTTTGGGATGCAATCAATGTGGTTCACAATCCATTTTATGAATTCAAAAATGAACGGGTTGGGACAATATTCATTGAATATGAAAAGATTCATGATCCGCTGACGCTAGAAGATGAATTCTTTTGTGATGAATCATTTTGTATTAATACCATGGAGATTCCAGGGTTTCAACCTTGGACCAAAGAATTTGATTATGGCGGGGGCAATACCGTATTCAATGCAACTTCACTTGATGACATTGGAGAACATGAGATAAAATACATCGCAAGACTGTATAATATTGCACCACAGATTGACGGGTTTACACAAAATATAGATGAATTGGTAGTAGAATATTTCCCAATCTATGACAGTTATGTCTATCCAGTATTGAGAGATGATGAAAAACTAGCATTTGATGACAGAATAGGATATGCATTGCATTATTTTGGCTCTGAATCTACGAATGCAAATCCTGATGATGAGATTGGTGTGCATGAAGATAGACGTTCCAAGATAAATGATTATTTCTATTCCACTTGGGGGCAGACCCATGGGAGTTTGACTTTATTGATGGTACAGTTGGATTCTCAGAATTTTCTAATGAAATTGATTTGATATGGGATGAGGCTAATCATGTTGGTATTATTACAAATGAGGTACCTGTTGTCAAGTCTGAGGAAATTGCAGGTCAGCTAATTCCAAGTAAGTTTCCAAGTACAGTTCCTTATGAAATAGGACAACATGGTACTGCAAACTTTTTGAAGGCAGGATATGGTAAAGTAAAATTTGACTATCCTGGAATTTTGGATGTTGTGCTAGATCCTGTCCAAAAGATTCCAAGATATGAGAATGCAACTGTGTTTAACACGTTAGAGTCCAGTGAATTTGCAGGACATGATGTGACATTTCTGACATTTGATGAGTACATGTATCCTGAAAGTTTCTTTCACAATACTGTAAGTGTAACGACAGTTGACTCAGATGGAATGCAAAACAATTCTGTAACTATTTCAATTGAGATGATTCCACGAGAAGAGATGGAGGGAACTTTGCCACTAAATCAATATGTTCATGATAAAATAGTATTTGATACAGATGATGACGGGTTTGCGCAAATAGTAACGGGACTTGACATGGATGGAAATGACATTGTTGTGATCAACGGTCATGACATTTACCCACTTGACAATCTCACAATTGAAGGAAATGGCAAGGTGTCATTGGAGAAAACAAGACGGGTACTGTCATCATTTACCCAATATGACACAACGATTGACCAAACATTTGATCCAAATGAAATCATTGATATATCTGGAAAATATCTGTTGGATACAGAAGACGGTGTATTGCCGATTCCGCTTACTACTGGTTTGGATGCACTATCACCATATGTCATATCAATTACAGGAGATAACGGTAGCATAGAGACTACAAATGAGTTTGATCACACATGGTATGATTTCTCTATTGACTACAACTATCAGCTAAACATGGATGAAGCTCACCAAAGTTCTTATCATAAAAGTATTTTAAAACACGCATGTTACCGGGATCTCTTTCTATTTGTAACACATTAGCATGAATCTTTAGAGATTAATGATGTAATTTTTGAAGAGGAAGACTTGCCTGAATGTTTTAAGATAAAATCACCAAGTGCATGTTATTTGCCAGTACCAGAAGACCACAAATTAGCAGAACTAAACATAGTTGGGACAAATATCTGGGGTGGCACATCTACAGAGACATTGCCTGAAATTACGCCCGAGATGCTAAATCCTGCAGTACCAGATCCAATTGACTTTATCTTTAATTTGACAATGTTTGATTTTGTTTTGATTTTGTTGGTGTTTATGTTGATTACATACATCATTTACAGAATAGTTTTTCGTTGGTATTTTTTTAATAAAATTTGATAATGATATCCTGTTGTTTTACTCAGAATGTATTGTCATACAATGAACAGTTTACAGCATTGCAATGAACCATCTTAAGGTCGCTTGTCAAGGCATCAAAGTAGCTAACAATTGGATATCCATCAACTCCTATTGCAACTGAAGGTGTAACTCCAGTGGCTTCGCTATTATCTAGTACAACTGGTATGTCTTTGCTCATACAGCTGACATCAAGACAGTGAATTATTTTTAGATTGCCAAATGTGTCATCAGTATAGCTAATCACAGGATTGCCGTCTGTTCCGATTGCAATTGACGAGTCACGTCCAACTATTCCTTGGCTATCTAAAACTGTTGAGACGTTATCTGTAGAACAATCCAAACTTGTGCAATGAACAATCTTTAGATCAGCATTTGTGTTATCATAATAACTAACTATTGGATAACCGTCTGTACCGATTGCCAATGATGAGTCAAATCCGACTGAGTTTTGGTCGTCTAGTATAACGGGCGCATCAAAAGTCTGACAATCCAAACTTGTACAATGAATTATTTTCAGATCTGCATTAGTACTAGAACGATAACTGATCACAGGATTGCTGTCTGTGCCTATGACAATTGACGAGTCACGTCCAACTGCACCCTCATTATCCAAAGTTATTGGTGAATCAAATGTTGAACAGTCATTTGCAATGCAATGAATTACTTTCAAAGAATTATTAGAATTATCAAAATAACTGATCACAGGATTACCATCCGTACCTATAGTCATCGAGGAATGGCGTCCTACATCTCCTTTGTTGTCTAAAACCATTGACTCATCAAAATTTGTACATCCTTTATTATTGCAATGAACTACCTTTAGGTCCTTGTTACTACGATCATAATAACTCACAATTGGATTGCCGTCTGCACCTATAGCAATTGAAGAATCTCTACCAACCATCCCTTGACTGTCAAGTGTGATTGGATTGGCAAAAGAGTCGCATACAGGATCTAAACAATGAACGATTTTGAGATCTTCATTTTCAAGATCCCGATAACTGATTACTGGATTTTCATCTATTCCGATTGCAATTGATGTATCATAGCCAACTTTTCCTTCTTCTCCATCAAGCGTGATAGGTTCATCAAAACCAGATGATGCTGCATTTACAGGTATTATTGTTGAGATTGTCAGACTTGAGAATAATATTGCAGAAACTATTGTTGCTACAGCAAAAAGCCTGGTGGTATTTTGGGTTTTTTGACTTCTAATCAATTTGTGATTATTACTGTGATGCACTACTATTCATATTTTTTGTAATGTTTTGTCCAAGACAAAAACCACACCGCAACTTCCAAACAATACTCATATGATCCTGACGCCATAAATTATTCACACCTAAAAGGGGATAGAAATAGAGTTTATGATTATTCATACGTCCTAGTTTCTTCTCCAATCTAGTTCTATCCCTTTCTTTTAAGATATGTAATAATGTATCTTTATGAAAGTAATCAAGCTGCAACACAGAACATATCTTGGAAAAGACAACAAAACAAAATATGTACAACACAGAATCAACATTCCATATGATATGATTAAAACACTAGGTTGGAATGACGAAACCAAAATCAATCTAAAAATAAACAACAAAAAGAAAATAATAATTTTGGAACTTAAGACCAAAAACCAGTAGTTAAAATAATGATAAAATTAGTTTATGTTTTTATTTTATTAAAACAAATTTGGCTTTGGAAGGTGTTCCATCTGAATCCATCACAAAAAGCATGTAATACCCCTTTGGCACTAAATTTGGATTTGTCGGGATTTTACTGGAAACAAAGTTTTGAGTGGTATTTGTTATTTCTAATCCAACAAACCTTTGGTCCGTATTCAAAGAATGAGTGGTAGAACCTGGTTTGATCAAGGCTATTGATTTTATTTCATTGGATTGTGGGCATTCAATTTTGAATTCTTGCCCAATAGTTAATTCAGATTGTACATTACTTATTAGAGGCCCAATCTTTCCCTGCAAATAAGGAGGAGTAAAAACCTCAACATCGTAAAGGTCTTCATCAATCACATTCCACTCTCTGTCTGTCCCTGCAGTCATAACTTTGCCGTTAGGCAACAAAAGAGCAGTTGCATGATATCTTCTACCAATCTTTAGGGGATTAAGACTAGTCCAAGACTTTGTCTTAGGATCATACAAGTCAGGTTCAAGAACCGGTGGATCTGCTGCATCTGATTTTCCTTTGCTACACCCATTAATTACAAGCACCATTCCATTTGGCAACAAAACCGCGTCACAAAGAATACGATTACTATTCATGTTAGTTGTATAGTCCCATGACGGATCAGATTCACTTAGATCTAAAATCTCAACTGCATTGGTTGCATCATCTTCTATTTCTTGATGTTCCTTTGAGGGTCCACCTGCCACCATTATTTTGGCGCTGTATGGAATATCATCGTCTGGCAGTAATGGAAGTAAAACACTTGCACCTTGATATGGATTGGTACGAGAAAACTCGTGTTTTGTAGAAATTTCTAACAACTTGTTTGAGTTTGGTAGTTTTTCCCATTGGTTGGTTTGAGGATGGTAGAATCTAGTTGTTCTCTCTGAATGTACAAGCACTCTTCCATCAGGCAACAAACAACCATAAGGATAAAGATCAACTTTAAACGGCAAAGTTTGCATAACTTTCAGGCCAGTATCTCGATTGTATGAATGCAGTTTATTATGAACCAAGTTAAAAGGTCCTAATTTCTTTACACCAAACAATCCCCAAGAACCTGAAATGATCAAAACTGTGCCGTCTGCTAATTCTACGCATGTTGGATACCATCTTCCAAGCCACATTGACTCTTTTTGTGAAAATTGGCCAAGTTTGCTAAAAGTATGATTAAATCTGCTAGGTGGATTGAAAAGCAGGATTGGATTTAGAAGAGTTTGATATTGTCCTCCGGATATAAACAATTCTCCATTGTCCATAAAACAATGACCTGCACAAAATAGATTTTTTTCAAGTTCATTACCTTGCGTTTCTTCTTCCCAATTTTCTGGATTTGCAAATTGCCAAGCTCCTTTACTAGATGAACTCCCTAAATGACTGTGTTGATGTTGTTCATGGTTATGTTCGTCATGATTGTGAGAATCATCTGAATTTTGTTGAAACCTACTAGGATATGACATGAAAAATAATTTTCCATTAGGTAAAAGAGCTGCATGGATTGCAACTACTTTTGATTTGAAAACAGTAATTTCTGATTCTCCACCGTTGGTCATTATATCTAATATGTATACCAATTTGAACTAAAATAATGTTATCTCGATTCACAGATCTTAATCACTTCTTCCAATAGAATTGATTCAATGTATTAAGTTGGAATTCAGATAATACAAATGGATTGTAAGCATCATGAGTCAAGTTCTTGCTATTAGACTGATTTAGTGTCATTACTTTTTCCCCTTTTAAACAAATTACAATAATCTTTTGTGAAAAAAATAAAAATCCATCTGTCGCTGTTTGTGATTGTTATGATCTCATTGGGACTGACATTTGATATGATAATTCCCAATGTCTATTCTCTTTCTTACGATGAACAAGTAACCAATCAAAAGAACAACTTGTGGCAACTAGGCAAAAACCTTGAGATTGGTGACTCTTTTACCTACAAAATTTGTGATCCTAAAACAATACAGACATCAGCTGTAGACTATCACTACTTTACTCAAGGAAGTGACAATCATAATTCCAGTACATGCTATACGATAAAACTTGATTTTGTAAATTTGCTTACATCAGATCAAAACCACACTAATGAAAGAAACATTTGGGTGGTACAGACTGTAATTGATGAAAAAAATAATGATGGCTTGAGATATTCAGTGTTTCACATTGATACTCTGACCTTTGGGGTAACTTCGGCTGATACAATACATCCTGATACCAAAAAATACACTGATTCTCTGCAAAATACTCTGTTTTCCCTTCACAAGTATACAGCACCTGAACCTCAACTGTTACAGATTGGCCAGGATTGGGGTGAGGTGACCGAAGCCTTACAGCCAAGAGGAGAAAACCCATACATGACGGTTCTGAATAACAGTCAAGAGTTTTCAGTTACCCAAAATGAAATAATCAGATTAATTGACAAAAAGACTATCCCAACAACACTAAATATTTCTGATGCATTTGAGGTAGGCTATGAGATTGACATACAGGATCCTGTCATATATGACAAAGAGAAGAACAAGTTGGTACCAGTAAATGATGATGGCAACAATGTAACTACATCATTTTTGATTTCATCTCAACTTCCATTTCCGTTATCTGGAGAATTATACAATCCAGTTTATCTGATAGAACCTCAAAAAGAATTTGAATTTGAATTACTAGTCTTTCAGACAAAAAATAAGAATATTGATTTTGAAAATTCTGTTAGTGATGAATCAATTAAAGAAGATGTAGATTTACCAATCACTGAAACAGGTACAATCCGATTGACATTCCCACAAGATGATGATGTAATTTCAGAAGAAGATGAAATTGAGAATGTACCCGAAGAAGACGATGAAATAATTGATGATGTTCCAGAAGAGGATGACAAAGAGATCCCAGATGACGGACAAGAAATCATTCCAGAAGATAATGATGATGTAGAAGTTACTCCAAATGATGTTACAGTAGTCAATGATGATGAAATAAATTATTCCAAAATTATTGGACTCGTAGTACTGTTATCAATAATGATTGCAGGATTTGTTATCTTAAAAGTTCAAAGAATCAGGATTCAAAAATACTCTAAAACAAAAACCACAACAACATCAATCAGCAAAAAAGAAGATCATCATACCATTTAATGATAAATTGCACATTGATATTTCAAGGACATAACAATAGAATGTTGGGTTAGAATTATACCGTGAAATTATCACAATGTTTATGAACATACCACAACGACCCATCTTATTGCCTTTTGATCTGAATATTATTATTCGTGTAATTACATCTCCAAATTCTGCATTTGCACAAATACGAGACAATGAAGAAAAATATTTTATACAGTCAATCGGACTTTTAATCGTAAGCTCCATTCTTAGCTCCTTTGTAGTATTGCCCTTTGTTATGGTTCACTTGATGATGCATACTTTGAAGGTGCAGACAATGATGTCAACTTGCTAACAGACGGATCAGATGTTGTACTGGCGGGCATGATAGGAATCATAAAGGGGATCGTCTCAATTGTGTCTCTTTATTATATAGGAAAGAAATTTGGCGGCAACAAAAACTGGAAAAAGGTATTCTCTGTTTTCTTTCACATATATGTTCCAGTCATTCCCATGATGGTTGTAATGTCTGTGTTAGTGTTTTTTATGTGGAGTTCTCTTGCAGAAATAGATCCATCATATCTAATGTCTCCAGAAATTGATGAAGAGGAAGCTCTGTTTGTGATAGGACCGATATTGGGATATGTGGGACTAGTTACTGCTGCTATTGCGTTTATGGTGTGGATTATTGTGATATCTGTCAAGGCAATCAAGATAGTTGATGGGTTTGAAACTGGAAAGGCATTTGGTCTTTTGATTTTAGTTATGATTATATCTTCTGCTGCATCTGTCGTGCTTAATGCATGATGACTGCTTTGCCACTTTTAAACAAATGACATATGATATTTCAGAAATATGAGCGTCAGAAACATTGATCTGGTTACATTTGAGAATGACTCAGTACTCAATCAAAAGTCCATTGTACTGCCAATAGGAAAGGCCTCAATCAGACAGACAGTCATTCTTTTTGCCGGAATATTGGTAACATTTCTAGTATTTTTGACTAGCGACAACCTGGTAATATCTGGACTGGTCTTTGCAGTATTTTTGGGACTGGGACTGATTGGCTCCAAAGTCATGTCACTGGACCAGATGATAAAGAGTCATCTGATACTGTTGGTTAGAGGAACATCCCTTGATGTAAAACCAGATTATATGGAAAAGAAAAAGAAAAGACAGGATATTGTCAACACTGCTGATGAGTCAAAAACAAGATTACGACAATTTGAAGAAGAACATCAACAAGAAAATAGCAACGGATTAGTTAACAAAGCTATTTCAGAAATACAGTCATTGTTTTCCAAGAGAAATAATAATCCAGAAAAACAAAAACAATCTAAAGAAGAAGAAAATTCAGCTGAAATAAAACTTGATGATCAAAATATTCTCAACATTTCATTGAACAAAAACATGAAACAGAATAATCAAAATGATGATGAACCAATAAACAAATTGTTAGGAAAACTATCAAAGAAAAATCTTACAGAACATGTAACAATTTCAATTGATGGTAAGAAATTAGAAAAGTTACAATATGAAATCAAATCTAATAACATGATTTCTCTAGTATTGGATAACGATTCTTACAAAGTCACTGCAACAGCAGATGATGATAAAAAACAAAACATAATTTTAAAGAATTAAACTAACAATTTTTCCCTTTTATGTAAATCCAAATAATTACTCAATGATTAGAAGAAAGGACGGTGAGCTGAAGGAAGGCGAATCTATCGGTGGATTTTTCATAAAGCTGGTAATCGCACTCGTTGCAGTTATCATCGTTGCAACAATCGTACCTGACGTACTTGGAGTCAATGTGGCAGAACTCTGTATCGAAGATTCCACAATACTTGGCGACATTACCGGAAATCATTGTGGTGATGATTCCGTGTTCCTGACTGATGCAGTAAAGACCATCATTGGAGACGGTTATAGCTTCTTGCTTGTGGGAATCGCATTAGCATTCATCGGCATTGGAGCATACAAGGGAGTCACATACAGAATGATTCTGCCTTCAATAGTACAAGAATCTGGAATCAAGAGAACTGACGCGTGTTCAGGTACAAAATAACAGGAAAAACAAAAGTTGAGTAAAATAGACTCTAAAAGAAAAATCTTTGGAGTGTTGTTTTACTCTATTTTGTTCTCACCTCTCTTTTTTTATATCTGGTTTTTTGATAGACCTGAATTGCCATTATCTGTCATTTTGTCACTTTACGGATTTTGGATTGTGATGTTATTTTTGGATATGAGAATCACATTATCTTTGAAGGATCTAATCAAAAAATATGAAGAGAATGGAATATTCCGATTCCTTTACACAAAGTACAGAAGATCAGTTGCAGTTATTCTACAATTAACCATAGAAGCAATCTTTGTTTTGATTTTACCATCCCTTATTTTTCCAAGAGAGTTTGGAGTACCATTATTTTGGGATTATCAGACTTCTGCAATCTTTGCTGGAATTGTTGGTGTGTTTCATGGTGTGGCTTGGTGGAATAACAGAAAAAATATTCAAGAGATTCTAAAATAAAAAGAAAAAATGATTGTTAGGGTTTGTTTTTACAGTCTTGGCATAACTGATAGTCTTGACTTGGCAGATATTGCAACTATACTTATGATTGCAACTGCTAGTATCATCATTGCAATTGTTCCAAACTCTGGAACTACTTGCTTTGTTGCTACCTGACCCATTGGACCGGTAAATGGTTCATCTACTCCAAATCCATTAAATGTCACAGTAATGTCTACTGGCATTTCATCAGATGCTCCTGCAGGTAGTGGTGCTGTCATATGATTCATAACTCCGTCATGATCATGTACTCCTTTGTCATCAAGAACTGTCTCTGTTCCTTGTGTTGCCATGATGTCATAGTTGACATGTTCTACACCCATTCCATCAAGTGTCGTGAATGTTACATCTATTGACAACATTTCGCCTTCAGCTGCATCTCCGGTGACAATCTCTACCATTAGTTCTTCACTATCAGAA
>Ga0224508_10002434_pt1 | contig 15829 bp, 14 predicted proteins | sample SF_Jan12_sed_USG_4_FD_170157 | JGI IMG/M metagenome (GOLD analysis project Ga0224508, IMG submission 170157) | Sediment microbial communities from San Francisco Bay, California, United States - SF_Jan12_sed_USGS_21 | ecosystem: Environmental > Aquatic > Marine > Sediment | place: USA... | reverse complement strand
CAATGCATCGGGCGCCGTGACCGTGTCGACCACGCCCCTCATGACCCCTGCTGACCTCGACGAGGCGGCAAGGAAGGCCCCTACGTATCGGCCACCTGGCGCCTGACGGCAAGACTGTCAGTCCCAAGCCACCGCATCTTGCCGTTCGTGGTGGCTGCTGGTGCGATCAAGCTGGAGCCTTCCTGTCCCGAGTGCGAAGCGGGACCACAGGTGGTGATCGCGAGCGCTCGGTAGGTGAGGACATGCCTGTGATCTAGCAGGTCCTGACTGGCGTCGCGATTAGGAGCTCGTTGAGGGCGGGGTCGCTGTTGACTTCATCTGCCGGGCTCATCTCATCGAGACTGGATGCCCTTCCACCGGCTATGAGTCTGTCGATTCTGTGGCCCGCTTCATGATCGAGCGCACCACGTCGCTCTTGGCGTCGGCATAGCTCTGCACGACGTCCCAGTGGTGGGCGGCCAGCTCTTGCTTGGTCTCTGTGTAGCGCTGTCGATCCTGTTCGTCGGACCGGAGCCGGTCACGGAATCGGATCATTCGATCGATCTCGGTGCAACCCAGAGTGAAGACGTGAAGGTTGATGTCGGCCCCCGGTCCTTTGAACATGCGGTGTTCGAACCACTCGGGCTCTCGGATGCGGAGCGTGTATCCGGCCGCTTCCAGGTCGGGTACGTACGTGGTTTCATCTTCTGAGTCAGCGACAGCCATCACGATGTCGATGATCGGCTTGGCCGGTAAGCCGGGGACCGAGGTCGAGCCGACGTGGTGGACGGCCAGCATCCGGTCGCCAAGCACGGCCGACAGCCGATCAGCCTCCTGCTCGTACTGCGCCGGCCACCCGGGATCGTAAGGAGCGAGATGAATCGGACCGTTCACCGGCCTCGAAGCGTTGACAGGTAGCCAGTCGTCGGTTCCCCCCTGGCCGGTCACGACCCAAGTATCGCGCCTTTGGCCAATCGGGTCTGCCTCCAAGTACCGGCCGGCCTGAACCGTCATCTCCACCCGTCCTCGGTGGGGGCGCCTGCCGGCAATCAGACCCGGCCACGAACAGCCCGGCACCCCAGGTGGCCCAACCCGATCGGAATCCACGAACACTTGTTGAGCGTTGCCATCGTTCCCTCCTTGCCATGTCAACCTTGATCGAGCGACGCCACTGCCAGACTAGGTGCCGCCCCGAGTGACCGAACAAAAGAAGGGCCCGGTCTCAATGGCAACAGTGTCGATCCAGCTGCGGTAGGCACACAGCCCCGCGGCATACCCTCGGTGGGCGCTGGGCTTCTGCGGCACCCCGGTCCTGGTGAGAGCCGACTCTGTGTGTAATTGCCAGATAGACCGGCATTAGATATCGTGGCCTCGTGATCACGATCGACGAATCCGAGGAACGGGCCGGTGAGCAGGTCGACGGCCGGGCCGCTCGTCGGGAGCGGAACGTCAACGCAGTGCTGGACATCGTCATCGAGCTGTTCACCGAGGGTGAGCTGTTCCCGACGGTCGAGCAGATCTCGAAGCGCTCGGGTCTGTCGGTGCGCTCGATCTACCGCTACTTCGCGGACCCGGCCGAGTTGCACGATGCGGCGATCAAGCGCCATCGCGAGCTATCGGAGCCGTTGGCTCACCTCCCGTCGATCGGCCGAGGTTCGCTGGCCAAGCGAGTCGAGGACTTCGTGACCATGCGGCTACGGCTCTACGAGGGGGTGGGGGCGGCCTACCGGGCCACGGTTCACAACGCCCCCCGGCACCCCCGGATGCGGGACGAATTGGCTCGCAATCGCACCGACCTGAGGGCCCAGTTCGAGCGCCAGTTCGCCCCCGAGCTGTCGAGCTTGAAGGGGGTTGAGCGGGATGCGGTGGTAGCGGCCGGTGACGTGTTGACGCAGCTCGACTCGATCGACCTGTTGCGGCGTCACCGGCAGTTGTCGGTGGCCGAGGCGGTCGCCGCCCTTCGGGCCGGACTATGCAGCCTCCTGGGAGGAGACCGATGAGCTCACAGCAACGCGTCGGGCTGCCGCACACGCCATTGTGCGACCAGCTCGGCATCGAGGTCCCGATCATTTCGGCCGGCATGGGTCCCATCGCCGGCCCCGACCTGGTGGCCGCGGTGTCCAACGCCGGCGGCCTCGGCGTCCTCGGGTGTACCTCTATGTCGACCGACGAGGTGCGTTCGGTGGTCCGCCGCACCCGGGACCTGACCGACCGCCCGTTCGGGGTCGACCTCATCCTCCCGGCCCGTATCGACCAGGGCGGCGCCTCGGTCCGCGACGTGGCCGCGCTCATCCCCGATGAGCACCGGGCCACCGCCGCTCGGATCGCCGCCGACCTCGGCGTCGAGGCTGCGGACGAGCCGCTCGCCGACCGCAACGCGCTCGGCACCGACGCCGAGGCCCAGGTCGAGGTGATCCTCGAAGAGGGGGTGCCGGTGTTCGTCGGCGCCCTGGGCTCCCCGGGGTTCGTGGCCGACCGGTTCCACGAGGCCGGGGCCACGGTGATCTCGATCGTCGGCAGCACCAAGCAGGCCGTGGCGGTGGTCAAGGACGGGGCCGACGTGGTCATCGCCCAGGGCACCGAGGGCGGTGGTCACACCGGACACGTGGGGACCATGGCCTTGCTGCCCCAGGTCCTCGACGCGGTCGACGTGCCGGTGGTGGCAGCCGGCGGCATCGGGGACGGGAGGGGGATGGCGGCCGCCCTGCTCATGGGATGCGAGGCAGTGTGGGTCGGCACGAGGTTCCTGGCCACCGAGGAGGCCGGGATCGCCGGCTGGCAGAAGGCCGGGATCGTGGCCGCGGCCGACCAGTCGCCGGTGATCAGCCGGGCCTACACCGGCAAGCGGTTCCGGATGCTCCCCAACGACTGGACCCAGGCTTGGGAGGAGGCCGACGTGGATCCCCTGCCCATGCCCCTCCAGCCGGTGCTGGCGGCCATGACCCTCGGAGGAATGGCCACTGACCAGGGTGGTCGGGAGGGCGTCAGCATGAACGGGGCCGGCAACATCGCCGGCTTGATCGAGGAGGTCGTTTCGGCGGCCGAGGTGGTCCGTTCCATGGCCGCCGAGGCGGCCGAGCTGCTGGCCGGCGCCAGCCGCTACCTACCGTGAGAGCGAGCAGCCATTCGACAACTCCATTTCCTCCTGGACCAGCCCGACGACGGGTATCAGGGCGCCCGGGCCTCGTTCTGGGTCCTGATCGCCATGACCGCCCTCTCCACCGTGCGGAGCCCGATCCACATGCGGCCCGGGTTGGCGCCAAGCGCCTGGTCCTCACCCACATGGTCCCGGCTCCGACCGTCGAGCAGTACCCGGAGTGGGTGGCCCAAGCCGCCGAGCACTTCGACGGCGAGATCGTGATCGGCGACGATCTGACCACCATCACCATCTGACAGGGGAGGCAGGCAATGGCCGACGGCATCATTTCAGTACCGAGCTTCGAGGGTCGGATCGGTCGGACGCTGGCCGACTCGCAGCCGTCGTTCGAGGTCGCACCCCATCCCGGGGAGGACGCCCCGAACGTCGTCATCGTGCTGCTCGACGACACCGGGTTCGCCCAGTTCGGCTGCTACGGGTCCGACATCGACACGACCAACGTCGACGCCCTGGCCGCCAATGGGCTCCAGTTCAGCAACTTCCACGTGACGCCGCTGTGCTCGCCGACCCGGGCCTCGCTGCTGACCGGGAGGTCGCAGCACGCGGTGGGGATGCGCTCGGTCTCCAACCACAACACCGGCTTCCCTCATCAACGAGGCCACATCTCCGACCACGCCGCCACCGTCGCCGAGGTGCTGGGGGCCAAGGGCTACGCCACCTTCTGTACCGGGAAGTGGCACCTGGCCCCGACCCAGGACATCTCGGCCGCCGGCCCCTTCGATCAGTGGCCTCTCGGGCGGGGGTTCGACCGGTTCTACGGGTTCCTGGAAGGGGAGACCGATCAGTTCCACCCCGACCTGGTCATCGACAATCACCATGTCGATCCCCCGGCCGGCCCCGACGAGGGCTACCACGTGAGTGAGGACCTGGTCGACCAGCTGCTTCGGATGATCAACGACTCGAAGGGCATCAGGCCCGACCGCCCGTTCCTCGCTTACCTCCCGTTCGGGGCCACCCACGCCCCCACCAGGCCCCGATCGCCTATCTGGACCGGGGCCGCTACGACGAGGGATGGGACGTCGTCCGCCAACGGTGGTACGAGCGCCAACTCGAGCGCGGGGTCATCCCCGGAGGTACGAGGCTCGCTCCCCGCAGCCCCGGGGTGGAGGCCTGGGATGATCTGCCGGAGAACCACCGCCGCTTGGCCTGCCGCCTCCAAGAGGCGTTCGCTGCCTTCCTCGACCACACCGACGACCAGATCGGCCGCCTGGTCGACGGCCTGGCGGACCTGGGCCAGCTCGACAACACCATCCTGGTCGTCCTGGCCGACAACGGGGCGTCCCAAGAGGGCGGCCCGTTCGGGGTCATGCACGAGATGAAGTTCTTCAACGGCATCGTCGAGTCGCCCGACGAGGATCAACTACCCCTGGGGCTCGAGATCGCCCTCGGCGCCCGGTCGCCGGCCGACACCGAAACCAGCGCCAGAACGGAGATGTCCCGCCAATGAACCGGCAACAAACCATAGACACCGTCCCGGTGGCATTCACCCCGCCTCGCGGGTGGACTGAGTGGCCGCCGCCGATCCTGGCCGGCTGCACCGAGCCCCGGGCCGACGGCGCCCCCGACCTAGACGGCTACTGGCGCACCGTCGAGGTGCTGGTGGACGGTGAGGTGGCGCTCGGTCATCCGGCCCTCGGCCACGTACAGCGAATCGAGCAACGGGGCGACCGGGTGGTGGTGACTGGGGGCGGGATCATCCACGACATGCGTTGCGATGGGACCGTCGAGCGGGGCGTCCACGACGTGGCCGAGTTCGACAAGAGCACCGAGATCCACGTGGTGGCCAGCTACGAGGACGGCGTCCACGTCCTCCGACCGCAAGGGATGGACATCGAGGTGCGTCGCCGGCGGGACGGTGAGCTCCTCGTCTGGGACTACCTCGGGTTCACCGCCCGGCTCGAACACCTTGCCCCGTCCGCCACGGACCCTTCCGCTGTAGCCGCCCTCCGAAAGGACTCCTGATGCAGACCGTACGCACGCCCGACGACCGGTTCGCCGACCTGCCCGGATTCGGTTTCGAACCACGCTACGCCGAGATCCCCGACGCAGAAGGCGGCACCTTGCGGGTCCACTATCTCGACGAGGGCGACGCGTCGGCGGCGCCGGTGCTGTTGCTCCACGGTGAGCCGGCGTGGAGCTACCTCTACCGCCACGTGATCCCGCCCGTGGTCGAGGCCGGCCATCGGGTCGTCGTGCCAGACCAGGTCGGCTTCGGCCGTAGCGACAAGCCGACCGAGCCGACCGACTACAGCTACGCCCGCCACGTGGCCTGGATGTCGAGCCTGGTGTTCGACGTGCTCGACCTCAGCGACATCACGTTCTTCGGCCAGGACTGGGGCGGCCTCATCGGTCTCCGACTGGTCGCTGCCCAGCCCGACCGGTTCGCCCGGGTGGCGGTGGGCAACACCGGTCTGCCCGACGGCTCCCGCGCACCGTCGGACGCATTCATGCAGTGGCAGAAGTTCTCCCAGACCACCCCGGTGTTCCCGGTCGGCAGCATCGTCGACGGCGGCACCACCACCGAGCTGTCGCCGGAGGTGATCGCGGCCTACGACGCCCCTTTCCCCGACGACACCTACAAGGTCGGGGCCCGGATCTGGCCCAGCTACGTGCCGACCTCGCCCGACGACCCCGAGGCCCCGGCCAACAAGGCGGCATGGGAGGTGCTGAAGGAGTTCGACAAGCCGTTCCTGTGCTGCTTCAGCGATCAGGACCCGGTGACCAAGGGTGGCGACGCCGCGTTCCTGGCCCGGGTGCCCGGCACCGAGGGCCAGCCTCACACCACCATCGAGGGGGCCGGCCACTTTCTCCAGGAGGACGCCGGTCCGGAGCTGGCCCGGATCCTCGTCGACCTCATCGGGCGCTGACATGGCCGACGTCGCCCGCACCCGGACCGTCGCGGCCGACGTCGACGAGGTCTGGGCGGGGCTGGCCGACTTCGGGGCCATCGCCCGCTGGGCCGCGAGCGTCGACCACTCCTGTCTCATGAGCGACCAGACCGAGGGGGAGGGGACCGTGCGGCGGATCCAGACCGGACGCACCACCCTGGTCGAGCGGGTGACCGAGTGGGTGCCGCCGTCGAGGTTGATCTACACGATCGAGGGCCTCCCTCCGGTCCTGGGCTCGGTCGTCAACCGGTGGACGATCGAGCCGGCCGATGGCGGTGCCCGCGTGTCGTTGTCGACACGGATCGAGGCCGGCCCCCGGCCCCCTCAGCGGCTGGTCGCCCGGGCCGTCGGTCGACGATTGGCCTCGGCCGCCGACGAGCTGCTGACCGGCCTGGAGGGTGCGGTCGAGGGCCGGCGGGAGCTGGCATCGTGACCGTCGAACGACCAGACGTGCGCCCAGATGTCCCTCCCGATGTGATCGTCATCGTCACGGACCAGGAGCGGGCGGCCCCGCCGTACGAGCCGGATGGGCTGACCGAGTGGCGCCGCCGGGCCCTGCCCGGGGCCCAGTGGTTCGAGGACAACGGCGTCTCGTTCCACCGCCACTACACCGGTTCGCTGGCCTGCGTGCCGAGCCGGCCAACGATGTTCACTGGCCACTACCCCGATGTCCACGGCGTGACCCAGACCGACGGCCTGGGCAAGATGCACGACGACTCCCGGATGCGCTGGCTCCGCCCCGGGGAGGTACCGACGCTGGGCCACTGGTTCCGGGCCGCGGGCTACGACACCCACTACGACGGCAAGTGGCACCTGAGCCACGCCGACCTCGTCGACCCGGCGACAGGGCGGTCGGTCGCCACCAACGACGACGACGGCGTGGTCGACCCCGCCGCGGTCCGGGCCTACCTCGACGCCGATCCGCTGAATCCCTTCGGGTTCTCGGGCTGGGTCGGCCCCGAGCCCCACGGTCCGTCTCCGGCCAACACCGGTTTCGTCCGGGATCCGTTGCTGGCTGACCGGGTGGTGGCCTGGCTGGACGACCGATACCGCCGTCGGCGCAACGGCGACGCCGAGGCACAGCGACCGTTCCTGCTCGTGGCCAGCTTCGTCAACCCCCACGACATCGTGTTCGCCCCCATGTGGCTGCGGCGGGGGAGTCCGCTACCGCCGTCCGACCTCGAACCACCACCGGTGCCGCGGTCGCCCACCGACGACGAGGACCTGTCGACCAAGCCGGCGGCCCAGATCGCCTACCGGGCCTCCTACCCCTCGACCTACGGTCCGGCCCCCCTGATCGAGCGGGTCTACCGGTCCAAGGCCCAGGCCTACCGCGCCCTCTACTACCGGCTCCACACCGACGTCGACGGCCCCCTCGATCGGGTCCGCCAGGCGGTGACCCGATCGGTGACCGACGGCGGTTCGACGGGGGCGGTGCTGGTCCGGACCGCTGACCACGGTGAGCTGCTGGGGGCCCACGGCGGCCTGCACCAGAAGTGGTTCAACCTCTACGACGAGGCCACCCGCGTTCCCTTCGTCGTCGCCCGGGTCGGGGCCTCGACCACCGCAGCCGGCCGGATCGACGAGCCGACCTCGCACGTCGATCTCGTTCCCACCCTCTTGGGTGCGGCCAGGATCGATGCGGGCCCGGTTCAAGAGCAGCTGCGGCAGTCGTTCACCGAGTTGCATCCCCTGCCTGGTCGGGACCTGATGCCCCTGGTCGACGGAGCTCCGGCCGACCCGACCCGGGCCGTCTACCTGCTGACCCGGGACAACATGCCGGAAGGTGACTCGGGCGCCAGCGGGATGGCTCGCCGGCTCGGACGGGTGGACCACCCACCCCTCCCGCTCCGCATCCAGGTGCCGGCCCACGTGGCCGCCAACCACGAGGGCCTGGTCGCCCGGGTGGCCGACGCCGAGGCCACGGGCGGCGGGGGTCGGCTATGGAAGATCGTGCGCAGCTTCGACGACCCCGCCACCTGGACCGAGCCCGGGATCCGGCACCTAGCCGCCACCGGGCCAGCGGGCCCCTGCTACCGCACCGAAGCGCTCCCAGACCAATGGGAGCTCTACGACCTCGACACCGACCCGATCGAGGCCGACAACCGCTGGCCCGACCCCGACGCCGTCCTAGTGTTCGCCCACCTGGCCGAGAGACTGGCCGCCCAGCGCGCTGCCGCCGTCCCGGCTCGCAACCGGCCCTGGCCCTACGCCACCCTCACACCGACCGGAGGACCCATGACCAAGACCGCACCACCACCAGCCCGAGCCCTCCGAGCCGGGCTCCGACGCCTGGGACTGCACCCCGAGGACACCGAACCTATCGACGTCGACCTGTTGGGCCGGCGGGCCCTGGTCGTTGCCACCAACCACGGCGTCCTCGACATCGGCAAACCGACCGGGGTCTTCGCCAGCGAGCTGACCGTGCCCTACTACGCCTTCCTCGATGCCGGGATGACCGTCGACGTCGCCAGCCCTGTAGGCGGAACGATCCCGGTCGACCCCCAGTCGGTCAGGTCGGTGGTCCGGACCTCGGCTGACGACCGCTTCTTGGCCGACGACGAACTGCGGAGCAAGGTCACCGACTCACTCCCGGTGGCCGAGCTCGACGGTGCCGACTACGACATCGTGTACTTGGCCGGGGGTTGGGGCGCAGCGTTCGATCTCGGGTTCTCCGACGAGCTGGGCCGGCTGGTCACCGAGGCCAACGAGGCGGGTGAGGTCATCGGTGGGGTGTGCCACGGCCCGCTCGGCCTGCTCCGGGCCCGAACCTCCGACGGGCGACCGCTGGTCGAGGGTCGGCGGGTCACCGCTGTCACCGACAAACAGGTCCGGGAGCTCGGCATCTCGTCGACCCCGCACCATCCCGAGACCGAGCTGCGGCGGGCCGGGGCCGAGTTCGAGTGCGCCACCCGGTTCCGGGACCCGCTGGCCAACCACTGGGTGGTCGACGGCAACCTGGTCACCGGCCAGAACCAGAACGCCGCGCCGATGGTGGCCCGGGAGATGCTGCACCTCGTGGCCCGATCGAGCGAGACGTCCGACGACGAGAAGGAGGATGCATGGAGGTCGTGACCGAGGTGATGCCCACCTGCCGCGAGCGCATCGAGGAGATGACGCAACCCGGTCCGGACGGCGAGGAGATCCGCGACCCTCGGGAAGAGGCGGGGTGAGTCAGCGGGACCTCGCGAGGAAGATAGGCACGAGGCGCTGGGAACCCAACTGATAACCCCGGCCTGAATCGGCCTGGGAAACGGGGCTGTACCTGTGGTCGTCGAGCAGTTCCCGATGGGTTCGTGCTGCTTCAGTGTGATTCGTATCGAGACGAGGCCGGTTGGTAGGGTCCCGCCATCGCCTGGCATCGTCGATGAGCGAGGAGGGGGTGCCCCATGACCGAGCAAGGGGTCCGGGTTGATGGAGGGTCTGTCGCGGTTGCGTTGGACTACGACGCCATCGTGATCGGAGCTGGCGTTGCCGGGATCTACCAGATCAAGCGGCTCGTCGATCTTGGTTTCCGGGCCACCGTGCTCGAAGCGGGCGGCGACCTCGGGGGCACCTGGTACTGGAACCGCTACCCCGGCTGCCGATTCGACTCGGAGAGCTACACCTACGGGTACTCGTGGTCACAGGAGCTCCTCGACGAGTGGCACTGGAAGGAGCGATTCTCCAGCCAACCGGAGAACTACCGCTACCTGTCATACGTCGCTGACAAGTTCGACCTCCGCCGCCACATGCAGTTCGAGGCCGTCGTCACCGCAGCGCACTACGACGACGACCACGGCTTGTGGACGGTGACACTGGAGGACGGCCGGACCATCACCACCCGATTCCTCATCACCGCCCTCGGTCTGCTCTCGGCTGCGACCCCACCCCGCTACCCCGGTGTCGACACCTTCCAGGGCCAGTCGTGGCACACCTACTACTGGCCCCACGAGCCGGTGGAGCTGGCCGGCAAACGGGTGGGGGTGGTCGGCACCGGCGCCACCGCAGTCCAGTTGATTCCGGTCGTGGCCGAGCAGGCCGAGCAGCTCACCGTCTTCCAGCGCCGGCCGAACTGGGCCGCGCCGCTGCACAACGGTCCGATCGGCGACGCTGAGATGGCCGAGATCCGCAGCCGCTACGACGAGATCTTCGAGCGCTGCAGCCGCACCCCCGGTGGGTTCGAGCACGAGCCGGACCGCCGGGGGTTCACCAACTTCTCCCCCGAGGAGCGGCGGGCGTACTGGGAGGAGCTCTACGCGATGCCCGGCTTCGGGATCTGGCTCGGCAACTTCCGCGAGACGTTCATGGACGAGGAGGCGAACGCCGAGCTGTCCGCCTTCATTGCCGACAAGATCCGGGACCGGGTGGACGACCCCGAGCTGGCCGAGAAGCTGATCCCGAAGGACCATGGGTTCGGGGTGCAGCGGGTGCCGCTCGAGACGAACTACTTCGAGACCTACAACCGCGACAACGTCCGCCTGGTCGACCTCAGCGAGACCCCGATCGAGTGCATCACCGAGAGCGGAATCCGCACCACGGCGGAGCACGTCGAGCTCGACATCATCGTGTACGCCACCGGCTTCGACGCGATGACCGGCGCCTACGACCGCATCGACATCCGCGGGGTGGGTGGTCACCGGCTGGCCGACAAGTGGGCCGATGGGCCGTCCACCTTCTTCGGTCTCATGATCCACGGCTTCCCGAACCTGGTCATGCTCGCCGGCCCGCAGAGCGGCTCGGCATCGTCGAACTTCCCCCGCGGGATCGAGAAGGGCGTCGACTGGGTGACCGACTTCCTCACCTACCTGAACGAGCACGGCCACACCCGGTTCCAGCCGACCGAGGACGCCGAGGAGGCGTGGTCGAGCCACATGCGCGAGATGTACTCGATGATGCTCATGCGCAACGCCAAGAGCTGGTTCACCGGCTACAACTCGAACGTCGACGGGCACGAGCACGGCAAGACCCGATACTTCGTCTACAACGGTGGCGGCCCCCGCTACTGGCGCAAGCTGGACGAGGTGACCGGCGACGACTACGGCGGCATCGACATCGCCTAGGTGACACGATGTCGGGCCAGCGGCCGCTAGCGAGGCGGAAGATGTCGCCGCTCAGGCACAGCACACAGCTCTGGGTGGACACCTTCGAGGCAGATCTCGATCGGCAGTTGGGAACCCCGACGGTCCCGCCGCATCGAGGACTCGCCGGTTGGCGCAATCCGGGCCCCGTCGACAGTGGCTCATCGGGTTCTGGCGGTAGCCCAACTGACTCCTAGTTCATGGGACATCGGTGAGGCCACCGGGCGGGCCCTCGTGGTGCGGGTGGAGCACGTGCGGAGGTTGGGTCGGTTCACCGCCGACGGGCACGGTCCGGCTGAGGAACTCGATGACGCAGTCGCTGAAGATGTCGTTGCGGTCCCCGGCCACCATGTGAGCCGCGTCGGTGACGTTCACGAAATCGGCGTGAGAGCACAGCTCGAGGAAGCTCTGCGCTCCCTCCATGCTCAAGATGTCGGAGAGCCCCCCACGGACCAGGAGCGTGGGCAGGGTCAGGCGTCGGGCACACGCTTCGAGATGGGCCGTGCGCTTCTCCAGTTCTCGTTTGCGGCTCATGAAGGCCGGGTCCCAGTGCCAGTAGTAGCGGCCGTTGTCCCCCAAACGCACGTTCTTGGCCAGGCCGTCGAGCTTGCGGGGGCGTGTCCGGTGGGGCTGGTAGTTGGCGATGGCATCGGCCACCTGCTGGAGGCTGTCGAACCCGTCGGGCGCTTGGAGCATGAAGTCCATGATGCGGCCGGCCCCGTCGGGTTCGATGCGCGGGGCGATGTCCACCAGCACCAGCGCGGTCGCGTCTACGCGGTCCTCGCCGCAGGCGTGCAGGCTGACGCCGCCACCCATGGATGCGCCGACCAGCACCGGTCGATGACCGCCGAGGGCATCGACAACGGCCACCAGGTCGGCCACCATGTCGGCTTGCTCGTAGCTGCCGCTTGGCGACCAGGAGGAGTCACCGTGGCCCCGGGCGTCGATGGCCACGGCCCGGTAGCCGGCTTGGCCGAGACGTTCACCGGCGGCTTTCCATGCATGGCGGGTCTGACCGCCGCCGTGCTGGAGGATCACCAGCGGACCGTCGACCGGTCCCCAGACGTCACCAGCGATGACCATCCCGTTGGCTCCCGGCCAGGTGTGCATCGGGTCGGGTGTGCCGGGCAACCTCGTGCGCTGGGCGAGTTTGTCAGTCACCATGTCTCAACGTCCTTCTCCCAACGGTCCCGCTGGTGACCAGCATTCCTGATGGCCGTGTGCAACAGTCTCACGCCTAGCATTCCAGTGGATCCGCCCTGCTCGGGAAAGTCGAGCGTCAGCTCCGCGAGACAGCGGGTCCCGCACCGGGCGAACCGGTCAGGCCGACCGGCGAGTCCGGCGCCCGGGTCCGAACGAACGGGGAGCTGCTTTCACCGAAGCTCCTGGCCCGTCGAAGCGGCGGTCGAGGCCGCCTCGGCGCGGCTGCGCCACCGCTGCATCTTCGCCCGACTGGGGATGATTGGCCCCTCCAGCCTGGCCTCCACTTCGGCCCGGATCTTGTGCGGCAGGACCTGGGGGTAGGCGTAGCCCGCGACCTGGTCGCCGTTCGATCGCGATTCGTCGTAGCAGTCGAACGGAGCCATCGACGTCCGCTCGCCGTACTTGTCGTCGTCGAACACGACGTCGCTGCCCAGGTAGCGCAGCGCGAGGCCTCGCCGCGGACGCGACGAGAGGTTCGGCGGGGCGCCATGCAGGATGGTGGCGTCGAAGATCAAGACATCCCCCGCCTCCATGTCGAACGAGATGGCGGTCAGATCGCCGTCGGTCTCACCGGTGGTCGCCGAGTTGATCGCCGGCAGCGCCTTCAGCCGGTCGGAGGAGAAGGGGAGACGGCCCTCATTGCCGACGCCGACGGCCTGGAACCGGTCGTCGAAGCTACTGCTGCCGGGCACGAACTCGAGTGCACCGTTGTGCAGGTTGGTCCGGTCGAGGGCGATCCAGATGCTGACGATCTGGTCCCCGATGACGGGCCAGAAGGTGATGTCGTGGTGCCAGGGGGTGTTCCCGAGGTGGCCTTGGGCGTCGGTGAGCGGGCCGGCCCCGTCCTCTGTGTCCTCGGTGTGGGGGTGCTTCACGAACATCTGGTCGTAGAAGAAGCGGACCGGCTTCAGCTCGCCGCCGGGCTCGCGATCCGACGCTGGTGACAGACCGTTGAGGGCTTGCTGGGCCAGGTGGGCCACGGGACAGTTCATGATGATGCGGTGCATCTGCTCATCGGTGTGCCAGGCGTTGGCTTTCATGCTCTGCAGCCCGGTCGCTCTTGTCTGGGAGTCCACTGCGTCGGCCAGACGCTGGACCCATCGGGGCGAGAGCACGCCGGAGACATGGATAACGCATTCCCGCACGAAGCGCTCGACCTCCCCCGCCGTCAGATCTCGCAGCGGCCGCTCCGGCGGGGCCATTGGATCGAGCTCGTCCAAGTGAACCGTGTCGTGTTGAGTCGTTGGTTGCCGAGCGGTGTCTCGCCCCGTGATTCTTCGCGCTGTCATGGGAGGGCCTTCCGGCTGTGGGTAGATCCTGCTACGAGGTCGACGTCACCGCATCTCTCAGAGCCTGATGAGCGAGGCGGTGTTGTCTCGGAGCACCGCCCGCAGCTCGGTATCGCTCAGGTCGGGCATGAGCTGGACCAGGTCGGCGGGCGATGCCGTGCCCTCCGGGTGGGGCCAGTCCGAGCCACCGAGGACATTCTCGATGCCTATCGCGGCGGCCAGTGGCTGCACCTTCTCCTCGGGAAACGGGTTGACCTTGATGTGACGCCGGAACACCTCGCTGGGGCGATCAGCGATCGGACCGAACAGCCAGTCCTTCGGTCCGGTCATCTTCACCGCCCGGTCCATCTTCCGCAGCAGACTCGGCACCCAGTCACCGCCGTGTTCGATGCTGGCCACCGACAGGTTGGGAAAGCGTCCGAACAGGTTGTGGAAGATGAGGGCGGCCAGGGTGTCGGTGATCGTTCGCTCGGTGAAGCTCGTGAGGCGCTGAAACGGGCTCAGCCGGTGACTGGGCGGGTTCGGCCGCTCACCCCACAGCGCGGAGTAGAACTCGGTCAGCCCGGGGTTGCCGAGATGGAACAGGACCGGGACGGCCGCCTCCTCGCAACGGGCCCAGAATGGATCGTGGCTCGGGTCGGCCGGGGACCGCCCGGGGATGGGACCGGCCTTGAGATAGATCGCCTTCGCTCCAGCATCGAGCACCCGATCCAGCTCGACGACAGCGAGGTTGATGTCGAGCAACGACAGCAGGGGCACGCCGATCGTCCGCCCGTTGTGGCCGTAGGTCCAGTCCTCCTCCAGCCACCGATTGAACGAGCGCAGATTGGCGAACAGCGCAGGGGCGTCATGGCGGAGCTCGTGCTCGATACCGACGGCCAGGGTCGGGAACAGCAGCGCCGCCTCGACTCCTTGGGTGTCCATCAGCCGTAGCCGTAGCGTCCGATCCTGCGAGGCGGGGATGTCGTCGGCGGAGATCAGGCCCTGGGCCAGCAGGGCGTCTCCCTTGCCCGAGGCCCCCTTGAAGTAGGTCTGTAACGCCCCTGGTCGACCGGTGGCGTCCGAAGGCGTTGCGGTGAAGTACTTCAGGCGCCTGTCGCCTATGTGAACCGTGCCGTAGGGGTGTGGACCGTCGGCGTCTTGGCCGATGGAATCAGGATCGGGCCGGGGCCGGCGGATGTTCACCGCTCGATCAGCGAAGCGAGCCTCGATATGGCGGGTGAAGCAATCGTCGCGCTCGTAGTAGTGGTTGTCGGCGTCGACGATGGCGAAGTCGAGATCTGTCATCGGGTCCCCTCCTCCCCCCGAGCCCGAGGCTACAAGGGCGACCGGTCGGCAAAGACATTGAGTCCGACGTCAGCTGGCTCATTGTTGGCTGGTAGCTCAGGACCAAGTTGCGTGTGGGCGAGCGGTCAGCCGACAGTGGGCGGCTTCTCGGCGGTGATGACCGCCAGCTGGGTAGGCAGCGGGATCCCGGAGATGTCGACGAAGCCGGCGTCGGCCAACCAGGCCTCGTAGACCTCGCCAGGCCGGTCGGCGGAGCCGGGGTCGAAGCCGATGAGGACGAACAGGTCCATCATCGTGTCGAGAAAGCGGCGTCGGGGGCTCTCGTCGAGCCGCATGAAGTCCTGGACGATCATCAAGCCCGACTCATCGAGCATGGCGTGGGCCAGCCCGAACAGGGTCCGACACGCGGCCTCCGGCTTGATGAGGACCACGCCCGAGATCAGGGCGGCGTCGGCACCATCGGGAAGATCTGCGTAGAGGTCGGGGTCGAACAGGTCACCGGCCAAGAGCTCGATGCGGTCCTCGAGCTCGGCCTCGGCCACCAGGGGCTCGGCGATGGCCAGCGGCTCGGGGGCATCGATCACGACGGCCCGTAGCTCGGGGTTGGCCTCGCAGAGAACGATGCTATAGCTGCCGGCACCCCCGCCGAGGTCGAGCAGGAGCTCGCGTTCGGAGAGGTCGACGGCCTGAGCCAGGTGGTGACCCTGCCCGGCCACAGCCCGGTCGTGCTGGCCGGCCATGTAGTCGCTCCAGTACTCCGCCTCACCGGTGTACCTGTTGTGAAAGGGCAACTCGGTCCGGCCCTCGAGGACGAGGCGGTCGAGGTTGCCCCACGTATGCCAGTAGTTGGTGATGTGGAGGACCAGGTTGCCGACGTAGTCGGCCGAGCCGGGGAGGAGGAACCGGCGGGCCTCGTCGGCGAGCTCGTAGGCCGGTCCTTCAGGTTGTGGGCGGCCCTGCAGCAGG
>Ga0224508_10002433_pt1 | contig 15834 bp, 13 predicted proteins | sample SF_Jan12_sed_USG_4_FD_170157 | JGI IMG/M metagenome (GOLD analysis project Ga0224508, IMG submission 170157) | Sediment microbial communities from San Francisco Bay, California, United States - SF_Jan12_sed_USGS_21 | ecosystem: Environmental > Aquatic > Marine > Sediment | place: USA... | reverse complement strand
GAAATTTCGCGACAGTAAATTTTGTCGCGACACTCGATAGAACTATAGCAACAGGAGGCCTTGCACGGTAGTGCGTCGCGCGGCGGTGTCTCAATCAGCCTCGAGCACCGCGAGACCCATGCCCGCCTGGCCGAATCCGTTGCCGGCGTACAGCATGTAGCGGCCGCCGATATGGTCGAAGACATAGGGATAGGCGATCATCTCGCTGTCCCAGCCTGAGTCCGAAACCGTCAACCCGGCGCGATCGTCTCGCCGCGTCCAGTGCCGGCTGTCCGGCGACTCCGCATATCCCAGACGATAGGCAAAATCGTCGCCCCGGTAGCAGTACCACATGCGCCACGTTGCACCGTCCCGTACGACGCAGGGCCGTGCGATGGCGCATTCACCGGGATGCGCGAAATCGATCACGACACCGTCCGGTGTCCAGGTGATGCCGTCCGGGCTGACGGCGTGACGGATATTGTAGTCGGGCCTGGGCGGCGTGCCGCGCCAGCGGGTCGCCGAGAGGTACCACATGCGCCAGTTTGCGCCGTCCTTCAGAACGCAGGGCGTCGAGACGAAAATCGGATCGGCCGCGCTATGGTCGAAAATCGGCGCGTCGCCCGACCGGTTGAAGCCAGTGCCGGCCCCTTCATCGGTATCGGCGCGTCCGGTTGCGAGGCCGATGGCGATGTGGAACGGGTCGCGCGCCGATTGGCTCCAGCCGATGTAGTAGTGCCGTCGCTCGACGCCGGCGGTAACCAGCCACGAGCCCATGGCGCCGGTTTCGTCGAAGCTTCCCGGCGGGCCGGGCGCGAGTGTGGGCGTCTCCGCCATCGCGAGGATCGTCAGCGGCTCGGCAAGGTCGATTTCCAGCCAGCCGAGGTGAGACCGATTCGCGCCGTCGCGCGGGGTGAACCACACGCGATGCCGGCCATTTTGCAGAGGCTCCGCATAGGGCATCGAACAATGGCTTTGCATCCACGGCCGCTGGCCGTCGGCGCTGAACACTCGGCCGAGCTTGCGCCATTTCATCAGAAATTGCGCAGCCGGTTGCTGGGAATTTTCGCCCGATCCGACGATGTTCCCGGATAAACGCCGCGTTCATCCGCGTTGTCGGTCAGCACCGCGCCCGCACCGATGACGCAATGCGCGCCGACGGTCAGGTTGTCGGCGACCGTCGCGTTGACGCCGAGAAAGCAATTGTCGCCGACCGTCACGGCGCCGGAGACCACCACGTGGCTGGCGATAAACACGTTATCGCCGATCCGGCTGTGATGGCCGATATGGTTGCCGCTCCACAGGGTGGTGTTCTCGCCGATTTCGACAAAGGGCTGGATCGTGTTGTGTTCCAGCAGGAAGAGATTTTGGCGCGGCTCGAACCCTTGCCAAACCCACGCGCGACTCGAGACGTAATGTGCGAGCCGATACCCTTTGGCGCGCGCGGCGGCGGCCTTGTCCTGGCGTTGGCGGTTAACGCCGCCGTATCCCATTGCGACGAACAGATCGTGGTCGTCCGGCGGCGACCGGGATGCGATGTCTTCGAACGGCAGGACGGGCAGGCCGAAGGCCGTGTCACCATTCATGAATTCGGCGTCGACCGTGAATGCGGTCACCTCATAATCGCTGTCTTCGGAAAAATAGTAATGGGCGACTTGGGCAATTTGGCCGGTGCCGAAGATTATCAACTTTTGCATGCGGTGACTGTAACGGTGTCTGGCATCTTTGATAAGGGTCGGCGTAAACTCCGGTCCCATGTCCGATGCCATTCAGGCGCTTCAAGCCGCGCTCGCCCATCAACAGAATGGCGAGCATGAAGCGGCGCTCACGTTGTTGGGTGTTCTATTGCAGCGTGCGCCTGACCACCCCGACGCCCATCATTTGATGGGGCTGTCATTGCATGCGCTGGGCCGCTCCGGTGATGGTTTGCAAAAGGTGGAACAGGCCATTGCGGTTCGACCGGACGTGGCGATGTTCCACACCAATGCGGGCGTCATGGCGCTCGCCGCCGGTGACCCCGAGGGAGCGATCGCCCGGCACACGCGCGCGATCGAGATCGATCCGATGTCGTCGGACGCATTCAACAACCTTGGCATTGCGTTACAGCATCAGTGTTTGTTCGAGGACGCGCAGATGGTCCTCGAAAAAGCGGCGTTGTTGAACCCAAATTCTGCGTCGCCGCACGTCAATCTCGGCAATGTTCTGCGCTCGTTAGGACGGATGGCCGATGCGGTGGCTGCCTATGAAAAGGCGATTGCGCTAGCGCCGAATCTGGCGGAAGCACATAACAATCTGGGCAATGTCCTGAAGCAGTTGGGTCGTTATGGGGATGCGGTGGCATCGTTCGATCGTGCGCTGGCATTGATGCCGGATTATGCGGATGCGCAGTACAACCGCTCACTGGTGCTGGCGGCGCGGGGCGATACGGAAGGCGCGCTGGGCGGGTTGGATGGGGCGTTGGCGTTGCGTGACGACGGTCGCTTCCATTTGGCGAGGGCGGGGCTGCTGCCGGTAATCGGCCGGTCGGCGGAACATCTTCATAACTGGCGTGATCGGTTCGTGGCCGAGATCGGCGACCTGATTGCGCGCGATATCCGGCTGCCGATCACGGCAATTGACGCGCCGATGATGAATTTCTATCTGGCCTATCACGGCGAGAACGACCGGGACCTTATGGCTCTGTTGTCGCGGTTCTACCGTCAGGCGTGCCCGGAGCTGTGCTGGACCGCGCCGCATTGCGAGGCAGGGGCGGCGACGCGCGGGGTGGACCGTCTGCGCGTCGGATTTTTCTCGATGTATTTCAAGGACCATGCGGTGTGCTGGACGGTCCGCGATCTGCTGGCGGCGCTGCCGGCGGAGCGGTTCGAGCGGTCGGTGATCACCACGGTGACGCCGGCGGAAATCGACGGTGCATTGGTGGCGTCGGCGGACCGCACGGAGCATGTGCCGCAGGACCTGGTCGCGGCGCGAAACCGCCTCGCGGAGATGGAACTGGATATCCTGATCTATGCGGATATCGGCATGGACGCATTGAGTTACTGCCTCGCGCATGGCCGTCTGGCGCCGGTGCAATGCGCGACCTGGGGGCACCCGGTGACGACGGGCATCCCATCGGTGGACTACTATCTGTCGAGCGATGTGGCCGAACCGCCGGACGCGGCATCCCATTACACCGAAACCCTGATCCGGCTTGACGGCGTTCAAACCAGTTACCGGTTTCCGGAGCTGCCGGAACAGGTGCGCGACCGCGCGGCGCTGGGCCTGCCGGCGGAGGGGACGCTCTACATTTGTCCGCAAAGCCTGTTCAAACTGCATCCCTCGATGGATGCGCCGCTGGCGGCAATTCTGCGCGGCGATCCCGATGCGCGCCTGGTCGTATTCAAGGGGGTCGACGAATTCTCGGTGGATATGCTGTCGAAACGGTGGCGAGGTGCGTTCGGGGAGATGTTTGACCGGGTATGCATTCTTCCCCGGATGCGGTTCGCGGGCTTCATGGAGGTCCTGTGTTCGGCGGATGTGCTGCTGGACAGTTTTCCGTTCGGCGGCGGCAACACCAGCTACCAGGGGTTCGCGGCGGGGGTTCCGATCGTCACGCTGGCGGGCGGCTATCTGCGTGGCCGGGGCGGGCTGGCGCACTACCGCCTGATGGAGATCGAGGGATGTGTCGCGTCGTCGGCGGAGGAGTATGTGGAAATCGCACTGCGCCTGGGGACGGACGATGCCCATCGCGCCCGCATCGCATCATTGATTCGCGACCGCCGTGGCGTGCTGTACGATGACAGGCGCGTTGTCGAACACCTCGCCCAAATTCTCCAGGAGATCTCCCTGTGAACGACGCGGAAACGCTGTTCCGCGACGGCCGGTCGCATCATCGCGATGGGCGTCTGGAGGCCGCAGAGCAATCGTATCGGCGTGTTCTCGAATTTTCTCCCGACCATGCGGATGCGTTTCACATGCTTGGCGTGCTCGCGAGCCGGCGCGGCGATCGGGAGGACGCGTTGGCGCGGTTCGAAGCGGCGGCGGCGCTGAAACCCGATGACGCACGCATCTTGAACAATCTCGGTACCGCCTATCGCGCCGTCGGGCGGTTGGCGGAAGCTGAATCGTGTTACCGGAATGCCTTGGACCGCAATCCAGCCTCGCTGCGGGCGCGCATCAACCTGGCAAACGTTCTAACCGCGCGTGGCGATTTGGACGATGCGTTGCAGGAATACCGGACGGCGCTTGCGGTGAACTCGGAAGATGCCGGGTTGCGCAACAATTTTGCGGCGGCGCTGCGCTTGGCGGGCGATTTCGCTGCCGCCGAGGCGGTCTACCGCACCTTGGTAGCGGAACAACCCGGCAACGCGGCGGCGCATAACAATCTCGGCGTGGTCTGCATCAATCTGGGGCGGCCGGAAGAGGCGGCGGACAATTACAGGCGCACCTTGGAGATCGAGCCGAACCATCTCGAGGCACAGAACAATCTCGGCAATGCCCTGAAGGAGCTGGGTCGTCTCGAAGACGCCTTGGCGGCGTTTGACCGTGCGCTGACGCTGAATCCGGATAATTCGGACGCCAATTACAATCGGTCGCTCGTGCTGGCGGCGCGCGGCGATACGGAGGGTGCCCTGGCCGGATTGGACCGGGCGCTGGCCTTGCGCGACGACGACCGGTTTCGAATGGCGCGGGCGGGGCTGCTGCCGGTGATCGGCCGGTCGACCGAACATCTTCGGTACTGGCGCGACCGGTTCTTGGCCGAGATCGGTAACCTGATTGCGCGCGACGTCCGGCTGCCGATTGCGGCAATCGATGCGCCGGTGATGAATTTCTATTTAGCCTATCAGGGTGAGAACGACCGGGAGGTGATGACGCAGTTGGCGCGGTTTTACCGTCAGGCGTGCCCGGAGTTGTGCTGGACCGCACCGCATTGCGAAACGCGTGCACGCGGCGATGGCCGCCTCCGTGTCGGTTTCTTCTCGATGTATTTCAAGGATCATGCGGTGTGCTGGACGGTGCGTGATTTGCTGGCGGGGCTGCCGAACGATCAATTCGAGCGGTCGGTGATCACCACGGTTACACCTGCGGAGATCGACGATGCGTTGGCGGCGTCGGCGGATCGCACGGAGCACGTGCCGAAGGATCTCGTGTCGGTGCGCCGCCGCATCGCGGAGATGGAACTGGATATCCTCGTCTATGCGGATATCGGCATGGACCCGTTAAGCTATTGCTTGGCGCATGGTCGACTGGCGCCGGTACAATGTGCGATCTGGGGGCATCCGGTGACGACGGGTATCCCGACGGTGGACTACTACCTGTCGAGCGATGTGTCGGAGCCGCCGGACGCGGCATCGCATTACACGGAGACGCTGGTCCGGCTTGATGGGGTGCAAACCAGCTACCGGTTTCCGGCCATGCCGGATTGTGTGCGCGACCGCGTGGCGCTGGGCCTGCCGGCCGAGGGGACGCTGTATGTTTGTCCGCAGAGCCTGTTCAAGCTGCATCCCTCGATGGACGAACCGCTGGCCGCAATCCTGCGCGGCGATCCCGATGCGCGGCTGGTGGTCTTTCACGGCAAGGATGAATCGTTGGGAAGGTTGGTGTCGGACCGGTGGCGCGAAACGATGGACGATGGTCTCGAGCGGATTTGTTTTCTTCCCCGGATGCGGTTCGCAGGATTCATGGAGGTCCTGTGTTCGGCGGATGTGCTGCTGGACAGTTTTCAGTTCGGCGGCGGCAACACCAGCTATCAGGGGTTTGCGGCGGGGGTGCCGATCGTCACGCTGGCGGGGGCGTTTCTGCGGGGCCGGGGCGGGCTGGCGCATTACCGGCTGATGGGAATCGAGGGGTGCGTGGCGTCGTCGGTCGCCGCGTATGCGGAGATCGCGCTGCGTCTCGGAACCGACAAAGCGTATCGCGACAGCGTCGCGGCACAGATCCGCGACCGCCGCGGCGTGTTGTTCGATGACACGCGCGTTGTCGAACACTTCGCCCAAATCCTTCACGAAATCGGCCGATAAAGGATTGCGGCACGACGGTCGGCTGGGTCAGATTTGTTGCCGGATTTCCCCGGCAATCGTGGCGGCGCTTTCGCTCAGCAACCGTTCGGCGATGCTTTGATGCGATCCTTGCCAGTCGTCGAAGATGTTGAGGTCGATGCCGTGTGCGGAGAACACTGCGGGATCGTAAAGCGCCTTGCCCCCCTGCAAGTTGACGTACCGCGTCGCGCCAAGCGATTCGGCAATTTCCAGGATCCGATCCTGTCCTCGCACATTCGGGTCGATTGACAGTGTACTGGTGCGGATGGTGTCGAAGGGGAGGCCAAGCGCATTGCAGCAATGCCGCAGCAATCCCGCGATATAGTCCACCACATCGCCATGCGGTCGGTGCAACGCGTGTACAAGCGGCAGGGTCGTGTCGCTCAATATCGGAAATCGGCGGCATCGTTCGACCAGAGATTGTTCGGCGTCATCGGCAAACCGCAAATCTGCAATCAAGGCGTCGCGCGGCGCCGGTTGCAATGGCAAGGTGAGCCACACGGGGTCGCCATTGACGCCGGTTAGCTGATTGCGATGCACCCAGCCGCGCCGCGGAAATTGGACGCAATCCAACAACGCCACGCGGTCCGCCGCCGCGAAGAGGCGAAAATATCCTGCATACGGCAGAAAATAGGGTTGCATGACGGCGATGGTCGACATCGTGCGGCAGTGTTACCGGCAATCCGAAACATTTTCTATCTTCAATTGTGGACCGGGTCGCTGTATGTGATCGGTAATGCGGTCCTCGATCAAGTCAGCGCTTGCGAACGCCTTCGCCGCATTTGCGGAGGGCAGGATCGGCGATGCCGAGTCCCTTTGCCGCGCTGTGCTGGATCTCGATCCCGAAATTTCGGATGCGTGGCACCTTCTGGGCTTGATCGTGCTTGAAACCGGCAACGGAGACGCGGCCGTGGAATTCCTGGAACGCGCGGTTGGGTTGAGTGCGGCATTCGCGCCATACCGCGTAAACCTGGGAACCGCGTATCAAACTGTGGGGCGGCTCGCCGACGCGGAAAAGGCATTGCGCGACGCTTTGGGGTCGCAAGATGATCTGCCGGAGGCGCATTATAATTTGGGAAACCTGCTGCGGGAGACCGGCCGGACCGGCGACGCGGCGGCGTGTTTCGCACGTGCCGTGACGCTGAAGCCTGACTACGCCGAGGCACTCAGCAATCTCGGCCAACTTCGGCTGGAGGATGGTGATACGGCCGGCGCCCTGGCGTTGTTTCGCCGCGCCCTGGCGGCCAGGCCAGGCTATGCGGTGGCGCTGAACGGATGCTGCAGCGCGTTGGTTTCGCTTGGCCGCCTTGCCGACGCGATCGAGACGGGCCGGCTGGCGGTCGTCGCCGACCCGGACGATGCGGCGGCGCATTACAATTTGGGCAATGCGTATATGGCGGCGCCGATGCCGGGCGAGGCCGAATCCAGCTATCGTCGCGCGCTTCAGATCGACCCTGGCTTTGCCGATGCCCACGTCAATCTTGGTGCTGCCCTGCAGGCGCTGGGACGGCATGACGCGGCCATCGCGACGTTCGACCGGACGCTCGAGCTGGCGCCGGATATGCCGGACGCCCACTGGAACAAGGCGATCAGCCTGTTGGCGAGCGGGCGATACGCCGAAGGCTGGGCGCTCTACGAGTGGCGATGGCGTGCCGTGGATGGGCTTGAGCTGCCGCCGATCCCGCAACCGATGTGGGACGGCTCCGACCTGGCGGGCAAGACAATCTTAGTCCTGTGTGAGCAGGGATACGGCGACACGCTGCAGTTCATACGGTATTTGCCGATGGTGCGGCCGCTCGGGGGGCGGGTTATCCTGGAATGCGCGCCGCCGCTCCAGCCATTGCTGGTCGCACAGGAGATGGTCGATGCGGTCATCCTGCACGGCGACGCGCGGCCGTCCTTCGATTGCTGGCTGCCGATGATGAGCCTGCCGCGCGTCTTTGGCACGGATTTGACGTCCTTGCCCGCCACCTGTCCCTATCTTGCGGTGCCCGGTGCGATCCCGGATGTGCTGGCGGCCGGCAGCGACCGCCTTTCGGTCGGGCTGGTATGGCGCGGGAGTCTGACCAACAACCGGGGCCGGTACCGCTCCTGCAATATGGCCGACCTCGAACCGGTGCTGGCGGTCGAGGATGTGGCGTTTTTTAGCCTGCAGACCGAATTGTCCGATGCGGACCGCAAGACTCTTGAGCGGGCGCCGATTGTCGATCTCGGGTCCGGCTTCCGGGATTTCACGGACAGTGCGCGGGCGGTTGCGGCGCTCGATCTTGTGGTCTCCGTCGATACCGCGGCGGCGCATTTGGCCGGCGCCCTGGCACGGCCGGTCTGGACGGTTCTGTCAGCGATGCCGGATTGGCGATGGCTGACCGACCGCGACGACAGCCCCTGGTATCCGTCGATGCGCCTGTTCCGGCAACGGAGCGTGGCCGCATGGTCGGATGTTTTCATCGAGGTGGCGGAAGCGTTGCGGCAGCAGGTGGCGCGATATGGCGCAACGGGTTCCGGGGTCGTCGATATTAAGGAGAGAAGATAGTGAGCGAAACACCCGATCCTATTCCGCTGATGCGGCTGCGATTGCCCGGCGCCGCGACGCTGCAGCCCTATCTCGAAGAAATCGACCGCAATCGCTGGTACACGAATTACGGCCCGCTGGAGCGTCGCCTGATTGGCGCTCTGGAGCAGCATTTCGATCTCCCGGGCGGCGGCGCCACCAGCGCGGCGAATGCGACGATCGGCTTGGCGCTGGCGCTGATGGCGGTTTCGGACGAACCCGACGGGTACTGTCTGATGCCCGGATTTACCTTTGTGGCGACGGCCCATGCCGCGCGGATGGCCGGGCTGACACCGTGGTTTGCGGATGTGTCGGAGACCGGCTGGGCGCTGACACCGGCGATTGCACGCGCCGCGCTGGACCGCATTGACGGTGCGGCGGCCGCGGTGATGCCGGTGGGGGTGTTCGGTGCGCCGGTCGATGCCGGGGCCTGGGACGATTTTCAGCGGGAAACTGGAATTCCCGTCGTGATCGATGCCGCCGCGGGCATCGATGGTGCCCGAATTGGCCGATGCCCGACCGTGATCAGCCTGCATGCGACCAAGCCGCTTGCGGCCGGGGAAGGGGCAATCGTTGCGAGCCGCGATCCGGATGTCGTCGGAGAAATCATGGCCCGGGCCAATTTTGGGTTTCGAGGCGCACGCCGGGCGGAAGCGATCGGAATGAATGGCAAAGTGAGCGAATACACCGCGGCCGTCGCGCTCGCGTCACTGGATCTTTGGCCCGAGAACCGGGAACAGCTTTCCAGGGTCACGGCCGAATACCGGTCTAAATTGACCGGACTGACCGGCGTCACCCTGTCGCCCGGATTTGGCGATGGTTGGGTGAGTTCGACCTGTAACGTTGCATTTTCCGATCCGGTTGCCGACCGGATCATCGACTCCTTGCGCAGCCGCGCCATCGAATCGCGGCAATGGTGGAGCAAAGGATGCCATCGCGAGCCGGCGTTTTCGGACTGTCCGTGCGGCGATTTGGCGGTTGTCGACGCCTTGGCCGAGCGGGTCATTGGCCTGCCCTATTTTGCCGGTTTGCGGCCGGGGGATATCGATCGAATTGCCGGGACGCTCGCCGGTCTTCTGGCACGGTAATAACTGCCATCGTGGCAAGACTTGCCCGGCAAGTGTCGAAGTTCTTAACCTCCAGACCGCCGCATACTCCCGAAAATATATATCAATATCAATTGCATGCCGGTTTTCCCAAATCTGGCATGTCGGTTGCCATTAACCAAGAAAGGTTTCCGGTGTCCTGCCGGCGGGTTCACATACCGTGCCGCTGTATTTGATGCCGAATGTCATTGCCAGAAAGGATCTGACATATGGCCATCGACAAAATCAATCTAACCGGGGGTGTCCGGTCAAATCTCCTGAGCCTGCAGCGGACGACGAATTTGATCGAGATCGTCCAAACCCGTCTTTCAACGGGGCTGAAGGTCAATACGGCCATCGACGATGCCAGCGCCTTCTTTACGTCGCGCGCGTTAAGCAACCGGGCCGATGATCTGAGCAACCTCAAGGAAAATATCGACCTTGCGGTGAGCGCGCTCCAGACCGCGATAACCGGCATCGAGTCGATTACCGAATTGGTCGAACAGGCGAAAGGCCTGGCGAACAATGCGAAGGCGACCGGCGATACGTCCGAGCGGTCGAGCCTGGCATTGCAGTTCGATCAATTATTGGGGCAGATCGACGATCTGGCCAACGATTCCAGCTTTAACGGCACCAATTTGATCCGGGCGACACCGGACAATCTGGAAGTCGATTTCAATGAGGACGGCAGCAGCGATATCACGATTATCGGCCTGGATTCGACCACCGGCGCCGCCGGCATAAATGTGAGCGCATCGGGCAATAACTTCCTCAATACCACCGACATCAACGCGTCGATTACGCAGCTCAACAGCGCCTTGTCCTCGCTCCGGACGAATGCTGCGACGATCGGCTCGAACAACACGATCCTGCAAAGCCGGTTGAATTTCACCCAGGAACTATCGAACACGCTGGAGGAAGGCGCGGCCAAGTTGACATTGGCCGATCTGAACGAGGAAAGCGCCAATCTGTTGGCCTTGCAGACACGCCAACAATTGGGCCTGAATTCGTTGTCCCTGGCGGCGCAGAGCGAGCGCGCGATCCTGAACCTGTTTAGCTAGGAGACCATGACGGAGGTCCGGCGGACCTCCGTTTTCGGCGCGCCACGCACGGTGCGCCCAGGGGGCAGTATATTCCCTCCCGCGGGCAGTATTTGCCGGTCGGGGGCGGAAATTTTTGCCGTCAGCCCGGGCCTTTACGTGGGCGGCGTGCCTATTTCTTCCTAATTCTAAAGAGTTACCACCATGCGGTAGGGCTGGCATGGCGGTTGCGTCTATTCACGCGACCGATGGCCTGATCGGGGTTCCGTCGTGGCCACCCGTGCCGAAGAAATCGGTTCGGAATCGGTAGCCGGTCGCAGAATGCGGCCGGAAATCATCCTAGAATGGGAGTAAATTGTTATGGCTAACAATACCATTAACCTATCCGCAGGCGTTCGTAACAACCTGCTCAGCCTACAAAGAACGTCTAGCTTGATTGGTGTCGCACAGACCCGTTTGTCGACGGGTCTCAAGGTGAATTCGGCTCTCGACAACGCGAGTGCCTTCTTCACCTCGAAAGCCCTAACCAACCGCGCCAATGACTTGGAAGGCTTGAAGTCAGATATCGAGCTGGCCATCAATACCATTGAAGCGGGCATTAACGGCATCGACGGCATCACCGAATTGGTCGAGCAGGCCAAGGGTCTCGCGAACAATGCGAAAGCCACCGGTGATACTTCCGAGCAATCGTCTTTGGCGGCGCAGTTCGACGAACTGCTCAACCAGATCAACGATCTCTCGAACGACTCCAGCTTCAACGGCACCAACCTGATTCAGGCGACGCCGGACGATCTGGATGTCGACTTCAACGAAGCGGGCACCAGCGATCTCACGATCACCGGTCTCGACTCCTCGACCGGGGCCAACGGCCTCAACATCGCGGCTTCGACCAACGACTTCGGTGACGCCGCCGCCATTACGACGGCCTTGACCGAATTGAACAGTGCCCTGGTGACGCTGCGCAGTAATGCGGCGACATTGGGTTCGAACAACACCGTTCTTCAGACGCGGTTGAGCTTTACCGACGATCTCGTGGGCACCTTGGAAGATGGCGCGGGCAATTTGACGCTCGCCGATTTGAACGAGGAAAGCGCCAACCTGCTTGCATTGCAGACGCGAGAGCAGCTCGGCATTAACTCGTTGTCTCTGGCAGCCCAGAGCGAACGATCAATCCTCGCCCTGTTCGGTTAAGCCGAAGGGTGAAGGGAAGTTGAAAGCGGGGGTTTCGACCCCCGTTTTCTTCTCTTGAAATAAAACCTAAGAATACGGCTAGCAGAATTTATCGCGACGGATTGAGAAACGTGGTATAGATATTGCGAGTGTTTGGATATTCGTACGCCCAATATTTTGTCTTTATTGGCGATAAGTAGAGAAAAAATGCCGCTGAAGATCGTTCTAAAGCCGGGGGAAAAAACCGTAATCAATCAGGCGGTGATATTGAATGGCGGCGAAAAGGCCGAGTTGATCGTTCAAAACAAGGCCAGCGTTCTGCGCGAGCGGGACATCATGACGGAAAAGGGGGCGGACAGCCCCGCGAAACGGATCTATTTCATTGTGCAGATGCTCTACATGTTTCCCGACAAGGACCAGGAGTATCAGCAAAGATTCCAGAATCTCGTGAAGGAATTTGTGAACGCCGTACCAAGCGCGACACCGCTCATCCTCGATATCGGCAAACAGATCGTCGTTGGCGATGTGTATGGCGCGCTGAAAACTTGTCGCAAACTGATGACGTATGAAGAAGAGGTGCTGAAACATGCAACCCAGCAACAGTAGCCAGGCCTATCAGTCATCCCAGAAGCTGGGGTCGGCGCCGCGTCAAACCGAAGCGCGCGCCTTGTTGGAGGCCGCCCGCATGATGGATGCGGCGGTCGAATCCGATGACATGGATGCCTATCGTGCGGCACTGCGTCTCAATTGGCGGCTCTGGACGATCATTCAGGCGGATGTCACCGCGCCCGAATGTGAACTGCCGACCGAAATTCGCGAGAATATCGTCAGTTTGAGCGTCTTTATCGACAAGCACACGGTTGGTGCCCTGGCCGATCGGGCCAGTGAAAAATTACGCGTCCTGATCGATATCAATCGAAACATTGCCAGCGGGTTGATGGGCCTTGGAATTGAAGAAGCCGGCGCCGATCCGAATCAGGATGACGCCTCGGATGACCCGCAAAAGGAAAGTGCGGACAGCGGCAATTTCTTAGCCTAGACCAGTTCTTGTTTAAATTGACTCGAGTGAAATGGTCTATCTCGTAGTTTTTGCGAAAATACGTCGTCGCCAACCGTTTCGGTTCGCTCGGGATTTCCTCTAGCGTCCCCGTTCGCCAATCCCATCACCGATCGACCGGCGGCCTGAAAGCGGCAAGGGCCTCGCCAATGTCGCGCACCGGAAGGCTCCAGTCGCCGGGGCGCGCCTGGCGGAACAGCCGCATGGTCGGATACCACGGGCTGTCGTCACGATCGAGCAGGTAGCGCCAGTCGGCGGCATATCCCAACAGGACCCACACCGGCCGGGCCATCGCACCGGCCAGATGCGCCGCCGCGGTATCTACGCTGATGACCAGGTCGAGGGCGCCAATTGCGGCCGCCGTCGCGCCAAAGTCGCGGAGGTCCGGCGCAAGATCCTCGATCCCATCGGGTAGGGGCTCCCGCCGGTCCTTCTGGAGGCTGAACAGGCGCAGACCGGGCAGTCCCAGGAGCGGGCGCAAGGCGTCGATCGAACACGACCGCATCTGGTCGTCCTGACGTTTCGCGTTGCCGGACCAGACGAGGCCAACATTCAAACACCCGCTGCCGAGACGATGCCGCCACGCGAGGGCTTCAGGTTCTGATGCGCGCAGATACGGGACCGAAGCAGGAATGGTGGATAGTGTCGTCCGCAGAATATGCGGCAGGCTCAGCAACGGCACCTGGAAGTCGGCAGGAGGCAGGTCGTCCCCGCGTGAGATAACGGTGATACGGCCATCGGCGGATGAGGCCGCAACGGATTCGAGCAGCCGCCGCAGCGCCGGCTGGCATTCGACGATGACCGAGCCGCCCTGATCCGCGACCAATGGGATATAGCGGCAGAATTGCAGCGTATCGCCAAAGCCTTGCTCAGCGTGAATCAGCAGACGGCGGCCAGCGGCGCCGGCGTTTGGGCCGAGCGGCTCGCCCTGCCACCGCGGCGCCGAAAATTCCCGTTTCGGTGAGGAGAAGGTCGCGGCGCGCCATCGCGCTTCATAGTTACTCCAGCCCTGATCGAAATCGCCGGCGGCGAGCTGCGCGATGCCGAGGCTCATGCGGATATCGGCCTGATCGGGTTCGAGGGCGAGGGCCTTCTCGTAGACCGCAATGGCATCGTGCGGCCGGTTCTGGTTGAGCAGGACGAGACCGAGATTGCCGTAGGTCTTGAAGTCGAGGGGAAGACCGGCGAGCACCGCGCGATAACAACGTGCGGCGTCGTCCAGTTGCCCGGTTTCCCGCAACAGATTTCCCAGACTGCGCTGCGCTTCCGCCCAGTTGGGCCGCTGTTGCAGCAATGTGCGAAGGGCCGTTTCCGCGGTGGCGATATCGCCCAGTCGGTGCCGTATGACAGCGAGATTGTGCGCGGCCTCCAAATTGTCGGGCGCTAGCGACAGCGCCTTTCGAAGCGGCGCGACCGCTTCCCCATGCCGGTCGAGACTGCACAAGGCGAGGCCGAGATTGTTGAGCGCCGATACCAAATCGGGATTTACGGCCAATGCCGCCTCGGCGGCGGACACCGCTTCCGCGGCGTGGCCAGCGTCGAGGAGCGCCGCGGCGAGGTTACTGTGGATCTCCGGCCAATCGGTCCGCAGCGTCAGCGCCGCGCGGTAATGGTGGATTGCATCGGCTGTCTTGCCCAGACGTTGGAGCGCGGCGGCGAAACGGGCATGATAGACGGCGTCGCCCGGCGCGCGGTTGAGCGCGTCGCTCCAGGACGCGGCGGCCTCGGCGGGCCGGTCCATTTTTTCGAGGATTTCGGCCAGCAGCGCGCGCGGCAGGGCGTTTTCGTCCGAGAGTTTTGCCGCCTGGACGAAACAGGTCGCGGCGTCGGTCAGCAGGTTTCGCGCATACGCTGCGCGTCCGCGCAACAGCCAGGCGGCGGCGATCCGCGCGTTCTGCTCCAAAAGCTGGCGCAGGATCGTCTCTGTCTGGACATAATTCTCGTCGCGGTATGCGTCCCGCGCGGCACGCATGATTTCAGAAACGGATCCGGTAAGCGTATCCGGGCGGAGGGTCGATGGTCCCGATGTCGATCCGTGCGCGGCCATGGGGTATTCGGTCCGGTTCGGTTGGGTGCCGGCTTAGCGGCCGATTGCCGGCGCGCCGCTACCGTAGGAAATTGTTCAGCGACAGCGACGTAATCCGGGCAATGAGCTGAAACGACGCCTCGAGCTGCACTTGCTGAAAATTGAGCTTGGAGATCGTTTCCGCGGTATCCACGTTTTCGATGTCGGCGATCGAATCAATGGCGAAGTTGATGAAATCGTTATGTTTATCCCGCTGTGCATCGAGGGTGCGCAATTTGAGGGAAACATCGGCGGAAAAATCCGAGATGGTTTTTTGCAACCCATTGTCGTCCAGCGCTTCGTTTAGCGCGGTGATTGCATCGTCGATGACCTGGTTCTCGGCCGGCGTGATCGGGCTGGAGAAGGTGATCTGGGCGATGGAATCGAGGGCGCGAATGACTTTCTCGAATGCGGATTCGTCGGCCGTTACGCCGTACTGGAGGACGAAGGTTTCATCGATCCGTACTTCCTGGATGGTCGCGTCGCCCTGGTAATACCCGGTGTCGGGCGTCGGGTCGAAGGGCGGCGGCGTCGGTGCGGTATAGACGCCGTTGCCGAGATCTACCGGTAATGTATCGGTCCTCCCGCCGGCGAACAGATGGCGGGAATCGTCGCGCTGGTTCAGCAGGTCGACCGCCTGGGCCAGGAATTGATTGGCGATATTCGGCAGGTTGATCGTGTTGGCGGCGTCGCCATGCAGCGAATTGCGGAGCACCGAACGCATCTCCCGTGCAAGTTCGTCGATCCCCTCGAGGCTGAAGTTCATCAGCTCGAGCCGCCGCTCCGTATGGGTGATGTTCAGCAGGAATTGCTCGGACCGCGCCAACTCGTTCTTCAGGTTGACCAGCCGCGGCGTATCCTGCGGGATGC
>Ga0224508_10002432_pt1 | contig 15834 bp, 16 predicted proteins | sample SF_Jan12_sed_USG_4_FD_170157 | JGI IMG/M metagenome (GOLD analysis project Ga0224508, IMG submission 170157) | Sediment microbial communities from San Francisco Bay, California, United States - SF_Jan12_sed_USGS_21 | ecosystem: Environmental > Aquatic > Marine > Sediment | place: USA... | reverse complement strand
TTCATAAGGAATATCCCGGAAATCACCATAGAGGTACAGTTTTCCGCTATAGTAACGGTAGTGGAACAATTCAGCATCTTTTTTAGCTGTCTCCACCTCGATCACCGGATTATCTGAAAGTTCCTCTTGGGCCAATGCTGCCGAAGGCATTTCCAGAGACTCCTCTTGCACGGTTTCATCAATGCTGGGATCAATTATGTTCGGGCTATTTACTACGGGTGAGGCTATTTCTTCCACAACCTCTTCTTCCACAACCTCCTTCGAAGCTTCAGTTTTTGCCAGCGGCTGGGCTTTAGTCAGGTCAGCCTCCTTGATAGCAGTTGAGCTTTCGGCAATTTGCTCCTCAGTGATCTCGTTACTTTTACTCTCAACAGGAAGTTCTTGGATCTCGTTGGCAGTGGTGGATTGTTCCAGGCTTTCATCAATAGTGATCTCCTGGGTGGTCAAGGACTCTTCAACAGGGACATCGCCCGTGTAAAAGTACAGATAGGATCCCAAGCCTATTATCCCGGTCAGTACGATGGCGGCGGCAGTCTTTACTCCTACTAAAACAGTAGGGCTCATAGAGACCGGTACTTGATCCAGGCGGGCCTTTAGTTGTGATTTCCTAAAGTCTTTCAGGGAGTTCACAATATCCTGCTGAAGCTCAAATTCTGAGCGCAGCACGGGATCCGTATGCAGCTGGTTTTCAAACTCCAGCATCTGATCTGGACTCATGCCGCCCTCCAGATAGGATCCGATCAATTCGTTATGGTTTAGGTATTTACTCATGATTAGTCTAAGAAATCACTGGCCTTATAGTTGGATTTTACCAATTGATCCAGTCGTTTTTTACATTTATATTTTTTGGTTTTAGCTGTGTCAGTACTTGAGAAATTCAGTTTTTCTGCTATATCAGTCATCGACATTCCGTCGAAGTAGTAATAGGATAAGACCTTTTGACAGGTATCCCCTAATTGTTTGATGCATTCCCTGATTATCCTGGCACGTTCCTCCTGGTCGTGATCCATATAATCCATCCCGTCTTTCTCCTCACTGCTCAGGCGGCTCTTTCTATCCAATTCCTTTCGCCACAGATTCTGACAGATACTGTACAGATAAGTGCTTAGTTTTGAAGTTAATACTAACTTTCCACTTACCGCCTTCTGCCAGACCACAATCAATGCTTCCTGATAGATGTCTTTTGCTTCGTACTCTGTGCCGCTATTGGATATGACCAACTTGATCATCATCCTATAATATTTCTGGTACAGATACTCTAAGGCAGATTCATCTCCATTCTGCATTTTGGCAAGAATCTCACCATCTTTCATTACTTCCGCCTTTAGTTAATACCAATTTCACCCAAAATGTAACCGTTTCTTTCACTTTATTTGTAATCGCCAGTGGTTACTGCTCTATTTGGTGCTAAAAATACGGTTATTATCCTTGATTTGCTAAAATATAAACTGCAATCCAAATCGAAATCTTACATAGTAATTTTTAAGCCCTTATAACTGGTTAGGTCATGCTCTCAAGGCGTTAATAGCTCAATTTGATGCTTTTGCCCAGGTTTGAGAACGACCTAGCCAGGTAAATCCCAAGTAGCCTCTAACCACTAAAGATCCATTCTCTACCCATATCTTACACTTATACACTTTTCCGTTTTCGGGATCTAAAATTTCTCCATTTGTCCAGGCATTTTCCACCTTTTTTAACCCCTTTATGATCTCCATACCAATGATGGGTTGGTTTTTTCTGGGATCTTTATCGTCGCACTCGGAACAGGTAGCCTCCTGTTGTTGGGGGTCGCTAATGGCAACTACTTTACCAAAGACCTGACCCTTCTTGGTATAGATCTCTACTACGGACTTTACCTCCCGAGTCTGATCGTCCACCGTACTCCACTGGCCCAATACATCCTGTGCTTTAACGGGGACGGAGATGAACAGCCAGAGGGCAAAGGGCGAAATCAAGGCACCAATATTCATATAATTATATAAATGAAAAAGGAGCTGAATGGTTCATTCAACTCCCTTAAGAAATAAATAAATTTCAACTTAAATTTCCTGGAGTTCACTTTGCGCGGAACCTTTCAGTTTGATTTCTTTTTGAGTATCCGGTAGCACCTCACTATGGTGATCGATCACGGAGATATGGGGAGCAATAACCAGTGACACAATGGACATCAGCTTGATCAGGATGTTCATAGAGGGCCCTGAGGTGTCTTTAAAAGGATCCCCTACCGTGTCGCCGGTAATGGAGGCCTTGTGTGGCTCCGAACCTTTATATTCCATTTTACCATTGATTTCTACGCCTTTCTCAAATGATTTCTTGGCATTGTCCCAGGCACCTCCGGCATTGTTCATAAACATCCCCAATAAAACACCTGATACAGTCACACCTGCCAGCAGACCACCCAGAACCTCAGGTCCGAAAGAGAACCCAACGATCACCGGTACGATCAAGGCAATAGCACCGGGAGCTAACATTTCACGGATCGAAGCTTTGGTAGATATCTCAACGCACTTATCGTACTCCGGCCGGGCGGTGCCTTCCATAATGCCGGGAATATCCCGGAACTGACGTCGCACTTCGTTAACCATATCCATAGCAGCCCTTCCTACGGCGGCGATGGCCAAAGAGGAAAAAATAAAGGGGATCATACCTCCCACAAAAAGACCTGCCAGTACATCGGCTTTATAAATATCAATAGAATCGATTCCTGCAATACCCACGAATGCTGCAAAGAGGGCCAGTGCTGTTAAGGCCGCGGAGGCAATGGCGAAACCTTTTCCGGAAGCAGCAGTGGTATTACCTACGGCATCCAATATATCGGTGCGCTCCCGTACTTCTTCGGGCAGCCCACTCATCTCCGCAATTCCACCGGCGTTGTCGGCTATTGGACCGAATGCATCGATGGCCAGCTGCATGGCCGTGGTGGCCATCATTCCGGCGGCACAAATGGCTACACCATAGAATCCGGCTAACTCAAAAGCAACATAAATCCCAGTAGCCAGCACGATGATAGGCAAAAAGGTTGATTCCATACCCACAGAGAGTCCACCGATAATATTGGTGGCATGTCCAGTGGAGGATTGCTTTACAATGGAGTTAACGGGGCGCTTGCCCATTGAGGTGTAGTACTCTGTAATAATACTCATTAAGGCTCCTACTACAAGTCCTACAAAAATGGCCCAAAAAACATCCATAGAGGAAAACTCTATTCCGCGGTGGGTCATGGCTTCGGGCAGCATCCAGTTTACAAGAAAATAGGAAGCAATTACGGTCAGAATAATGGATCCCCAATTACCTTTGTTAAGCGCGTTTTGCACGCTGCCACCTTCTTTTACGGTTACCAGAAAAGTTCCCGCCACTGAGAACAGCAGCCCCATTCCGGCTATGACCATGGGGAGCAGTATAGGGCTCAGCCCCCCAAACTGATCAGTACCGGCGTCTATCTCTTGCCCCAGCACCATAGATGCCAGGATGGTGGCTACGTATGAGCCGAAAAGATCCGCTCCCATGCCGGCAACATCACCTACATTGTCGCCTACGTTATCGGCAATGGTAGCTGGGTTTCGGGGATCGTCTTCTGGGATTCCCGCTTCTACTTTTCCTACCAGATCGGCCCCAACGTCAGCGGCTTTAGTATAAATACCTCCTCCTACGCGAGCAAAGAGCGCTATTGATTCAGCACCCAGGGAGAATCCGGCCAGTACTTCGATGGCTGTTTTCATCTCAATCCCCGTCACCCCTACGCCGGAGGGCACAAATATTTCCATTAACACAATGAATAGAGATCCCAGTCCGAAAACGGCCAGACCTGCCACTCCCAGGCCCATAACAGCGCCTCCTGTAAAAGAGATCTTCAAGGCTTTGGTTAAGCTTGAACGAGCAGCCTGAGTGGTGCGCACATTAGCTTTAGTGGCGATTCTCATACCAATATAACCTGCCAAAGCGGAGAAAAACGCTCCAATAACAAAAGAGATGGCAATGATAGGATGGGAGTCCGGGACCAGGGTTCCTGAATAAGCTAGTATAATTCCGGTGATCACCGCAAAATACGCCAATACCTTCCATTCCGCCTTTAGGAAAGCCATAGCTCCACGAGCAATGTAAGCAGCTAGTTCCTGCATGTTTTCATCCCCAGGGTCTTGCTTGGATACCCATAAAGACTTGACAATCAGCACTAAAATCCCAATAAGACCCATGGCTGGAATGACGTACACAAAATTATCCATAGTGTATAAGTTGTATGAAATTCAGAATAGATTCGTTAAAACCCCCCAAAGATAGAAGAAGAGAAGGGAATATAAAATTATTACCAGGAAATAGGCTTTACAGAAGAGGAGGTTCATTGGCCCCCTGACGGAATTTATCCAACAGGGTATTCAAAAGTTTAAGCTCTTCGGGGTTCAGGCTGTCGAACATGCGATAAAATTTACTAATTTCCAGGTCGGTTTCTTCCAGTAATTCCAATCCAGCCTGGTTGATGGTAATTTCAACTTCTCGCCGATCATGACGACTCTGTCGACGGTCGATCAGATTCTTAATGCGCAGACGTTCCACTATACGCGAGGCATCAGACATCTTATCCAGCATGCGTTCCTTAATCAGGTTTAAATTAGCAGCATTGGGATATTGCCCACGTAGGATCCTCAACACATTGAACTGCTGTCGCGTAATGCTGCGGCTCTTGAAGAACCCTGACATCTTATTGATCAGAAAGCTGTAGGTGTAGATGATATTGACCAGGGCTTTATGGTTTTCGTCCAGGAACTCCTTTTGAACTATTTCGTCCTCTAACCGCATAATCGCCGTTTTTAACCCGTTTTTTTGTACAATTTTAATAAATAGTTAACTATTAATAAAATTAAGGAACTCCGCACGGGTATTCGCCTCCTTAAATTTACCACTGAAATGGGCCGTACCGGTGGTGCTATTGGTATCCCCTACACCTCGTGAAGAAACACAAAGGTGGGTGGCATCAATAACCACTCCTACACTCTCGGTATTCAGTGTTTCCTTCAGATCTTCAGCTATCTGCATGGTAAGTCGTTCCTGCACCTGGGGCCTCTTGGCATAGTATTGCACGATACGATTTATCTTGGAAAGACCTATTACTTCCCCTGTGCTGATATATCCCACATGGGCTTTGCCAATAATGGGAACAAAGTGGTGCTCGCAGTTTGAGTAAAAGGTGATGTCTTTCTCTACCAGCATCTCGTTGTATCGGAATTTATTAGCGAAGAGCTTAGCGTGTGGCTTGTTCTTGGGATTCAAACCACTAAAGATCTCCTCAACGTACATTTTAGCTACTCTTTTAGGAGTTCCGCTAAGGCTGTCGTCGGTCAAATCCAGACCTAGAATAGACATGATCTCCCTAAAGTGACCTTCGATCAATTTCTTTTTTTCCGAATCGTCCATCTCAAAAGCGTCGGCTCGCAATGGGGTTTCCACGGAGCTGGCAATATGCTCTTCGCCAATTTCCTTTATGATCGGTTCAGTCCGCAGGATATTCGACGATATTTCTTTCTGTTTCATACAAGGTTATTTTTAAATCAAATTTCTCATCTATCCTATTTCTCAGCTTGTGCCATATGACATACGCTATATTTTCAGCGGTTGGATTTAGAGTTTTAAATTCTGCGAGGTCAAGGTTTAGATTACGGTGATCAAAGGGTGTAATTACTTCTTCCTTAATGATATCACTGAGCAACTTCATGTCGAAAAGGTATCCGGTATCGGGATCCACCTCACCGACTAGTTTTACCAACAGCTCATAATTGTGGCCATGATAATTTGGATTGTTGCATTTGCCAAAAATTCTTTGGTTCTGCTCATCCGACCACTTTTTATTATGTAAACGGTGAGCCGCATTGAAGTGTTCCTTTCGTACTACCGCAGCTTTCATAAGCAACAAACATAATTAAAACAAAAAATGTTTAATAGTGTCACGCTTATTTTTGACCGGTTATTCGATTTTGATTGTCTATCTATTATGCGAATGATGTTGTGAAATGGGCAGTTTTAGCTATAATTGAGCATCAATTTCTTATGCCATTGGAAGTTTCCGCCATATATCGTCAATTGGACCGCTATTGCGAGCAGGGTTTGAAGATGTTTACTTCATCCTCTTTCCAAAGTCATAGCACGGTGCTGCTACACTTGTTGAGTCAGTATTCTGAGAATGTACCAGTTTATTTTATCAATACCGGGTACCTTTTTCCAGAAACCATAGCGTACAAAGACCAAATTAGCCAGCTGTTTAAACTTGAGGTTATTGACATTACTTCTTCTACTTCCAAGAACATGCAAAAGGATGCCCAAGGCAAGTTATTATTTGCCAGCGATCCCGATTATTGCTGTTATCTGAATAAGACCCAACCTATGGAAACGGTCCTGAGATCTCATGATGTATGGATTAACGGGGTTAGGCGTGATCAAAACCGCTTTCGCCAATCATTAGCTCCAGAGGAATCCGCACCATACGGTAGCCTTCGATTTCACCCCATGTTGGATTGGACACCCAAAGATATTTACAAATACCTGAATGATCACAAGATCCCCAGGAACCCCCTGGACCAGCAGGGCTTTTTTAGCATCGGCTGTGAACCCTGCACGCGTAAGCGCCACCCCGAACTGGATGAAAGGGAGGCCAGATGGTTTGGTATGAGCAAGTTCGAGTGCGGATTACATACTGACTTGATCAAAAAATCATGAAAATCTTATTAACCGGAGGTGCGGGATATATGGGTACGGGACTAACCAGCTTTTTAGCGGCCCAGACCCATCCCCATGAGATCGTTATCTATGACAACCTCAGTCGTGGAAACTACAACCTGTTTATAGGAGATGGTTTACACAATGCCCAAAAAGTAAGTTTTGTTGAAGGGGATATCCTGGATTCCCGAAAACTGAGAAGATCTCTGGAAGGGGTGGATGTGGTCGTGCATTTGGCGGCTAAGGTCACTACACCTTTTGCCAATGCGGATTCGCATTTTTTTGAGCAGGTCAATCATTGGGGAACAGCGGAGTTGGTCTACGCACTGGAAGAATCGTCGGTCAAGCGATTGATATACTTGAGCAGTACCTCAGTTTACGGCCGCAGCAAAGAGCTTGCAGATGAAAGCAAGGTACCTAATCCCCGTACCTTTTACGGAATCAGTAAATTGAGAGGAGAGGAACACGTGCAGCGACTGAGTGATAAGATTGAAACCTATATTATTAGGTGCGGCAATGTTTATGGATATAATAAAAGCATACGTTTCGATTCAGTGATTAATCGGTTTGTATTCGATGCTAATTATAAGGGCCGCATATCCGTAAACGGGGATGGCACTCACGCCCGGGCTTTTATTCACATCAACATGATCACTGAGGTTCTGGCCAAGCTCATAGAGGCCACTATACCACCTGGTGTATATAACGTAGTAGCCAGGAATTTGCAGGTTCTGGATCTATTGGATGTACTGAAGGAGTTATACCCGGAATTGGAGTTCATATTTATAAATCAGCACTTGAATCTGCGGGGTATTCGAGTTAAGCCCCATGACTCTATCTTCCAGGATCTTCAGATACCAGGTGCAGGCAATCTGCTGGAAGAAATAAGGGAGTTTGCTGATGCACTTCCCTTTGGAATCTTAAATTCATAGTTTTTTAACGTAAACCGGGGGATCGCCAGGGCTTAGGACCTGCGTTTGATTGTACATAAGCGTTCGGAGACCTGTTCGAATTAGAACAGCTTATAGTAAATCTTACTCCTGTTTTTAATACAATCTTCTGATAGTCAGCAAGATGGTTATTTTGGCATAATGATTGGCCCACTTTATGACACCATCACCGACCAAAAATGGAAAACAGCATACACAAATTTCGCAAGAGAGCAGGTACCTGGGATGTATTCAACATAAATGTGTACGACCGCCAACTACAGCTAGTTTTTAGCGGGCAATTCCGGGAAGGGCAAGAACCGCAGGCACAAAAATTATTACAGAATTGTTCATTATTATTTGATGTACGGAATACTAGTTATTACCTGAGAAACTATTAACGAGGAACTGGTCAAAAGAAAACCCTGTAGTTTCCGCTACAGGGTTTTTTATTTTTACTGCCAAGGGTGATCAACAAAGCTCCTGATAGACTTCTATCAGGTGGTTCCCGATCATTTCAGCGGTACGGCCTTCAATATGATGTCTTTCCACAAAGTGTATGAGATCGCCATCTTTGAAAAGGGCGATGGAAGGAGACGACGGAGGATAGGGGGCAGTATATTCACGCATCTTGCTAACTGCCTCATGATCCACCCCTGCAAACACAGTTGCCAGAGTGTCGGGCCTTTTCTCACTGTTTTCTATGGAAAGTTTTACTCCAGGCCGGGCGGCTCCCGCCGCGCAACCACATACAGAATTAATGACTACTAGAGTGGTGCCCTGGTGAGAATCCAAGTGAGCCACTACTTCCTCGGCAGACCGGAATTCTTCAAACCCTGCAGAGGTCAGGTCGGTACGCATGGGTGCTACAAGTTGTTCTGGATACATTATTCTTAATTTTTAAAAGGTGCTACATAAAACCCAATTCCAGTTTTGCCGCCTCACTCATCATATCCTGAGTATAGGGCGGGTCGAAAGTAATTTCGACTTTTATATCATTGACTTCCGGAATTGCTTTAATTTTTTCTTCAACTTCCACCGGTATAATTTCGGCCGCCGGGCATGCCGGGGAAGTGAGGGTCATAAGGACATAGACATTGTCGACCGGGTAGACATTGATTTCATATATCAATCCCAGCTCATAAATATCCACCGGTATTTCCGGGTCGTACACGGTCTTGATGGCATCCAAGATCTTATCTCTTAGGGTTTTCGATTCCATGGTCACGATGTTTCCTTATTTTCAGCCTTCTCTTTGGAGAGAAAAGCCAGTGCATATAATCTCATTTGCTTTATCATGGCGGCGAATCCGTTGGATCTTTGGGTCCCGATAAAGCGATTCATGCCGATCTTTTCTATAAAATACAGGTCACAATTCAAAATATCGCTGGCCGGCTGACCGGAAAACACCCTCATTAACATACTGACCAGGCCCTTGGTGATCATGGTATTGCTGTCAGCAACGAAATGCACTTTATGGTCCTTAAAATCTGCCACCAGCCATACTTTGCTTTGACACCCTTTCACGATATTATCTTCTACCTTCAATGATTCGTCCAGATGCGGCAACTTCTTGCCCATTTCAATCAAATATTCTACCGACATATCCAGATCGCCTTCCAGCATCGAAAACTCCTCGATGATCTCATCCTGAATATGGTTGATGCCGTTCACGATCTTAACTTGTTGGTAATATCTTTCAAGTGCCCGGACATAATATCAACTTCCTCTTCAGTGTTGTACGCTGAGAAGGAAGCTCTTACCGTTCCCTCAATCCCATAACATTCCATCAGGGGTTGTGTGCAATGGTGACCGGTCCTTACAGCGATGCCTTTGGCATCCAGCATAACTCCTAAATCGAAGTGATGAATACCCTCCATGACAAATGAGAGTACAGCCACTTTTTGTTGAGCAGTGCCTACAGCCCTGAAACCCGGGATCTTACTCCATTGTTCAGTAGCTTGTTTAAGCAATTGATCTTCATGGGCAGCAATACTTGACTTACCAATTCCTTCAATAAACTCTATGGCTTGCTTGAATGCCACTACATCGGCAATATTAGGCGTTCCGGCTTCAAACTTATGGGGTATGTCACTGAAGGTTGTACCTTCAAAGCTGACTTCCTTAATCATTTCCCCACCTCCCTGGTAGGGCTTCATTTTCTCCAAGAGCCGTCGTTTGCCATACAGCACACCTACACCGGTAGGGCCGTACATCTTGTGGGAGGAGAATGCATAAAAATCGCAGTCCAGGTCCTGAACGTCGATCTCCAGATGGGCGGCCGCCTGGGCGCCGTCAATCATCACTAGAGCTCCAAGATCATGGGCTTGGCGGATAACGTTTTTTATGGGATTAATGGTGCCCAGGGTATTAGAGGCATGGACCAGGGACACCATCTTGGTTTTTGGTGTTAGCAACTGATCCAGGACTTCCCATTTTATTTCACCATTATCTTTCAAGGGCAGTACTTTGAGTATAAGCCCCTTTTCTTCACACAATAACTGCCAAGGAACAATATTACTGTGGTGCTCCATATTGGAGATCAGGACCTCGTCACCCTCTTGCAAAAATGCCCTACCATAAGCGCTGGCGACCAGGTTTATTCCTTCGGTGGTTCCTTTGGTAAAGATCACCTCTTCAGCCTCTGGGGCATTTATGAAGTCTGCGGTAATTTTTCTGGTTTCTTCGTAGGCCGTAGTGGCACGCTCCGCCAGGGTATGCACTCCCCGGTGAATATTGGCGTGATCGCAGTGATAATAATGCTCGAGCGCTTTAATTACCAATTCCGGTTTTTGATTACTGGCCGCGTTGTCAAAATAGATCAGAGGTCGGCTGTTAACCTGCTGATGTAAGATTGGAAATTGACTTCTGATAGTTTCAACGTCCAAAGCCTGTTTAGTGCCGGTGGTATGTAGGTTACCCATGATCTTCAATTAATCGCGCTTGTATGACTTGATCCAAGTAATCCTTAAGCACTGGAGAAGTAACTTGTTCCAGAGTTTCCTGAGCAAAAGCATATAGAAGTAAACTTCGAGCCTGTTGCTTGTCCAAACCCCGGGCCCTCAAGTAAAATAGTTGCTCCTCATCAAGCTGCCCAGTAGTGGCGCCGTGGGAACACTTTACATCATCGGCCCAGATTTCCAATTGTGGCTTGGTATTCATGCTAGCATGATCCGAAAGCAACAGATTCTTGTTGGATTGGAACGCATTGGTTTTTTGAGCATCCTGTCGCACAAAGATTTTTCCGTTGAATACTCCGGCTGCGCGATCGTTGATTATTCCTTTATAGAGTTCATTGCTATAGCAGTGCGGCAATCGGTGATCGACCCTAGTATGGTTATCAACGTGGTTGGTGCCGTGTAACAGGTAAAGTCCGTACATATGGGATTCACAGTTACTGCCATCAACGGTTAGATTCAGGTTGTTTCTCACCATTCGACCTTCAGTGGTAATGGTGGTGCATTTAACTGTACTGTCGCTGGCTTGAGAGATATGAGTATTGCCGACATGTATATTTTCTCCGCATTCCGTTTGCACCTTATGATAGGAGAAGTGTGCGTTTTTACCCACTGTCACTTCCGTTACCGAATTGTGGAAGGTGTTCTTCGTTCCAGAGGTGCATTTGTATATTTCCACCACCTGACTGTGGCTGTTTGCTTCAGCCGTCACCAGGTGCCTGGTTTGCATATAATTTGCCCTATCGTCCCATAGGTGATATAATACCACAGGTTCTTCAATTACCGACCTCTTGGCGACCTTGATGAAAGCTCCGTGGTTAAACAAGGCTGTGTTAAGTGCAGTGAAGGCGTCTTTCTGGTAGTTTGCAATAGTTCCAATGCCTGATTCGGCCAGGGAATTCCCCTGTGGGTCTATAGGTTCAATAGACAAGCCCTGGGGCAAATCGTCGGTGCAGTACACCAGACGCCCATTCCAGAACACTACCAAGTGGCCCTTTAGATTTGGCAGCAAATATTCATTGAAAGGAGGAACCGTTTGGGGTTCCATAACCTGATGGTCATCGGTCCTCAAAGACTTCAACAAAGTTTTGGTGATTGGGGTATACTTGTACTCTTCGCTTTTATTCTGTGGAAATCCCAGGCTGTTAAAGGAATCCAAGGCCTTATGCCTTAACTGAGATAAATCAGCAGTTTGTTCACCGTTTAAACCTGAAGTTAACGAGGAATATTTTTCCTGAAAATAGGATCTTAACTCTTGCTCAGTATTCATGTCAGGTTTAAGTGGTAATGTTTGCTTCCTCTTTGATCCAATCGTATCCCTTTTCCTCTAGTTCCAGGGCAAGCTCTTTAGTACCGGACTTCACGATCTTCCCGTCGTACAGCACATGAACATAATCGGGTATAATGTAATCCAGCAATCTTTGATAGTGTGTTACCACCACCACGGCATTTTCATTGTTTTTTAGGGAATTAACACCATGGGCCACGATCTTCAGGGCATCGATGTCCAGCCCCGAGTCTGTTTCGTCCAGTACCGCCAATTTTGGTTCCAAAACCGCCATTTGGAAAATTTCGTTGCGTTTTTTTTCTCCTCCTGAGAACCCTTCGTTGAGGGAACGGCTTAGCAGGCTTTGGTCAATGTCGACCAGCTTCATCTTCTCCTTGATCAATTTCAAGAAGGACACTGCGTCCAGGGGTTCTTGTCCACGATGTTCGCGTATCTGGTTAACCGCGGTTTTAAGAAAGTTGGTGGAGCTCACGCCGGGTATTTCTACCGGATACTGGAAAGCCAGGAACAACCCTTCCCGGGCCCGCTCTTCAGGAGCCATTTCTAAAAGATCCTTACGGAGGAAGGTCACCGACCCTTCGGTTATTTCATAGGATTCTCGTCCTGCAAGTACTGCTGCCAAGGTGCTTTTTCCGGAACCATTGGGTCCCATGATAGCATGCACCTCTCCGGGTTTTACTTCCAGGTTTATTCCTTTGAGGATCTCTTTGTCTTCAACAGATGCTCTTAAGTTATCTACTTTTAACATTACTTGATTCTGATTTATCGATATGTGGTTGGGAAAGCGATTATCCCACGCTTCCTTCAAGGGTTAGCGCTAAAAGCTTTTGCGCTTCAACCGCAAATTCCATAGGAAGTTGGTTTAGTACTTCTTTACAATACCCGTTTACGATCAGAGCTACAGCGTCTTCCGTATCAATTCCTCTTTGATTACAATAAAAGATTTGATCTTCTCCTATTTTGGAGGTGGTGGCTTCATGCTCGATCTGCGCGGTACTGTTGGCAGTTTCAATGTAGGGAAAAGTATGTGCTCCACAAGTATCGCCCATTAGGAGAGAGTCACATTGAGAGAAGTTCCGGGCATTAGTAGCCCTGGGCAGCACCTGAACCAGTCCCCGATAACTATTTTGACTCTTACCAGCTGATACTCCTTTGGAAACGATTCTGCTCTTGGTGTTTTTTCCGATGTGGATCATTTTAGTGCCAGTATCGGCTTGCTGCATGTTGTTGGTTACCGCTACTGAATAGAATTCTCCTACGGAGTTGTCGCCTTTTAAGATACAGCTGGGGTACTTCCAGGTTATAGCCGAGCCGGTCTCTACCTGTGTCCAGGATATTTTGGAATTGTCTCCCTCGCAAATACCTCTTTTCGTTACAAAGTTATAGATTCCACCTATGCCTTCCTTGTTGCCGGGATACCAGTTTTGTACAGTCGAATATTTTACTACCGCATCTTTGGCAGCATAGATCTCCACCACCGCGGCGTGCAGTTGATTTTCATCGCGCATGGGAGCTGTACATCCTTCCAGATAACTCACATAAGATCCTTCATCGGCAATGATAAGGGTCCTTTCAAACTGTCCGGTATTCGCGGCATTGATTCGAAAATAGGTAGACAATTCCATCGGGCATCTTACGCCTTTGGGAATGTAGCAAAATGATCCGTCGGAGAATACTGCCGAATTCAATGCCGAGAAATAGTTGTCATTCACAGGAACTACCGATCCCATGTATTTCTTTACTAATTCGGTATGATCCTGTACGGCCTCGCTAAAGGAACAAAAGATAATGCCCAATTCCGCCAGTTTGTCTTTGAAGGTGGTCGCTACCGATACACTATCCAAAACAGCATCCACCGCCACCCCGGTCAGGCGTTTTTGTTCTTCCAGTGAAATGCCTAGTTTCTCGAAAGTGCGGCGCAGCTCCGGGTCAATTTCGTCCAAACTATTAGGTGTTACCTTCTGTTTGGGGGCAGCATAGTAAATAATGTCCTGATAATCGATTTCCGGATAAGTTACGTTGGGCCACTTAGGTTCCTTCATGGTCTTCCATTTCTGGAAAGCTTTGAGGCGCCATTCCAGCATCCACTGCGGTTCGTTCTTCTTCGAGGAAATAAAACGTACAATATCTTCATTCAGACCCTTAGGTGCAGCATCTACGTCAATTGCCGTTTCAAAACCGTATTTATATTCGGAGTTGGTAAGTTCTTCTAGTATTTGATCGTCTTTACTCATATTTTCCTGTTACGGCTTGGTTAGAGCTTAATTTCGACTGCAAAATTTAAACTTCTAGGGCTCGATAAGGTTTAGGCAAAATTACATTATTATTCCCAGCTTTCAGAGCTTATTTAGATTTAATCTAAATAACGGCATTCTCTGCATTATTCACAACAAAGGGATTGTGAAAGTTCCCGACTGAAGGAAAACTTGGTAAGCGGATTGTCAGACCACCAGATTGATATGGCGATTTAAACTTTCTTCCAGTGAAATGAAAGTTTCCGTTCTTCTGATGCCATCAATTTTCTGGATCTTATCGTGTAGTACATCCCGAAGGTGTTTAGTGTCTTTACAGTGTAGCTTAACAAAGATGCTGTAATCGCCAGTAGTGTAGTGGATTTTCACCACTTCCGGGACTTCTCGCAATTTACTACAGACCTCATCGTAAAGGGAATTTCGCTCCAGGAAAATCCCTAAAAATGCCGTCAGGTCCCAGCCCAGTTTACTGTAATCCATATTCAAGGTGGTTCCTTTCACAATGCCCATTTCTTCCATTTTTCGCATGCGTACATGCACAGTACCACCGGAAACAAAGACCTTTTTCGCTATTTCCGTATAGGGGGTTTTGGCGTCGTTCATGAGCAACTCCAAGATCTTTAAATCAATTTTATCAATTTCATAATTTTTACTCATCCCTAAATAGCTCAGTTAGTAATTATCTAATAAAAGTGAACTAATATTATCAATTATATAAATTTATTCAAAAAAATTTAAAATATTTTTAAGTAAAATAAAATTTTCTCTAATTTTGAATAGTTCAATAACACACTGTAGGGTGATGAAATTGGCAGACATGCCCTCCTGTCTCGGGGGTGGAGATAATGGGATAAACATAGCATAATCCTTTCAATTGAAAGGTTGGGATTGACCACCAATACTCATTTTGTGCTATGGCTAACCACTTCGTGGAGGTTCGAATCCTTCTCCTACAGCTAAATTTTGGGTTAATGTTGTTTGTGAAAAAGGTTCGCTTCAGGGCGGCCTTTTTTATTTTAGTGACTAGGTACGAGTCAGGATTATTTGTTATTTTTCATTTAATTTTTAATCCGTTAATCCAATCTTTATATGAACTTTCCTTGGTTTCAAAAATATCCCGGTGGCATACCACACGAAATTGACCCGGAATTATATCCGTCCATCCTTGAACTTTTCGAAGAGAGCACCCAAAAATACCGCGATTTACCGGCCTTTGAAAATATGGGTAAGCGCATTACTTTCGGAGAATTAGATGAATTGACGGCGAAGTTCGCCTCATACCTGCAGAACGTGGCAGGATTGGAAAAAGGCGATCGGGTAGCATTACAAATGCCAAACTTACTGCAGTATCCGGTGGTTATGTTTGGAGTATTACGTGCTGGTATGGTGGTGGTGAATACCAACCCCCTATACACCGCCAGGGAAATGGAGCATCAATTTAAGGATTCCGGAGCTACTGCCGTGGTGATACTGGCCAATTTTGCCTTCAATTTGCAGAAGATACTGGACAAGACTGCCATCAAGACCGTTATCATAACGGAGATTGGAGATATGTTGGGTGGTTTCAGAAGTACCTTGGTCAATTGGGTAGTAAAACGGATAAAAAAAATGGTGCCTCATTATAAACTGCCACAAGCGGTGAAATTACGAGACGCTTTAAAACAGGGGAATGCTTCCAGCTATGAGCGACCCCACCTTGAGTC
>Ga0224508_10002431_pt1 | contig 15834 bp, 12 predicted proteins | sample SF_Jan12_sed_USG_4_FD_170157 | JGI IMG/M metagenome (GOLD analysis project Ga0224508, IMG submission 170157) | Sediment microbial communities from San Francisco Bay, California, United States - SF_Jan12_sed_USGS_21 | ecosystem: Environmental > Aquatic > Marine > Sediment | place: USA... | reverse complement strand
CTTCCCCACCAGGCGCCATGAATCCGGGACCCCAAATGATCTCCAGCATGGCGATCATTTCGTCGTGATATTCAACTTCGTGCGTCATGATGGCAAGCCTATCCTGAAATGGCGCCGCCCAACAAGCGCCCGCTTCCGGGATTACGGTCAGCCGGTTTGATGTTGATTTCCCTTCGGCGAATCGGGATGGAATGGTACCTTGTCCTCAATGACAAAAACCCCACAGAACATCACTGTCATCGGTGCCGGTATCAATGGCCTGGTCGCGGCCAACTACCTGGCGCGCGCTGGTCACCAGGTGACTATGCTCGAGCGTGCCGACCGGGTCGGCGGTGCCTGTATATCTGAGACGGTCGAGGTCGACGGCATCCGGCAGGATTACCCGCTTGGCGCAACAGTGCTTGGGTTGATGCAGGACTATGTCTGGCAGGAAACAGGCCTGGCCGATCGCTTGCAGATCCGGGCTGCCGGAAAGCCAGGTCTGGTGTTCTTCCCTGGCACCGAGCAGCCAACCCGGACTCACCAGGATACATCGCGACTGCGACAGGAGTTCGCCGACAAATGGGGAGAACGAGGTGATCTGACAGCGTTCAACGCCGACGGAGATCGGGTAGTGCGCTTTCTTCAAGCGGGATATCGGGCCGGTCGTCCGCCCAGCGTGGAAGCAACGGTTGCAGAATTGGGTGCAGACCTTACCGCGCTGTGGATCACCGGGAGCGCCAGGAATTTATTGGATCATTACCTGAGCTCCGATCGTGCCAAGATTTTCAATGCCATGAATGTCACGGAAAGCGGCCCGGTTTCCCTGGCCGAACCCTACTCTGCATTCATCATTCCGATGATGTCGTCCGGTTCGGTGTTCGGTGGCCACTACGGCTACGTGCGTGGCGGCATCTGGCAGGTTACCCGGGAACTCGGTCAAATCAACCAGGAACTGGGGGTGGATCTCGTGTTGTCCTGCTCGGTACTCGAAACGGACACCAGGACCGGCAGCGTGCGGTACGAAACTTCGTCTGGGACCAGGACAGTTCATTCGGACCACCTGGTGATGGCAACCGATCCCCAGACGGCCGCGCGCCTGACCGGCGATTCAGCGCTGCAGCAACATACCAACAAGGAACGGGTGTTAGGCACTGCCGGCAAACTAAACCTAATGTTCCGCAACCCGGTGCGATGGAAACGGGGCAGTGAAAATCCGGAGTCCGAGTCGGCCTTCCGTTACTACTTTGCCGTGGATACGGTGGCAGACTTTGAAGCGGCAACCCTGGCGGTACTGGATGGAGAGGATTTCGTCCCCGGTTACTTTCAGGTCTACTGTGAGGGTGCGGGCATGCGTTCCCTGGGCCTCAATGAGCCCTATGACCGGCTGACGGTGTTCTTCAAGAATCTTGCGTTGGGGAAAACCGGAGAACAACTCGCAAATATCGAAGCGCAGGTAAAGCGGATTATCCTCAGTCACATTGCCAATCCCGAAGACTGTGTCTGGTCCCGACTACTCACACCCCGGGATTTGCAGCAAACCTTTGGATTTCCTGGCGGCAACCTTGAACACACCATGCTCGTCGAGGGGCAAAGTTATTTCGATCGGCAATATGCCGACGACGCGAACCGACGCTTCTACCAGTTCGGGGAGTCCGAGAACGTTTCCATCTGTGGCTCCAGCACCTACCCTTGCGGCTCGGTAGCCGGGACCCCCGGCTACATGTGCGTCAGCGAGTTGCTGCGCCATTTCGGGAGATAGAAGCCATAGCCACCACTCCGAAATCCCAGGCCGGTGCCGGAGCCACGCCCAAAACGGTTCTGGAAGCACAGGCCCCGGCATTTTCGGCCGAGGAGGCCGAGGCGATCGCCCAGCGGGTGTTCGACATCGAGGCTTCCGCTCACCTGCTGGATAGCGAGCGCGATCAGAACTTTCGATTACGCGCCTTAGATGGGAACGAGTGGGTTCTCAAGATCGCGAACCCTGCCGAGAATCCGGCGCTTTTGGACATGCAGACCCAGGCACTGCTGCACATCGCCCAGGTCGACCCAAACCTGCCGATTCCCCGCGTCAAAATGACTCCCGACGGTGCCCCGTTTCATGAGATCGATGCGGCCGACGGGCGGCGTTCCATAATCCGGGTGCTGAGCTTCCTACCTGGCCAATCGCTCGATGATGCCACGTTACACCCGGCGCTATTACGCGATGTCGGGGCAATGGCCGCGCGCCTGGGCCGCGCCCTGCGTGGTTTCTTTCATCCCGCAGCTCGGCACGAATTGCTCTGGGATCTCACCCAGGCGCCCTCGCTTCGCACCCGAACTCACCACATAAAAGAACAAGGGCGTCGCCGCGTCGTCGAGGAGACTCTCGATCACTTCGACGCCGAGGTGCTGCCGCAGCTAAAGATGCGACGCGCACAGGTCATCCACAATGACGTCAGTCGATTGAACACGCTTGTCGATGGAAACCGCGTAACCGGCGTCGTCGACTTTGGCGATCTCATTCATGCGCCATTGGTCTGTGATCTCGCAGTGCCGATCGCTGAGTTGACCCGTAAACACCCGGACCCTATCGCTTGCGCGGCGGAGATCACGGCAGGCTATCACGCCGTCACTGTGTTGGAGGACGACGAACTGCGCCTGGTTTTTGATCTCGCATCCACGCGATGTGCGATGGAGGTGGCCATTGCGAACTGGCGAGTGCGCGATCACCCGGAAAACGCCGACTACATCATGGCTGGCACGCAAGGTGCGGCGACACATCTCGACCGGATACGCGAATTGGGAGTCGAGCGCATGTACGCCGCGCTCCGCCGCGCCTGCGCGACGCCGATCTCTGTCAAAGTTCCGGACTTCACTCGCACCCCGGCAAATGAAGATGATCTGGAATCGCTCATCGAGCGGCGCCGGCAGCGCCTCGGGCCGGAGCTGGAACTCTCCTACCAAAACCCTGTTCATGTCGTGCGTGGCGAGGGTGTATGGCTCATCGATGACACAGGGCGCTCGCTGCTCGACGCCTACAACAATGTCCCCTCAGTCGGACATTGTCATCCTACCGTAGTGCAGGCCCTGGCCCGACAAGCGGCGACACTGAACACCAACACTCGTTATCTCTATAAATCCGTTATTGAGTACGGCGATCGCCTCACCGCAACCATGCCCGGTGATCTTTCGGTCTGCATGTTCGTATGCTCGGGAAGCGAAGCTAACGATCTCGCCTGGCGTCTCGCCAAAGCGCATACGGGAAACACCGGCGGCATCGTGATGGAGGATGCCTATCACGGCACCACCGACGCAGTGTACGAACTCTCCCCCGCCGATTATGGAATCGACAAAGGCAGAACTCTCGCCGAACACATCGCCACGGTCCCTGCGCCGGATGGTTACCGGGGCCAGTTTCGCAGAGACGATCCCCGGTACGCGGACCGCTACGCTGCATGCGTCGACGACGCCATCGCCTCCCTGGCCACCCGGGGCTTTGCACCGGCCGCCTTCTACGTCGACCTGGTGCTCTGCAGTGATGGCATCATGATTCCGCCCCCGGGCTACCTCTCCGCGACCTTTAAAAAAGTCCGTGCGGCCGGAGGGCTGTGCGTGGCCGATGAAGTCCAATCGGGCTTTGGCAGAACCGGGGATCACTTTTGGGGATTCGGAGCCCATGACGTAGTCCCGGACATCGTCACGCTCGGGAAGCCCATCGGGAACGGCCTCTCGATGGCAGCTGTAGTGACAACACCCAAGATTTTGTCATCACTCATGAAAGAAACGGATTTTTTCAGCACCACGGGTGGCAACCCGGTTGCGTGTGCCGTGGGGCTCGCGGTGCTCGATGTGCTGGAACAAGAAGGCCTGCAGGAGCGCGCGGCACGCGTCGGCGCAATACTTCGTTCGCAGTTCGAAAAGCTCGCGGAGCAGCACCCCCTGATCGGCGACGTGCGCGGGGCCGGCCTGTTCATCGGCGTGGAATTGGTACGCGACCATTCGACGCTCGAACCGGCGACGAAAGAGACGGCGGCTGTGGTCAACCGAATGCGCGACCTCGGTGTACTCGTGGGAATCGAGGGCCCCTGCGGCAACGTGTTAAAAATTCGGCCACCGCTGGTCTTCGACGAGAACCACGCCCTGCAACTGACAGACGCACTTGACCGGGCCCTTCGGGAGATTTAGAGCAGGTGTTACATCCGCACCAGTAACCTGATTGTCGGATATTAATGTCTGCGCGGCCCGTGACGGATTGCGGTGCGTTGCCCACGGGATTCCTGGGGACAGACGGCGTAAACTGAGAGTCCGAGGCAGTCTCCCCGAGTGCTGTTGCTGCGACCTTGGCCACAACAATATTAAGAAGGGCCAGTGGAGAACGAATATCTAAAATCAGAACGAGACGATCACTCGCTGACCGTCAGCCTGAAGGGCGACTGGGTGTTGAGCAACGTGCCAGATCTTGATGCTGCACTGGCTGACCTGGACGCTGGCGGTGCTACCGCCGTGACCTTTCAGTGCGGCGGGCTTCAGGAAATCGATATCGCTGGTGCGTGGGTGCTGTTTCGCAGATCTCAGGGTTTTGAATCCCAGGGCCGCAACACCGACTTCCAGGGGTTTAAGGCGGCTCACTTCAGTTTCCTGCAGAGCATCACAGAGCTCAACCAGCCGCCTACTGTGGGCCTCATCAATGCCACAACGACCCTACCCGAAGACGTGGACACGTCGGCCGCCATCAAGGTCGCCGATATCGTCGTCACCGACGACGGGCGAGGTGAGAACAAACTGAGCCTGAGCGGTGCCGACGTGGAGCTCTTCGAGATCGTCGGTACCGAGCTTCACCTGATCGCCGGCGCCAGCCTGGATTTTGAGACGCAGCCGATCCTGGATGTCACGGTCGAGGTCGACGACGTTGCCATTGGCGCCACGCCGGACGATACCGCGCCATTATCGATCGCGATCACCGATGTCAACGAGCCGCCGACCGTCAGCCTTGCCAACGCGATTACAAGCATCCGGGAAGATACGAACACATCTGTCGGCATCAAAGTCGCCGATATCGTGATCACCGACGACGTGCCGGGCATCAATCGATTGATACTGTCCGGACCTGATGCGGCACTGTTCGAGATCGTCGGCCCCGAACTCTGGCTGATCGCCGGAGCGACACTGGATTTTGCGAGCAAACCGACATTGAACGTCACGGTGGAAGTCGATGACATCAGCGCGGGCGACGGCCCGGATGACACGGTGTCCCTTGCTATTGGACTGACCGAGGTCGTCGGATCCGGCGTAGCCACCGACGACGAAAACGTACCCGTCGTCGACAAGCAGCGCGTTCGACACGGACTGGAGGCGTTGGGCAAAGCCGCTACGTCGGCATTGCAGGATATCGGTTTCATCACAACGACGGTCCTGCAGGGCATTACCAGCCCGTCCGCGCTCGCCTTCCGCGAAACGATTCGGCAGGTCTATCAGACCGGCGTGCGGGCGATCCCCATTGTTTGCCTGATCAGTTTTCTCATGGGCGTGGTCATCGCATACCAGGGGGCGACGCAGCTTGCCAAGTTTGGCGCCGACGTATTTGTTGCCGACCTGGTCACCATTTCCATCCTGCGCGAAATGGGCGTTGTCATGGCGGCCATCATGGTAGCCGGGCGTTCGGGCAGTGCTTTTGCGGCCTCGCTTGGCGTAATGAAACTCAACGAGGAACTGGACGCCCTGCGCGTCATGGGGCTCAATCCGAACCAGGTGCTGGTGGCACCGCGCATGCTGGGCCTGGTCATCGCCCTGCCGCTGCTGACCGGATTTGCCGACCTCTCGGGGCTGGCTGGCGGCCTGTTCCTGAGTGCAGCCGTGCTGGACATGTCTATCGTTCAATTCATTGATCGGGCCGCAGACAGTGCCGATCTTACGACCCTGTTCGTCGGCCTGGTAAAGGCGCCTGTGTTTGCAGTCCTGATCGGTGCCGTCGGCACGCTGCGGGGTCTGCAGGTCACCTCCTCCGCGGAACAACTGGGGCGACTGACCACGGTAGCGGTGGTCCAGGCAATTACGCTGATTATCGCGGCAGACGCCGTGTTTACGATTGTTTTTGTGCGCCTGGGGATCTAGATGGAGCCGGCCGTCTCAATCCGCAACCTCGTGAACGCGTTTGGCACGCACCGAGTCCATGACCAACTGTGCCTTGATGTCATGCGGGGGGAAATTCTTGGCATCGTCGGCGGTTCGGGTACCGGCAAATCCGTGCTCATGCGCACCGTGCTCGGGCTGCGCAAACCACAGGCCGGAGAAATACGCGTACTCGGACGCGACGTTTACTCGGCGGGGCCCGGTCTACAGCAGCGCTGGGGAGTGTTGTTCCAGAACGGCGCCCTGTTTTCGGCCTTGACCGTGCGACAGAACGTGGAATTACCCATCGCATTGCATTCGGACATGCCGGCTGCGACGCGCCGCGAACTCGCACAACTGAAGATCCGGATGACCGGTCTGCCCCTCAGCGCATTAGATAAATACCCCTCCGAGTTGTCGGGGGGAATGATAAAACGCGCCGCGCTGGCGCGAGCGCTGGCACTGGAGCCGGATATATTATTCCTGGACGAACCAACCGCGGGCCTCGACCCGATCGGCGCCACGAAATTCGACAACCTGGTCACCTATCTGAAGTCCAGCCTGAATCTAACGATCGTGATGGTGACGCACGACATGGACAGCCTGTTCGGGATCTGCGATCGCGTAGCGGTATTGGTGGACAAGAAGATCGTGGTCGGCGCGCTGCATGACATCGTGCAGTCGCCGCACCCCTGGATTCAGCGTTACTTTAACGACCCGCGTGCCGTCAGGGCACGACAGAAGGAGAACGAAAATGTACGAGCGAACTAACTACTTGGCAGTTGGAGTCTTTATTCTGCTTGGCACCATCGTATTGCTTGTTGTCGGATTCTGGTTGGGTGGGGTCGGCCAGACTGTACCCACGTCGCGGTACACCATCATATTCGAGCGGGACGTCAATGGGCTCAGCGAAGGCGGTCCGGTGCGTTACATGGGCGTCGACGTAGGCCAGGTCAACACTATCCAATTATCCGGTGCAGAGGACACGGCAATAGAAGTTCAGATTGAGGTCGCCAGCCCGACGCCGGTCGACAGAGGCACCTATGCCAGCCTGGCATACCAGGGGATCACCGGAGTGGCTTTTATCAATCTCGCCGCGGATCCCGGCGAGCATGAGCAACTTGGCGTAGCTGCGGGCCAGGCCTATCCAGTCATACGAACTCGTGACGTAGGCATTGCTGCCCTTTTGAACTCGGGTCCCGACGTGTTGGCTCGGGTCAATAGTCTATTGGACGATGCTCGACTGGTACTTGGTGAAAACAACCGCAGCTCCGTTACGCAGATACTGGAGAATCTCGAACAAATCACCAGCGCACTGGCAGAGCAACGGGGTGCGCTGGCAGACCTGCCCGTCCGCATGAACGAGTCACTGGAAAAGTTGCAAGAAACACTCGAGCTTGCAACCGAAATTACTGCGGAGGCCAAGCCGGACCTGCTGGCTAGCATGCAAAACCTCAGGCAAACCACCGACAACCTGGCGCACGTAACCGGACGAGTGGACCATTGGCTTGTGCAGAACGATGCCGCCATCGACAGCTTTCTCGCCGGTGGCGTCGGGGAAACGGCGGCGCTTTTGACAGATACGCGAGCGGCGATGCGCGAACTCGAGAAACTCGGCACCGAACTTCGGAGTAACCCTTCCCAGATCATTTATAAACCGAAGCTTGACCCCGTCGCGGTATCACAATGAAAAAGTGCTTGCGTCTTTTGCTGTGGATGTTCTCGATGGCATCCCTGGTCGGCTGCGGCGGCATGCTGACCTCGGATCAGCCGCCTGCCCACGTGTATTGGCTGGAGGCTGTCACTTTGCGGCTCGGCGAGCCGCCGACAGGAGACTTGCCCGACCTGGTCGTCGCGGTTCGTGCGATACCCGGTCTGGACTCGGATCGAATTCTGGTGAAGGGACCGGGCGCGCGGTTAAATCACTATGCCGGGGCACGGTGGCCCGATCACTTGCCGGAGATCGTAACCGTGATCGTGCGTCTGTCGCTCGAAAGCAGCCGTCGCTTCAATCGTGTCAGCAGCGGGTCCCAAATCAAGCGCACCGAATGGTCACTGGACCTGGAACTGCGCGAGTTTTTCGCCGTGGTCACGACAGCAGGTTCGCCGCCGCAGGTGCACGTCAAACTTGTGGGCCACATCAGTTGTGGCCCGGGCAACACCCCTGTCAGCGCTGCGATGACGGCTCCGGCGCGAGAGGACAAGCTCGCCGAGATTATCGCCGCGTTTCAGAGTGCCACGGACAACGCATTGCTCAGCCTTGGTGAACAACTCGAGACCCATTGTTTCGAGCAACAGGCCCGCATTGAGTTTAGCATTGGATCATGACGATACTCGTTACACTGCGTAAGACCGCACCTGACAAATTCGGTGGTTCGCTTAGGATTCTGCTCGGATTGGTCTTTTTCATGGCGGGTATTCTGAAGGTTGTTGTTCCCTCTCTCGGCGCAGCATTTTCGGGTCAACTCGTGGCAGCCAGTATTCCGCTTCAGGGACTAGTGCTTTACACGTTTCCCATCATTGAGATGGTGCTCGGTATTTTGTTGCTAGCTGGACTACACGCACGTATCACCGCCGCCATTGCGGCCTTATCGATGGTCGTAGCGACCTATGTTCATATCACCGTCGATGATTCTTCTCTGTTCCCGTTACAGCCTGTTGAACCAATAGGCCCGTTGATGCTACTGGCGATGTTGGCGTACATACTGTTTCGCGGCGGCGGCGCATGGAGTCTTGATCTCAAGGATTGTTCGCGCCGCTAATACAGCGTACTGCGTGGAATCGGCCCTGAACACGCCAATGATTGTCAGCGTGGCTTCTTCTTGCCACCCTGTGTGTCATTCGCATCATTGATTTGCAGGAACGGTGGCAGCTTCAGATTGAGATACAAGAACGCGACGACTGCCAGATACCAGAGCACCACCCATGTGTAGGGCAAGCTCAGCCCTCCCTTTGCAGCTTTCGCGTCAGAGAGCGCTTCCTGAACGATGTACGAGGCCAGACTTCGCCAGGACATTTCGACTGCAATGTGCCAAATCGTTATGCCACAAAAGGCAATCGTCGCAATACCCAACATGTACGGAAACAGTCGGGCAAATCCGCTCGGATGCTTAAACGCGACAACTGTCACCCCCGATACGCCAGCCAGCAGCAGCCCGAAAATGAATGTTTGCATAGTACTGTCTCTCGGCAACCTCCTTGGCGATGGTGCGAGCTTCAGCTGTTGGGGAAAGGGCCGTCCGTGTTGGACGCAGGTCATCGACTGGGCGTCGGTGATCGGCTGGTTTGGGCAACCCCGCTGTCATAGGTAATCCCCTTAGACCGGTAGCTTTGCGCCCCCACCTTTCGGTAGGTTTGCCTTTATCACTGCATGTAGCAGGTTCGAACGATGTACTTTATGACAATTCGCGCATTCGATTGTTGCACGTGTTCAGGATTCATCGCGTGAATGCAATTGACATAATGCTGCCGCATTCATCACTTATCCCGACTCAATCTTTATCCAGTCAACGGAGCCGTCAGCCTTGACCTTGATTTCAACCTTGAGCCCAACTTCGCAGTCCTGAAACGTGGCAGTCTGGTTCGTCATTTTTCGTTTGGTGCGATCGAGGTAGTAACGAGTGGATTCTGCAGGGTTAACAGAAATTCGTCCTTCAGGTCCCGTGACTTCCATCCTGTGAATTGCATAGTCGATATCGGTGATCGTACCGATGAAAGATTCGTCGCTGGATACACCGGGCGACTTGCCTATCGGTATATACCGCTCCGTGGCTTGCTGCCCATGCGCGGTGCCGGTCACCAGCATGAAAACGGCCCAGCCTACACAACCTGTCAAAATCCGCTTGTTCATGACTCGACCATCTTATGACTCAATCATTTGATCTCGCGCCAGCGCGAGTTGGGCGCGGGCGTCGTCGACGAGTTGCCTGCGACTGGCACTGCTTGTGTTGAGGGACGATCGCACGTGTGCCAGTGCCATCATCAAGTGCTGTGTCGCGACCGGATGTAAGTTTGCAGCAGCGAGAACCGCGATACTGTCGTCAATCTCGAACGCAGCGCGCTCAAGAAGCGTCGCCTGTCTATCGGCTGTCTGCGACAGACTATAGGCACGATCAAGCAGCTCGTCACCGGCACGAATGTTCTCAAGGGCATTGATAACTCGCAGAAAGGCCGCGACGGCGACCACCTGAGTCGATTCAAGGTCGATGCCGCTTCCTGTCGCGCCAATGAGCAGTTGCCCTGCGGGGGATTCGTTGAATGCATCACCATTGTAGAAAGCCACAGCGCCTTCAATCGTATCAATTGAATTATTGTGAAAAAATGGTCCCGTGTCCGCCGCTTCAACCAGCGGTGGCGTATTGAATTCGCCGCTGCCAGGATTGCCCAGTCCATCATCCGGTGGCACGTTTTCACCCGTCAGGTCCGCTGGCTGATCGGGCAGATCTTCAACACCGGTAGCAAAATTGAGATTACCCGCAGTCGGTCCGAAAATCGCAGGATCGCCGTTCGCGCCGGCGTTAAAGTGACAGGCGTTGCACTTTCCCTGGGACCGATCGATAAAAATCTCCTGGCCCCGCGCAGCAACAGCTCCTTTGAGCGGCAACGGCAGGGACAGATCCTGCTGTCTTCCCAGTGACAACTGAAACGCTTCGAGCGCGTCAAGCTCGTCATCGGTTGGCAGTCTGAAGTCCACACCCGCAACGCGGTCGATAGATTTCGGAAAATGTTGAATGACTGCGCCAACCGCAAAGGACCGTAACGATCCATCACCCGGCGCCCCATCGCCCGACCATCCCGTTTGTGGGCCGTCGGCACTTGCTATCGATGTTCTCAGGCCCAGCGTGTGCGGAATTCCACGCATATTGAAGTTGGTCGCGAGATCGTCAAAGCCGTCTTGATTCTCAAGAATCAATCCCAGCTCTCGAATCAACCGCGGGTTTTCGAAGTTGACGGCCAAGTTCGAATCAAATTCGGCGACGAACAACGGATCGTCAGGCGGCAAAGTGGCAATGAAATTTGGCGACAGCGCGAAATTATCTTCGGCGCGATGACAAGTACCACAGGTTCGCCCATTGCCCGCGAACGTTTCGTTGAAAAACAGGCGCTCGCCCTCGAGAACCAGACTGTCCTCTGGTGGCAATGGAGGGGTTACCTGACACGCGACAAGAATTGTCCCTGTCAGAAACGCAGTCCAAACATGCTTTTGTCGCCAAACGAAGTGCATATCGAATCTAATGGATCCACGGACCCGTCAATTGTCCACCAATTGGCGTAAATTTCAATCTGTCTGTCTTCAGCGTCATGTACGGCCCGTATGAGCATAACTACAACATGGCTATAAATAACAGATACTTATGAATGCCAGAATGACTTCGTGAGGCAGGCACCCGCTCAATTGACGCTCCCTGCCAATCGAAAGCAGAAGCGCTCAGTGAATACAGTTCGTTCTGTCAGCGCTTTGACCAGTTTTTCCCTTTCCAGATCAGTCCATTACATACCGACCTGCCCGGCCATTGTTTTCTTGTGGGGCCGTTTTGCGGCAGTCTTGCGGGACTTTTCTCTGCAAACCGCAGTGGCCGGACTCGTTATCGTCAAGCAATTGTGTCATTTGTCATGGCTACTGCCGGCGTACAACATGAGCCACGCAAGGGAAGAATGTACCTGGCATCGCCACAGCGCTTACTACACGTAGAGTGGGCTCGCGGCCGACATTATGCAAAGTCGAACAGAATCCAGCCGCGAATGGCGTCAGTACCCGGACGTTGCAAACCGTTGGCGTCAAGAGTAGCTTGCCGGTATGAACGGACGTCGCGCCATTCTTTTGTGCGACTGAACGTCGAAAAATAATTAAGTTCGAATTAAGGGGATTACCATGTTGAAGACAATGACTCGTCTGGTCATTAGCACGTGTGTGTGTGCGATGATCGGGGCGACTGCATTCGCAGCGCCGCCGGAACATGCTCGAAGCAAAGCAAATGCCATAGAACGCCTGCAGGCGGAAAGCAGCGGCACAACAGTGAGTGTTAATTCGGCGACCGGTACCGCAAATTTCGTGCGGCTTCCGCCCGGATTGGCCGCCAAAGCAGGTTTGCGGCAACAAGCGTCCAAAAATGATGCGGCGGCAGGGTTTGTCAGCCGGCATGCGGAGGCCTTTGGGCTAAGGATTGGCAGCACTGACCTCAAATACCGCAAGACGGAACAGGACAGCCTTGGGCAAACGCACGTCAGCTATCGACAGGAGTATGCGGGGGTGCCCGTCTTCGGTGCGGCGCTAAAGGTGCATTTCGATGCCGACGACCAGCTCGCAGCCATTACGGGTACGCTTGTGCCCGACCTTGCGATCTCGGTTGCGCCATCCATAAGCGCAGCGAAGGCCGGCGAGACGGCCGTGCAATGGGTGGGGTCCAGGACACCGAGCGCTGGCTTGTCTGTACGCAATAACCAGCTGCTGATCTTCCGCGAGGGACTGGCCAAAGGCGTACCGGGTGACAATCACCTTGCCTATGAGATCGAAGTCGGTAACGGCGGGAGTGTGCGCGAGTTTGTTTATATCGATGCCCACACCGGCAAATTCATCGACCAGATTACCGGAATAATGGACGGACTGAACCGCCGCGCGTATGACGGGGAAGGCCAGGATTTCGGCTATCTCGTTACTTTTATCTGGCCTGATAATCCGTTTTGGGTGGAGGGTGATCCGTTTCCGACCTCGAGTGTCGAGGCTGACAACATGATCCTCGCCTCGGGCGAGACCTACGATGTGTTCCTCAACGCCTTCGGTTTCGATTCCTTCGACGGCGCTGGTGCAACAATGGACTCGATATTCAATCGTGGTTACAGCTGCCCCAATGCGTCATGGAACGGCGCTTTCATCTCTTTTTGCCCGGGAATAACGACCGACGATGTCACCGGTCACGAGTGGGGGCATGCATACACTGACTTCACTGACGACCTGATCTATCAGTGGCAGCCGGGTGCACTCAACGAGTCGTATTCGGACGTCATCGGCGAGACGGTGGACCTGCTCAACGGTCGCGGCGGCGATCTGCCCAACGATGCGCGCACGGCTGGCAGTTGTTCAGTCGAAACAGCGACTGACGCATCACTTACGATTACGGGCGGGCCCGCAGCCGGCAGCTACTTCGCCATACCTTCCGTGAACGAGCCACCGGCTCCATTTACGGTCGGGCCTCTTCCCATGGCAACAGCCGTTCCGGCTGACGCCTGTGACCCTCTTGTCGACGACCATACCGGCCAGATCGTGATCGTCGACTGGGAGGACAACGGCGCGCCGTCCCGGTGCGGCTCTGCGACGCGCGCGGCAAATGCAATTGACGCTAACGCCGCAGGCATCATATTTGTCGGCCCGGCATCCGGCCTGTTAAATCTGGGCTCGAATTCGGCGATCGCCAGCGTGCAGGTCACGAATGCCGACGGCGCGACAATCAAAGCCGGGCTGCCCGCCGACGCGACGATCAGCCTGAATGTCGGTACCGATAACTCGGTCGTCTGGCTCATGGGCGAAGACAGCACTGCGGCAGGCTTGTCCGGTGCGCTGCGCGACATGTGGACACCGGGCTGTTACGGCGATCCCGGCAAGGTAACGGACCCGTTGTACTGGTGCGGAACAGGGGACAATGGCGGCGTGCACATCAACTCGGGCATTCCCAACCATGCCTTCGCCCTGCTCGTGGATGGCGGCAGCTTCAATGGCCAGACTATCGACAGTATCGGGCTAACGAAGGCGAACCACATCCTGTTCCGGGCCAAGACCCACTACCAGGGCCCAACGACCGACTTTGTCGGCCACGCTGATGCTCTGGAACAGTCCTGTGCCGACCTGATCGGAACCGATCTGGCGTCGCTTACGGACGGGACACCATCGGGCGAGGTCATCTCGGCGGCGGATTGCGACGCAGTCTCCAACGCGATACTCGCCGTTGAATTGCGCACACTGCCGACTCAGTGCAACTTCCAGCCAATCCTGGCGAAGAATCCGCCACCACTGTGCGATAGCCCGACCAAGTCGACGAGGGTCCTCTTCACCGACGGTTTCGAGAATGGCAATTCGTCAATGGCTCGCTGGGGCATCAGCCATGAAGCTGTGACTCCCGCGGACTTCACCGAGCGCGACTGGAGCGTGGTTTCAAACCTTCCCGACGATCGCGCCGGGCGGGCCTTCTTCGGACCGACGCCGAACCTCGGCACCTGCGGACCGGGCGGTGACGAGAGTGCAGTTCTGCATCTGGACAGCCCGCAGATATCGGTGCCGGCCTCGGCAGGGGGCCTCCGGATGGCATTCGATCATTGGGTCGGAACCGAGGACGGCTGGGATGGCGGTAACGTCAAGATCAGTGTCAATGGCGGACCGTGGGCCGTTGTCGATCCCGGTGATTTCATCTACAACCCGTACAACCTGAATTTCGTAGGCTGGAATTTCCTGATACCGGACATCTTCGGCAATACGAACCCACTGGCGGGTGAGTTCGCCTTCCAGGGTACCGACGGCGGTTCGGTGAGGGGAAGCTGGGGCCGCTCAATCATCGATCTGGGGCCCTATGCTCAGCCGATGGACAAGATCCGGTTGCGATTCGACATCGGCAACGATGGATGCTTCGGGGTGTTCGGCTGGTATGTCGACGATGTGTCGGTCTACGAGTGTCGATGATCAACACTATCCGGGATTGAACCCGGACGCGAAAAACGAGGGGCGCCGGCAACGGCGCCCCTTTTTTTCGGGGGATTCTGTCAGTAGATCTGATTGCCGCCAAAACTGCCGCGTATTATTTCCAGGATCGCAATGTACTCCGTCGGGGCAATAGTACGACCGGAAACAGGCAGCGGATAAACTGCGACGAGGCGTACGCTGTAGCCTAAATAGTCTGCAGCATTGGGCTCTCGCGATGCTGTATGCAGGTCACGTTCCTGTTTGGCTTTGCCAGCAAGTTGCAGCCAGATTCGAACAGCCGCATCACCCTCCCAGATGCAGACTACCCCCTTGGCACAGCGCGAATCTGAGAGGACAGCCTTAAATCCAATTTGCAGATTCTCATCGGAGACAAGCGCCGACTCGCCGACCCGCAACTCGAAATTCTTATCCAGTGTGACCTCGAGCGTATTGTCAGCGTTTGCGGCACATCCGGCAGCGAAGAGCATCCCGGCGGCGAATAGCGAAAGTCTCGTGATCGGCTTGCCTGTCTCGCACATTCCAAACGCCGTGCTTAAACATCCGGCGATCGACGCAAGAAATGTTTTGTTCGGTGACATCGCAATCCACTTGTTACTGCGTATTACGAACCTGGCCCGTTGAGCAACGCGTCCCGGGTCATCTCCACGATCAGGTCGACCTCGTCGTCGCCGAGATCAAACACGGGCGTATACCGCAGCGAGTGTGCACCGCCATGGATGACCCCGAGCCCCTGCCGGCGCAGGTAATCTTCGGAGCTGTTTGCACCGTAGATCTTGTAGCGGGAATTCAATTCACAGCTCAGCAACAAGCCCGTGCCCTGTACATTGGTAATTGCGTCGCCGGTATCCTTTGCAAGCTGCTCGAACCGGGCAACCAGTTCCTTGCCCCGCCGGCGAATGTTCTCGCGCCGCTCATCGTCAAAGCCCCGTAGTACGGCCACGGCGACATCGAGTGCGCGCGGGTTCGACGTCATCGTGTTGCCATAAAGTCCGTGCCGGTACATTGCCGCTGCAGGCTGCGACAGCGCGAGTACCGATAACGGATACTGGCCTGCATTGAGTGCCTTTGAGTAGGCT
>Ga0224508_10002430_pt1 | contig 15836 bp, 14 predicted proteins | sample SF_Jan12_sed_USG_4_FD_170157 | JGI IMG/M metagenome (GOLD analysis project Ga0224508, IMG submission 170157) | Sediment microbial communities from San Francisco Bay, California, United States - SF_Jan12_sed_USGS_21 | ecosystem: Environmental > Aquatic > Marine > Sediment | place: USA... | reverse complement strand
TAGGTCAGGCCGACCCGGCAACAACCCGCAACGAGCCTCGTGGGCGAAAGTGCCACCAGCCGAGGGTCAGCGCTCGCACAATCGTCAGCACCCCGATCCCCCACCACACACCGGCCAGACCCCAGCCCAACGGGACCACGAGTAGCAGGGTCCCGATGGCGGCGATTGCCGACACGACCATCGCCGCCGCTCCGTAACTGAACTCGGCAGCCCCCATCACGATACCGTCCCACACATACACGAGGGCCGCCAGCGGCTGCATCGCGGCCAGAACCCACCACATGCTGTCGATGGAGTCGAGCACTTCTGGTTCGTTGGTGAACCACCCGGGGATGACCGAGCGACTGAGCACCAATACCACCAGGAACGCCACCCCCACGAACGCCCCCAATTCCAAGAGCCGGATCGAGATGTCCCAGGCATCCCGATCGCGGCGTTCTCCGATGAAGCGAGCAATCAGACTCTGGGCGGCGATGGCCAGGCCATCGATAGACAGCGCCAGGAAGAACAGAATCTGAATGCCCACCTGATGAGCCGCTACTTCAGGATCACCGACCGTGGCGGCCACCCGGGTGGCCATGGTGAAGGTGACGAGCAGCGCCGAGGTGCGGATGAGCACATCTCGTCCCACCCGCAGCAGGCCGCGTAACTCCGACACCACCACGCCGCCGAATCGAACCCCCAGCCGCCGCCGCAGCAACACCAGGAACCATCCGGCTCCCACCCACTGGGCAATCAAGGTCGCGACTGCCGCCCCTTCCAGTCCCCAACCGGCGCCAAAGATGAGTAACGGGTCGAGCACCAGGTTGACGAGGTTGAAGCCGAGCGTCACATACAACGGGGTCCGCGTGTCCTGATGGCCGCGAAAGGCGCCGTGCCCCAGGGTGATGATGAGGACGGCCGGCGCGGCCAACGCCCGGATCCGCAGGTACCCGAGCGCTTCGGCCCCGACGGTTTGGGAGGCCCCCATCAGGTCGAGGGCAGGTTCGGCCACGATCTGCAAGGCCACCGTCACCAGGATCCCCAGACCAACTGCTCCGGCCAGGGCATTGGAGATGATCCGGGCGGCTTGCTCGTCGTCGCCTGCTCCCCGGGCGGTGGCGACCAGCGGCGTCACCCCGTAGGCAAGGAAGTTGAAGGCGAAGAACGCCAGCCCGAAGATGGCGGCGTCTATGCCGAGGGCGGCCAGTGCGGTGGTGCTGAGCCGGCCGACAAACGCGGTGTCGACCAGGCTGACCAGCGGGTCGGCGGCCAGCGCCCCGAGGGCCGGGAGGCCGATCGCCAGGATGAGCCGGTCGTGGGAACGGCGGGTCGCCCTGCTCACCCGGGGGGCGGCGTCTTGTCCGGGTACGGGCACACGTCGTTCAGTGGGCACTCGTAGCAGATCGGTTTGCGGGCATGGCACACATCGCGTCCGAACTGGATGTACCGCATCGAGACGCCCGACCATTGCCGCCGGTCATACAGTTCCCGCAGGTCGAACTCGATCCTGGTCGGATCGGTGTGGTCGGTCAGGCCGAGCCGGTGGGCGAGGCGCTTCACGTGGGTGTCTACCGCGATGGCCGGCTTTCCCCAGGCCTCGGCCAACACCACGCTGGCCGTCTTGCGGCCCACCCCCCGCAGGGTCACGAGCTCGTCGAGATCCTCAGGCACCATACCTCCGTAGCGCTCCATGAGGTCGGCCGACATCGTCACGATCGATTTGGACTTCTGTCGATAGAAGCCGGTCGAAAAGATCACCTTCTCGACATCGGCCATCCGGGCCCCGGCCAGGGCTGCGGCATCCGGCCAGCGTTTGAACAGCTGAGGGGTGACGGAGTTGACGTTCTCGTCTGTGGTCTGCGCCGAAATGATGGTGGAGACCAGCAGTTGCCACGGTGTTTGATAGTCGAGGGCAGTCCCGATTTTGGGATATCGCTTCTTCAACCGTCGCAGAACGAGGCGGGCGCGATGCCGGATTGTGTCTTCGTCGGCCATGGACGGCGATGCTACCGACTGGTGGGCGCTCGAAACCGGGTACGATCCTTCCGTGCAACTGCGGACCGCCATTGAGACCAGAAGCAGGGTCGAAGGAAACCTGCTGAAAGTCGACGATTTCCTGAACCATCGGGTGGACATCGACCTGTTCCCCGAGATCGGCGAATCGATCGCCAAGCGCTTCGCCGGCGCCCAGCCCGACCTGGTCCTGACCGCCGAGGCCAGCGGCATTCCCCCGGGCCTGGTCACGGCCCAGGCCCTCAGCGTTCCCCTGGTGTATGCCAAGAAGTACGTCGGGGTCGGCGAACGATACACCTTCGCCCGCGAAGTCTCCTCGCCCAGCAAAGGCACCGAGTACCGGGTGGAAGTAGCCAGACGAGTTCTGCCTCCCGGCCAGCGCGTGGCCATTGTCGACGATTTCCTGGCAGGCGGCCGAACGGCCGAAGCGCTCGGTGAGATCGTGGAAGAGGCCGGCTGCGAGGTGATCGGCTTTGTGTTCGTGGTTGAGAAGACCTTCACGAGCGGGCGGCAACGCCTGGAAGAGCACGGATGGAACGTCGACTCCCTTGTCCGCATTGCTTCGCTCGAAAACGGTGTGGCGGTGCTGGAGCCTGAGTGAGGATCCCGGACGAACGCATACCTGAGTTCCGGGACCTCTATACCGACTGTTTCGCCTGTGGTCTGTCGAACCCGATCGGCCTCCACCTCGACGGGTTCCACCGCCGCTCCGACACCGAGATCGGCGCCGTTTTCACCCCCAAACCGCAGCACCGCGGCACGGTCAGCTCACTGCACGGCGGAGTGATCGCCGCCACCCTCGACGAGATCTGCGCGTGGACTGCGGTCTTGCTGGCCGACACCATGGCGGTGACCGCCCGGCTCGATATCCGCTACCGCCGGCCGGGCGACACCACCGGCGAGTACACCCTCACCGGCACGCTGGGCGAGACCTCAGGGAGCCGCCTGCGAATTACCGGGGAACTGAGCCGGGACGATGAGGTCATCGCCGAAGCCCGCGGACTATTCCTGGCGACCGATTCGGTCGCCTCCCTGTGGCCGACCGACGCCTAACCAGCCGGCCGGCCTTCGCCGCGCTGGTGGGAGCCGCCTTCCTGTTCGGGGTGACCTTCGTGATCGTGAAGGACGCCATCGAGGATCTGCCGCCGTTCAACTTCATTGGCTGGCGGTTCCTGTTGGGGGCGGTGGCACTGTCACTGGTCGCCCGGCCCCGCGGACGAGCGGTCTGGCGGGATGGCCTGATCGGTGGCCTGCTGCTGGTGGCCGGCTTCGGTTTCCAGACCGAGGGCTTGCTCACCACCGGCGCCGCCAACTCGGGCCTCATCACCGGCCTGTACGTGGTGTTCACGCCCTTGCTGGCCGTGGCCTGGAACCGTCTCCGGGGCCCCGCCCGCCTTCGCCCCCAGGTCCTCGTCGGCACCGGCCTGGCATTCGTTGGGTTCTACCTGCTCACCGAAGGTTTCCAGCCAGAGGTGGGCGACATGCTGACAGTAGGAGCGGCCGCCGCCTTCGCCGCCCATATTGTGTTCTTGTCCCATCTCGCCCATCGGCACAACCTCGTCGCCTTCACCGCTCTGCAACTGGCAGTCACTTCGGTGGGGGCCTTTGCGATCGCCGCTTTCAAAGAAGGTCTCGAGACGCCGGGCACCGAAGTGATTGGAGCCCTGGTGATAACCGGCTTGGGGGCGTCGGCCGGCGGATTCCTGCTGCAGATTTGGGCCCAGACGAAGCTGGGAGCTGCCACCGCCGCCATCGTGCTGGCGTTGGAGCCGGCCTTCGCGGCCGCTACGGCGGCCGTGGTCACAGGAACAACGCTGAGCGGGAGGGGCTGGGCGGGGGCGGCGCTCATCCTCGTCGCCATCTTCGTCGTGTTGGCCGCCACCACCGATGAGCCCGAGGTGGCCACCGAGGCCACCAGCCCCCACTGACTACGGAATGAAGATGTCGTCCCGGCTGTAGCGGGTTGCCTCACGATTACGGCGGCCAGGATTGCCGGCCACCCACACGACAAACCGCAGCAGAGTGGCCAATGCCAGCAACACGAGCACGAGAACGAGGGCCAGGCGGGCACCCCGGAAATTGCCGACCCGGCACGAGTCGAGGCCGGCTTCGCACAGGCCCCAACCGGTTCCGTCGCCTGAGAGGTCCATCAAAATAAGCAAGGGAACGGCCCCGACCGCCAGGATGGCAAGAACGGCGACGACCACGAGCGCCCGGACCACGTTGGGATGCATGGGAGCGATGGTAGTTGGGCTCGAGGGTATGGGGTGCGCTATCCCCCGCTCTCAATTTGCACAGAATGGTCGCAGGCTCGATAATTACACCTCTGTAACTCGTTAGGCAGCTGTGTATTTCGAAGAGCCCTTCACTCCGGACGAACGCACCGTCCTGTCGCGCTACTTCACCAATCTCGACGGCCCGGTTTTCGCCCTCATCAACCTCCCGGAGGTGGTGAAAGGCGCCCTCTTCGCCCGCTACAGCCGCACCCACAAGTCGCTACGCCGGCTCCTGCTCGACGAGTTCCTGTCCGACTCTGAGCACGGTATCGAAGCCATCGCCGGGGCCCTGCCGGGCTCCGACCAAACCGTCGCCACCGCCAAAGCCGAGGCCCTTTACCAGCGGGTGTTTAGTGAGTACGGAGATGACTCGGTAGCCCAGCTTGGCGGCGTCCACCTGGCGTGCGAGCAAGCGTCGAACCTGTTGACCAAAGTGCTCGAGCGCGGCCGGCTGGCCGCCTACCTGGAGCAGAGCACCCGCTACATCTACTACGACCGGCCGCTCGGAGACCGCTACCGCTACCTCGCCCCAGTCGAGGTGACCGAGGCCGGGCTGGGCCCCGAGTATCAGGCGACCATGGATTGGCTGTTCGGGGCCTACACCCAAATAGTGGCCCGGCTCGTCCCCCACTTCGAAGAGCAGTTCCCCCAGGGCAAAGACGATTCAGATTTCGTGTGGAAATCGACCATCCGGGCCAAAGCCTGCGACGCCGCCCGAGGACTTCTGCCGGCCGCCACCACCTCTAACGTCGGCATCTACGGCACCGGCCAAGCCTACGAATCCTTGCTGTTGCGAATGCGGGCCCACCCGCTGGCTGAGGCCAACGATTACTCGCAACTGATGCTCGAAGAACTGCGCAAGGTGATCCCGGCCTTTGTGAAGCGGGTCGACATCCCCGGGCGGGGCGGCGTGTGGAGCGCCTACCTGGCGAACATCCGGGCCGAAATGAATGAGCGCAGTTCGGCACTCGGCGTGAAGCCGGAGATCCGGCCCGAGGTGGTTCTCACCGACTGGGATCCGGACGGTGAATTGAAGGTGGCGGCGGCCGCCCTCTACGCCCACAGCGACCTACCGGACGATCAGTTGCTGGGCCTGGCTCGGGAGCTCCCGGGCGACGCCCGGGCCGAGCTGATCCGGACCTACGCCGGGGATCGGACCAATCGTCGCCACAAGCCGGGACGGGGTATGGAGCGGACGGGCTATCGGTTCGACATTCTGTGCGACTACGGCATCTTCCGTGACCTGCAACGCCACCGGCTCATGAGCCTGGACTGGCAGCGGCTCAGCACCCAGCACGGGTACGTGACGCCCGCCGCGCTTCAAGCGGTCGGGGGGGTCGACCTGTGGGACGAAGCGATGGACCGGGCCGCTCACCTAGCCGAACGGATCGATAGCGCGGTCGGCCTCGACGCCGCCCAGTACGCGGTCCCCTTCGCCTACAAGATCCGCTTCTACATGGACCTCAACGCCCGCGAGGCCTTTCACCTGCTCGAACTCCGCACCGCCCAGGGCGGCCACGCCGACTACCGGCGGGTGTGCCAGGAGATGCATCGGCTGATCCGCGACCAGGCCGGTCACACCGCGATTGCCGATGCCATGTCGTACGTCGACTACAACGACTACGAGCTCGGCCGGCTGGAGAGCGAGCGACGGTCGGCGGCCAAACGCCGGGCGGCGGGTGTGTCCGAGCCGGCGGCACAGTAGATTTCCGGTATGGCTGAACTCGACGTTGACGCACTCATCGCCCGCTACCGGGAGCGGGCCGAGGCCGTACAGGAACGGGGCCTGCCGCCCGTGGCCGGTGACGAGCGCCAGATGTTCCTCAAACAGGCGGAGCTCGACTTCCTCGACTTCAGCCTGATCGGGAACGCCAAGTGGGCCGTTGAAGACGGCCACCTGGTTCTGCGGATCCCGCTCAGTTCCGACGGCGGCTGACCTTGCTCGATCGCTCTCTCCTACTGGTGAGTGGCAAGGGAGGAGTAGGGAAATCGGCCGTGACCGCTGGCCTGGCCATCGTGGCCGCTCGCCGGGGGATGTCGGTGTTGGCCATCTCGATGACCGAGGATCTCGGTCTCGGCACCCACCTCGGAGTCGACCGGCTCGGCTATGCCGCTCAGGAGGTCCGGCCGGGAATCCACGCCCTCACTATCGATCGCTCCCACGCCCTCGACGAATACATCCGTCTCCAGTTGCATGCCCCTCGGATAGCCCCCCTCGGGCCGGTGGCGCGGGGCCTCAACGCCCTGGCAGACACGGTGCCGGGCATCCGCGACATCATCACCATCGGCAAGGCCCTGTTCGAAGCCCGCAGTGACCGGTGGGACGTGGTGATCGCCGATGCGCCGCCACTCGGCCAAGTCACCTCCTACCTGCGAGCCCCCACCACCATCGCCGGCCTGGTGCCGGTTGGCCGGGTCAGAGACCAGGCGCTCCTGTACCGGGACCAGTTGGCCGACCCGCAGCTGTCGAGCCTGGCGCTGGTCACGACCCCCGAAGAGCTGCCGGTGGTCGAGTCGCTGGAATCCATCGACCCCATCTCCGAGAGCATCCAGATTGCCGACCTCATCACCAACCGGTCGCTGTCCCCGCTCGGTGTCTCCGGGAAGACCCTGGCCGAGCTCCCGGCCGGCCCTCACCGGGATGCCGGCCTCCTCCATCGGGGCCTGCACGATGCCCAGCGCCGGTGGCGCACGGAGCTGCCGGACGGGCCCGAAATCCCGTACTTGTTCGGCGTTCACACTCCGGGAGAAGTGGCCGCCCGCATCGCCGACCACCTGGGGACCGAGCTATGACCCGGACCGTGCTCGTGACCGGCGGCGGAGGGGTCGGCAAGACCACCATCGCCGCCGCCCTCGGGGTGGCGGCCGCCCAGGCCGGTCACACCACGCTGGTCCTCACCGTCGACCCGGCCCGGCGACTGGCCACCGCCCTCGGCCTCGACCAGCTCGGCAACCACCCCGAGCCCAACCCCAAGCTGAAGGGCCTGTCGGCGGCCATGCTCGACTCGGCCGCCTCCTGGGACGCCATCGCCTTCCGCCACGCCCCCGGCGAGATTGCCGAGCGCCTCGTGACCAACCCGTTGTTCGAAGCCGTCGCCACCCGGTTCCCGTCCGGTCAGGCCTACGCCGCCGCTGAGGAAATGGCCGTGCACCTGGAGAGCGGCCAGTGGGACGTGGTGGTGGTCGACACTCCCCCGGCCTCCGGCGGAATCGAGTTCTTCTCTGCTCCCCGCCGCATGCGGGAGCTGGTAGGCGGGCGTTTGCTGCGCTGGCTGACCGGGGCCGGCCTTCCCGGCCGCCGCGGTTTGTTCAACCTGGCAGGCCGCCCCGCCTTGCGCCTGGCCGATGCGCTCCTGGGCGGTCCGCTGCTCGAACAGGTGGCCGAGTTCCTGTTCGATCTCCGCACTACCTACGACGGGATCTCCGCCAAGGCCGGCGTCATTGAGCAGCATTTCGACGAAGCCGCCACCCTGGTGGTGACGACTGCCGACCCCGGCCCGCTGCGGGAAGCCCTTCGCTTCCACGAGGTCGGCATCGAGCCGTCGCTGGTGGTGTTCAACCGGGCCCTGCCGCGGGAATGGGCATCGATAGCCGAACCACTGGAGGACGGGAGAGCCGCCACTGCTCTCAACGACAACCTGGCCCGGTGGGCACTCGAGGTGCGGCGTCAGGAGGACTCCCGGGCGGACTTCAGCGGCCGGGTCGGCACCCCCATCGTCACCATTCCCTGGCTGGCCGACGCCCCCGTCGACCTCGACGGCCTGCGGGCGGTCCTGTCCGGAGCCCCCACCCTCACCCTCGACCGCCTGGGCATCTAGCCCGAGGCGTTGCCGTTGCCGGGAACCGAATTCTCACTCTGCGGCGTCTCACCCCCAAGAAGCTGGGAGGCCTCTATGAGACGGTTCAATCGTCGTTCACCTTGGTTGGTCGCGCTCTTTTTGTTTGCGGTGATGTCGCTCGTCGCTGGAGCTTGCTCGGACAGCGACTCGGCCAGCATGCAGCTTGCCGGCGGCGAGTTCACTCAAACGACCACCGTTCCCGAGGCCACAACCACCACCGCCGCCGGGTCATTCGCTCAGCGCTACTCCGATACCGGCGACGATCTGGCGCTATCTGGCACACTCAACGCCACCGTCTCCTCCGGCGACCTGGGCACGGACGGGATCGCTGCTCCGGTCGTCTTCCAGACTCCCGACTTTGGCCGGGACATCATCTTCACGGCCGAGATCTCGGTCGCCGTGACCGACGTGGCAGTAGCCGGGGACAGGGCCACTCGCGAGATCTCCGCCCTGGGCGGCTTCCTGTTCGGCCAGCGCACGACCGGCGCCCCCAACCCTGTGAGCGTCCTGACATTCAAGGTGCTCCCGGAAGACTTCACGGACGCTCTCGACAAGCTGGGAGAGATCGGCGAGATTCGTTCACAGAACGTCTCGGCCAGCGACGTCACCGACCGGATCGTCGACCTGGAGAGCCGCATTCTCACGGCCGAAGCCAGCGTTGAGCGGTTGCGGGAGTTGCTGGCCAGCGCCGGCGGAGTGGCAGTGGTTGTGCAGGTCGAGACCGAGCTCCTGCAGCGAGAGACCCAGCTCGAGACATTGCGCGGCCAGCTCCGCACCCTGGAAGATCAGGTCGGGCTCGCCACCATCGTGGTCACCTTGAGCGAGGCGGCTACCCAGCCCTCGGTTGATCTCATGGTCACCGCCTATGCCGGTTTCGACGGCCTCGGCCAGGGATGCCCCGGCGACTTCGGCCTGGGTATCGAGCAGAACACTGAGGCCACGGTGTGCTTCGAGATCTTCAACACGGGCGATACCCCCTTGATCAATGTTGAGCTCAACGACCCCGTCCTCGACATCACCCTCGAGGACCTCACCGTGGTGTCGGGAGAACCGGCCGAGCAGCTCGAACCCGGCGAGAGCCTCATATTCGCTTTCGAAATCACTCCCGAACGGGACCTGCGAACTCAGACCCGGGTCAGCGCCACCCCGCTCAATCAGGACGGCGATCCCCAGGAAGGCCGGGCTGTGGCCAACACAACCAGCATCCTCATCGATGCGGTCGACCCGGGTGGCATCGCCGGTTTCTCCGAAGGTCTGGACGCCAGCTTGTCGTTCCTGGCAAACCTGGGACGGCTGCTCATCCTCGGGGCCGGCGTGCTGCTGCCCTTCATCTGGCTGCTGCCGATCCTGGCGTGGGCTGTCATCAAATGGCGCCGCCGCGAGATCGTGATAGCGCCCGAGTACGACGAGGTGCCAAGTCCGAGCTAGGCCAGCGCGCTGGGCCCAAGCAGCTCCTTGAGCTCGGCGTACAGCGCCGAACGGGCTTCGACACGGAATTCCTCACCCAGCCGGAGGACCTTCATCTCACCCGACTCGTTGGCCATGTGCAGGAAGACAGGAGCCCTGCCCGGGTGGTTGTGGAGGATTGACTTGAGCTTGGTGACCAGCGTCTGTGACATGGCGGTGGCCGCCACCTTGACTCGCACCGCGCCGTCCGGCCGCAGGTCTGGCTCGAAGATCTTGACGGCCACCAGCTTGACGTCATCGCCCCGGTGATCGAGCCGGCCCGACACCACCAGGATGGAGTCCTCCCGTACCAGTGGCCCTACTTCGGCCACCGTGCGCGGGAAGCAGATGACCTCGACGCTTCCCTCCAGGTCCTCGAGATCGAAGAAGACCATCGGGTCACCGGCCCGGGTGTAGCGGCGGGTGATCGAGGCCACCATTCCGCCGACCGTCACCTGGGTGCCGTCTTCCATCTCGAACAGCGAGGGAATGGACGCATTGGCCAGCCGGTTCAGGGCGCCCCCCACCGCCAGCAGCGGGTGGTCGGAGATGAACAGACCGAGCATTTCCTTCTCAAAACCCAGCTTGATCTTCTGGTCCCATTCCTCGGCCGGGATCTCCACCGGCGACAGCTCGAGAGCCGACTCAGCCCCACCGAAGAGGCTGTACTGGCCGGCGTCCTCGGCCCGGCGGCGGCCGACCGTGTTCTCCAGGTGCTGCTCGAACACCAGGGTGAGCCCGCGCCGGCTGTGCCCAAGCGAATCGAACGAGCCGGCCTTGATGAGCGACTCAACCGTGCGCTTGTTGAGCACCGACAAATCAACCCGGTTGATGAAGTCGGTGAAGTCGGCAAAAGGACCGTTCTTCTCCCGCTCGGTGACGATGGCTTCGACCACTCCTTCACCCACATTGCGAATAGCCGACAACCCGAAGGGGATCGTGCCGTCGCGGGCGATGAAGTCGAGCTCGGACCGGTTGATGTCCGGCGTAAGGACTTCGACACCTAGCTGGCGGCACTCGTTGAGGTAAAGGGCGGTGCGGTCTTTGTCGCGCTTGGTGGACGTCAGCAAGGCAGCCATGTACTCAGCCGGATAGTGGGCTTTCAACCACGCCGTTTGATAGGCCACCAGCCCGTAGGCGGCCGAGTGGGACTTGTTGAAGCCGTAGCCGGCGAAGTGCTCGATGTAGCCGAAAAGCTCGTGCCCGAGGGTCTCGGGATGGCCGTTGGCCACGCAGCCGGCCACGAACTGCTCCTCTTGCTTGGCCATGACAGACGCGATCTTCTTGCCCATGGCCTTGCGTAAGAAATCGGCGTCGGCCATGGAGAACCCGGCCATGGTGCGGGCCACCTGCATCACCTGTTCCTGGTACACCATGATGCCGTAGCTGTCGGCCAGCACCGGCTCGAGATCGGGATGCGGATAGTCGACGGCCTCCCGGCCGTTCTTGCGGTCGGCGTATTTGTTGTGCATGCCGGCCCCAAGCGGACCGGGACGGTAGAGGGCGTTGAGGGCGACGATGTCACCGAAGTGGTCGGGCTTGAGGTTCCGCATGAGGGCGCGCATCGGGCCGCCCTCCAGCTGAAACACGCCGATCGAGTCCCCCCGCTGCAGCATTTCATACACCGCCGGGTCATCGAGTGGCACGTGGTCTATGTCGACTCGCCGGCCGGTGTTGGCTTCGATGATCTCCAACGCCCGCTCAATGGTCGACAAGTTGCGCAGGCCGAGAAAGTCCATCTTGAGGAGGCCAAGGGCTTCGACGGCGTGCATTTCGTACTGGGTGACCATCTCCGCATCGTCGCCCTTCCTTTGGAGCGGCACGATCTCCATGAGCGGAGTCGGCGAGATGACCACCGCCGCGGCGTGAATGGAGTCCTGACGGCGCAGGCCTTCCAGGCCGCGAGCCGTCTCCACCACCCGCCGGGAGTCCCCATCGATGTTGACCTCGTCGCGCAGGCCGGCGGCCGATGAATAGAAGTCGCGGATGGCAGGGTCGGCGCTCTTTCCCGGGTCGGTCAGGCATTGCCGGAGGGTGGCTTCCACCCCGAGGATGGCCGGCGGCATGAGCTTGGCCAGCTTGTCGCCCTTGCCGTAGGGGAAGCCGAGCACCCGGGCGGCGTCCCGAATGGCCTGGCGACCCTTGATGGTGGAGAAGGTGATGATCTGCGCCACATGGTCTGACCCGTACGTCTCAGTGCAATAGCGGATGACGTCGCCCCGGTACCGCTCGTCGAAATCCATGTCGATGTCGGGCATCTCCCGGCGGCTGGGGTTGAGGAAGCGCTCGAAAATGAGCCCGTACTCGAGCGGGTCGAGGTCGGTGATGCGCAAGCAATAGGCGATGATCGAGCCGGCGGCCGATCCCCGGCCGGGCCCGGTGCGAATCCGGTTGTCGCGGGCGTAGCGAATCAGGTCCCACACGATGAGGAAGTAGGCGGGGAAGCCCATCTCGCCAATCACCTGCAGCTCATACTCCAGCCGGTCCCGGACTTCGGTGGAAAGCGAGTCGCCGTACCGCTGGCGGGCTCCGGCCTCCACTAGCTCTCGCAGATAGGTGGCCTCGGTATGGCCGTCGGGCACCGGAAAACGCGGAAGCAGGAAGTCGCCCATCGGGATAGTGGTCTTAACCCGGGAGGCAATCAGGAGAGTGTTGTCGCAGGCACCGGGGTAATCGGCGTCCGGGAAGAGGGCGCGCATCTCCTGGGCGGTTTTGAGGTAGTAACCGGTGCCGCTGAAACGGAAACGGTCCGGCTCGTCAATAGTGGCGCCGGTCTGAATGCACAAGAGCACGTCGTGGGCTTCGGCCTCGTTCGGATCGGTGTAATGCGAATCGTTGGTGGCCAGCAAGGGGGCACCGATGTCGGCGGCGATCTTGACCAGGTCGGGGAGGATTTGGCGCTCAGCGGGAATGCCGTGGTCCTGCACCTCGATGAAGAAATTGTCCTTGCCAAAGATGTCCTGATACATCGCGGCGGCTTGCTTGGCGGCCTCGAAATCTCGCGCCATGCCGGCGTTGCCCTCTTCGTGGGAGTCCGGCCCAAGCAACTGGGCGACATGACCTCCCAGACACCCGGTGGTGGCAATGATCCCCTCCGAGTACTCGGCCATCAGCTCGGCATCCATGCGGGGCTTGTAATAGAAGCCCTCCAGGTAGGCACGGGAAGCCAAAGCCATGAGATTGCGGTAGCCAATGTCGTTCTCCGCCAGAAGGATCATGTGGTAGCGCTGGTCCTCGTGGCGAGGAGGCCGATCGAAGCGTGAACCGGGCGTGACATATGCCTCGATGCCGATGATCGGGTTGATCCCTGCCGCCTCGGCGGCCCGGTAGAAGTCGACGGCGCCATACAAGACGCCATGATCGGTAATGGCGATGGCCGGCTGCTCCAACTCGGCGGCGCGGGCGACGACATCTTTGACCCGGGCAGCCCCATCGAGCATTGAGAACTCGGTGTGGAGATGGAGGTGGGCGAAGCTGCCCTGATCAAGTCGGTCGGTCATCGAGAACTACACGCCTGTAAGTAGGTCCCCAACATAGTGGACGCGGGGTGCGGCCGTAAAGCTGGAGCAGGAGCGGCCAGGGCTAGTCTCGACCGTGTAAGGGCCGAGCAAGACGAGACAGCAGAGGGAACCATGCGGATAGGCATTCTGACCGGTGGCGGGGACGTTCCCGGTCTCAATCCCTGCATAAAGGCAGTGGTTGAACGGGTCACTCATGAGGGCCACGAGGTGGTGGGAATCCGGCGCGGCTGGGCCCCGTTCGTCTACTTCGACCCCGACAATCCCCACGATCGGGACGAATGGTTCATCGATCTCGACCCTTTGACCGTTCGGGTCCCCGGACGCACCGGCGGCACATTCCTGCACAGCTCGCGGACCAATCCCAGCAAGGTAAAGCCGGCCGACCTCCCACCCCACCTGGCCGACCGCGCCGCCCCCGATGCGGAGACCGTCGACGTCACCGACCACGCCCTGCGGGTGGTCGAAAGCCAGAAGATCGACGTGCTCATCCCAATCGGCGGCGACGACACCCTGTCCTACGGCTTGCGAATGCACGAGGAGGGCGTGCCATCGATCGCCATCCCCAAGACCATGGACAACGACGTGCACGGCACCGACTACTGCATCGGGTTCTCAACCGCCATCAGCCGCGGTGTCGACTTCGTCGAGAACCTGCGCACCAGCACGGGGAGCCACGAGCGGATCGCGGTGGTCGAGTTGTTTGGCCGCTACAGCGGTGAGACGTCGCTGATTACTGCCTACCTGGCCGGCGTCGACCGGGCCATCATCTCCGAGGTCCCCTTCGACATCGACGTGCTGAGCGAAAAGCTGCTGGAGGACAAGCGCCGCAACCCGAGCAGCTACGCAATGATGACCATTTCCGAAGGGGCGGCGCTGGCAGGCGAGGACATAGTGGTCTCCGGCGAAGCCGATGCCTACGGACACCGCAAGCTGGGCGGCATCGGCCTCCTGACGGGCGACCTCATCAAAGAACGCACGGGCGAAGGCATCATCTATCAACAAGTCGGGTACCTCATGCGCTCGGGCAAGCCCGACTCCCTCGACCTGATGGTGGCCCGCAACTTCGCCACCCTCGCCGCCGACCTGGCGATGGAGAACGCCACCGGGCGGATGGTGGCCCTGCGCGGCGGCACGTATACCAACGTGCCGATCTCGGTAACCGGGGAAGGCGTCAAGCGGGTGGACGTCGACGAGCTGTACGACGAGAAGGAATATCGGCCCAAGGTCCGGCACGTGGCCGGCAAGCCGATGTTCCTGTATTGAGGTTGACATGAAAGTGCTTGGCGTCCTCACCGGAGGAGGCGATTGTCCCGGCTTGAACGCGGTGATCCGCGGCGTGGTGGTCCGGGCCGCCGAGACCCATGGAGCCGACGTCGTCGGCATCGAGAACGGTTGGCAGGGGCTGATGGAAGGCCGTACTCGCCCGCTCGACCGCGATGATGTGCGAGGAATTCTGGCCAGGGGCGGCACCATTCTCGGCACCTCCCGGCTCGATCCATACGTTCACGGCGACGGCTACGAGAGCATCCGCGAGACAATCAAAGACAACGACATCGACGCCCTGGTCGTGATCGGAGGCGACGGAACCCTCAAGACCGCCATGCAGCTTCACGAGGACGGCGGGGTCCCGATCATCGGAGTGCCGAAGACCATCGACAACGACATCGCCGGCACCGACACCACCTTCGGCTTCAACACCGCCGTAGAGATCGCCACCGAGGCCATCGACCGGATCGCCACCACCGCCGAAGCTCACAACCGGGTGATGCTGGTGGAAGTGATGGGCCGCACCAAGGGGTGGATCGCCGCCTACTCCGGAATCGCCGCCGGCGCCGACGTCATCGTCATTCCCGAAATCGAATACGACCTCGACGACATCGCCGCCATCATCCGCAAACGTCACCGGCGTGGCAAGACTTACTCGGTGGTGGTGGTGGCCGAGGGGATCGATCCCCCGGCCGGTTTGGAAATGGAAGAGAGAATCGACCAGTTCGGATTCGTCCGCCTCGGTGGTGTGGCCTACGCGGTTGGACAAGAGATCGAGCGGCTCACCGGCTTCGAGACCCGGGTGACCGTACTCGGACACCTCCAGCGGGGTGGCACCCCCACCGCCGCCGACCGGGTGCTGGCCACCCGCTTCGGCGTGGCGGCCGCCGACCTGGCCGCCGAGGGAACCTTCGGCGTCATGGTGGCGATGCGGGGAACCGAGATAGTGCCGGTCCCGTTGTCAGAGGCCTGCGAGAGCGTGCGCGGCGTGCCGCCCGAGATCTACAACGTGGCGGAGACGTTCTTCGGGTAGAGCATCCCGCATCCGGCATCCGGAGCGTTCCCAACACGACTTGGTGACGCAGGGCCGGAAAGCGAGCAAAGCGAGCGCCGGAAGCCGAAAAGCGAGCAAAGCGAGCGCCGGAAGCCGGAAAGCGAGCAAAGCGAGCGCCGGAAGCCGAAAAGCGAGCAAAGCGAGCGCCGGAAGTCAGACTGGGAGCCCGCCGGTCTCCGGCTCCCCCAACCCCCTCAGCGACTCCAGCAGGTCCTCGGGCAGCGGCGAGTCCTCCGCGATCTCCTGGCCCGTCAGCGGGTGCTCGAATGCCAGTTTCCAGCTGTGGAGCCAGACCCGGCCCGGGTCGGCGGGGTCTTTGGCGGTGGCGCCGTACGTGCGGTCACCGACCACCGGATGCTCGATGGAGAGGAGATGCACCCGGATCTGGTGGGTGCGGCCGGTCTCGAGCTCCACCTCCAGCAAGGCGTGGTCGGTCCAG
>Ga0224508_10002429_pt1 | contig 15837 bp, 8 predicted proteins | sample SF_Jan12_sed_USG_4_FD_170157 | JGI IMG/M metagenome (GOLD analysis project Ga0224508, IMG submission 170157) | Sediment microbial communities from San Francisco Bay, California, United States - SF_Jan12_sed_USGS_21 | ecosystem: Environmental > Aquatic > Marine > Sediment | place: USA: California... | reverse complement strand
CGCAGCCCGCCTGCCTCGACGAGGTGTCCGAGGTTCTGCACGGTGGGGGATCTACCGCGGCCGTGGTGCAGGTTGAGCGTCTCGAGACGGACGGTCCCGAAGTCGAGCAGGTCGCGCTCGCCCTCCACGGGCCAGGAGGCAGTGACCCGAGACATCACCGACTCGGTCGGATTCAGGGCTCGGAGAAGATCGACCGCCGTCTCCGTCGACACGAAACGGGTCCCCGGGTTGGTCCGGAGGTGCGCGAGCACCGCCGGGGCGTCGAAGTGGTCGGGATGGTGGTGCGAAGCGACCGCAAGCGTGACCCCCCCGGCGAAGTGCCAGGGATCCTCGAGCGTCGGCCCCTCACGCGAGATCGTCTGATAGCCCTCAACGCCGTCCCGGAAGAGGGCGTCAAAGACCACCACGGCCCCCTGGCCCCCGACCAGGATGATGCCTTCGTTCGCCAGGAAGAGTCCGAACGGCTGCGGGGCCGGTCGATCCTGGGGGGACTGGGGACGCGGTTGGGCAGCCCCGAAGCCTGGTGCGACCGTCGCCCCGACGATCGTCGCCGTGACGACGAGGGAGGCGCGTGGGCCGCGCCTCACCGGGAAGACGTACCCGGCCGTCTCCCCAGCACGCCCCTGCCCCACACGTTGTTCGATCGGTCGATGTCGGCCAGCGCGCCGTCCGGATCGAGTTGCACGTGCCGCACGCGACCGCCGGCCACCTTGAGCGTGATCCGCTCGTCCGCGGCCCACCGCTCCACCGGGATGTCGAACATCTCCTCGCTGCCGTCCTGGTAGACGATCCGCAACTCGACCGGCATCGGGATGCCGCCCCGGTTCTCGACCGTGACGGTGGTCGTGTCGCCGTCGCGACTGACGGACGCCAGCGCCTGGTCGAGCACTCCGTTCTCGTACACCCAGCCTCGGAAGAACCACTCGAGGTCGCGTCCCGCCGCCTCTTCCATGACGCGGATGAAATCAGCCGGCTGCGGGTGCTTGTACGCCCATTCCTCGATGTACGCCCGGAACCCGGCGTCGAAGACCTCGGGGCCGAGGATCTTCTCGCGGAGCATGACCAGGACGGCGGCCGGCTTGTTGTACGCCTGGACCCCGAGCTCGACCTCCGGGATGTCGTCCGCCGGCGTCAGGAGTGGCTGCCGGATGCGTCGTGTATCGTCCGCGATCTGACCCGGGGACATCTGCCCGGCGAGGATCGGTTCGCCGCCGGAAAACTCGATCCCCGAGTAGTAGTTGATGAACGTGTTGAAGCCTTCGTCCATCCACGCGTATCGCCGCTCGTCCGAGCCCACGATCATGGGGAACCACGTATGCCCGATCTCGTGGTCCGTCACGGAGAACAGGAAGGCGCCGCGCGCCTGGAAGTGGCAGAAGACGATCATGGGGTACTCCATCCCGAGCGCCAGGCCCGCCACGTTGATCGCGACCGGATAGGGATACGGAAACCACTGCTCCGAGTAGTGCTGCACCGAGTGCCGGAGGTATTCGGTCGATCGCTCCCACCCCGAAAAGCCCTGCGTCCCGATGCTCTCCTCCGGATAGAAGGACATCACGAGAACGTCTTCGTATCCGGCCGCGTCCCACACGAACCGGTCCGAGGCGGCCCAGGCGAAGTCACGCACGCTTTCCGCCTGGAAGTGCCATGTGAGCGGGGTGTCGCCGACGGGGCGCGTCGAGTCATCGCCGGCCTCTTCCATGTCGATGATCATGACCGGCCCCACCGACATCCGTGCCGCCTCCAGGCGGTCCAGCTGCTGGGGCGTGAGCACGTCCTCACCGTTCTGCAGCTCACCGGTCCCGGTCACGACGAAGTCACGAGGGACCGTCAAGGAGACATCGAAGTCTCCGTATTCCAGATACCACTCGCCCTGCCCGAGGAACGGCGATTGGTTCCAGCCGTTGACGTCGTCATACGTGAACATCCGCGGGTACCACTGGGCGAGCTGGTAGATGACGCCGCGCCGGATCTCCTGACGGCCCATCCGGTCTCCACCGGTCTCCGGGATCACGAACGAGAAGTCGATGTCGATCGCGACCTCGCCGCCCGAGGGTGGCAGGGGCTCGTCGAGGAGGATCTCCATCATTGTGTCTTCGACGCGGTATTCAGGGACGAGCGTCTGCCCGTCCCTGTCGAGGGTCACCGCGCCGATGTCGAAGCCGCCCTTATCGAAGAACCCGCCGTGTCGGACCTCGCCGCCAAGCGCCTCCGCCTTCTGGGCGCCGTAGCTGTCCTCGCGAAACAGATTCTGATCGAGCTGAAGCCAAAGACTTCGGAGGGAATCCGGGCTGTTGTTCGTGTACGTGATGCGCTCGCTGCCCGAGATCGTGTGCCGCCCCGCGTCCAGCACGACATCGATGTCGTAGTCGGCTCGCTGCTGCCAGTAGCCCTCCCCAGGGCTGCCGGCCGCCGTCCGCACGTCGTCGGGCTCGGGCAGCGGTAGCGGCGCGAACGCCTCTGTCGGGTCGAAGATCCGCCGCAGGGAGTCCTGACGAACCCACTCGGCCTCTACCGCGGCCGAATCGGGCTCCTGCCCCGAGGCGCCATCGGGTAGGAAGGCGAGCCCCAGAGTGAGGGTCGAAAACGCCAGCATCTTGCCTGAGGTCATCATCTATCTTTCATCGTGAGGTGCGTCTCGATTCACCCTGCCGACCCGACAGTTCGACGGTGGGTCCCTCGGACCCGTCACAGGACAACGTACTAACACTCTCGATCGTGGTTAGTTTCCGGTGGCGAGACCGTCCGACGAGACGTACAACCCGGTTTCCGCCCCATTTGCGGGTAGCTCGATGCTCATGAGCTCTGCTTCGACCACGGCAGTGAGGGCCGGGTAGGAGAGCACGAGGTCGTACACCGTGATCGGTCGGCGAAGCTGCACGTTCCTGACGCTACCGGCCGCGGTCTGTCCGTCCCGGTACTCCGCCGCCAGACCCGCGAACTCCCAGGACTCGGGCGCTCCGATGACCTCACCGCCGAATCTCCATCGGAGGACCCGGACGTCGAACCGAACGCGGGTACCGCCAAGCCTGAAGGTGCGGGTGATCCCGTCCGGCCAGGTGACTCGGGCGGTGAGCGAATCGCCCGCCCTGCTGCTCACGGTCGCGGTCGCGAAGAGGTCCCGATTCGACGTGAGCGGCCGGTAGCCGTCCGTTCCGATCGATGCGACTCCAGAGAGGATCCCGATGATGAGCGCCGCCGCTCCGACCAGCAGCTTGAACGTCCCCAGGGTGGCCTGGCCGGTCTGGAACGAGCTCGAGCTGGAGAGGAACGACAGCAGCGAGAGTACCGCGCAGCCGAGGGCGAGAAAGTCGATCGAACGCATGTCCGCGAACGTAGGCGACCGACCGTGCGCGTGCGAGGTTGCCCCTTGTAGCCGGACCCGGGAGTCGGCCATCATTCCTGACCCGACGGTTTCGACCGCACTCCAGGAACAACGAGGTTGTGATATGCGCCGCTTCTCCCCCCACCCTCTCGCCCGCACACGGTTGTCGATCGTCCACGCGGTGATTCTGTTTGCCGCTCTTGGTCTCGGTGTCGCGCCGGTCGACGCCCAGGAAGACGGCTGGACGCCGGATCTCAGCATGCGGTACCACGCCATCGGCGGCACGGCCATCTCGCCCGATGGATCCCGTGTGGCCTTCGTGGTGCGCGAACCGCTCATGGAGGGAAGCCAGTCCGAGTACCGTAGCCACATCTGGATGGCGGACGTGGCGACGGGCGCCACATCTCAGTGGACTCGTGGGGAATCCTCCGCGGGTGGCCCTCGGTTCACCACCGACGGCCGCTGGCTGACCTTTACATCGTCGCGCGACGGCGGAGACGACGCCCCGGACGGGAGCCAGATCTGGGCTCTGCCGACGACCGGTGGCGAGGCGAAGGTGATCACCGCATCGGAGAACGGCGTCGGCAATTACCAGTTGTCGCCGGACGGATCTCGGATCGCTTTCGTCATGCGTGACCCGGCGACCGCCGAGGAGAAGAAGGCCCGGGAGGAGAAGCGCGACGTCATCCTCGTGGATCAGGACTTCAAGTTCTCGCACCTCTACGTCGTCAACTTCGCGCCCGACGCCGACGAGCCGGCGAGTCCGATCCGTCTCACCGTCGGGGATTTTCATGTCACGGGCTTCAGCTGGTCACCGGCGGGAGACGAGATCGTCTTTTCGCTCCAGAATGATCCGCGGATCAACACGGGCCGCCTCTCCGGCGACGTCTCCATCGTCACGGTTCCGAGCTCCGCGGAGATCGACGAGATCCACGCGGCGCATGAAGGCGCGGAGACCAGTGACGAAGAGACCGAGGAGTCGATGGAGGAGCACCCGATGGCCGTCGGCGAAGTGCGGCAGCTCGTCGGCGGTGCCGGTGTCGAGGGCCAGCCGCGCTGGTCGCCCGACGGAAACCTGATCGCATACCTGTCCACCGGCGGACAGCCGGAGCCGATCGGGCTCTCCGACATCTATGTCATCGCTCCCGACGGAGCTGGCGGCAGGAAGATCGTCGAGACCCCGAACCGAAGCGGCGGAGTCGTCGCGTGGACGGCGGACTCGCGAGAGCTTCTGGTCGTCGAGTCGCTCGGGACCAGGCGCCACCTGATCGCCGTCCCGGTCGAGGGCCAGGAGATCCGCCTCATTTCCACCGGCGACGGTGTGATGGGCGGGATCTCGTTCACCCCGAATGCGGATCAGATGGCTTTCACCTGGCAGACGACGGACGAGCCCTGGGATGTGTTCGTCTCCTCGACCGCGTCGTATTCGCCCTCCCGGGTGACGGACATACACGCGGACGTGCCACGACCGACCATGGGGCGCACAGAGCTTCTCACATGGCAATCCACGGACGGGTTCGAGATCGAGGGCCTGCTCACTTACCCCGTCGGCTACCGGGCCGGGGATCGGGTCCCGTTGATCCTGAACGTCCACGGCGGGCCCGCCGGCGTATTCAGCCAGGGGTTCACGGGTGGACCGTCCATCTACATGCTTCAGCACTTCGCGCAGCAGGGCTTCGCGATCCTGCGGCCGAACCCCCGGGGATCGACCGGCTACGGGAAGGACTTCCGCTACGCGAATTTCCAGGACTGGGGGTACGGGGACTTCCGCGACCTCATGAGCGGCGTCGACCACGTGATCGACATGGGAGTCGGCGACCCCGACCGACTGCTGCTCATGGGCTGGAGCTACGGCGGGTACATGACGTCGTGGGCCGTCACCCAGACTGACCGGTTCAAGGCGGCGAGCATGGGCGCGGGGCTCCCGAACCTGATCTCGATGACCACCACGACCGATATCCAGGACTACCTGGTCGGCCACATGGGCGTCGAGTTCTGGGAGGACTACGAGCGCTACGAGCGTCACTCCGCCATGTACCACATCGCCGACGTCGTCACTCCGACGCAGGTGATCCATGGCGCGAACGACCTTCGCGTGCCGTTCACGCAGGGGCAGGAGTTCTACCGGGCGCTCGACCGTCGAGGCGTACCGACCGAGATGGTCGTGTATCCCCGAACTCCGCACGGGCCGAGGGAGCCCAAGTTCCTGATGGACGTCACGGACCGGATCCTCACGTGGTTCGACAAACATATCGAGCGCGAGATCGTGACCGCGGCCGGCGGTGAGTGAGCCCCGGCAACGGCGCGTGACCCGCGTCGCCAGCTAGCCGCGAGGTGCCCTCCTCTCCTCCGGTCTTCGAGAAGGACACGGCCGTCAGACTCTGGTTTCAGCGCCAGGGTCTGACGGCTCCCAGGGGGAGCTCCCGACTGTCCAGGGGTGCCCTCGTCGATCACCTCGAGCGTACCGGAGCGCTCCAGCTCGACTCGGTGAACGTCATCGACCGGGCGCACTACCTCACCCTGTGGAGCCGGTACGGCGCGTATGACCGATCCAGGGTCGACCGCTGGGTCTATCGCGATCGTGCCGCCTATGAATACTGGGGTCACGAAGCCTCCATTCTTCCGATCTCGCACCTGCCGATCGGGCGACGGGCGATGCGACGCTTCCCGCCGGATAACTGGAGCGGCAAGTCGTGGTGGAGCCGATACGCCACGTCCACCGGGTCCAAGCGTCGGGTCCTTCGGCGGCTCCGCGAGGAGGGTCCGCTCGAGAGTGCGCACTTCGAGCGGCAGGAGGCGGAGCTGGGGCCGGCGGGCCGGCCCGCCGAGGCCTGGTTGCAGAAGGAGGACAAACGGTCGCTGAAGCTTCTCTGGCACGACGGACGGATCGCGGTGACCGATCGTCGTCACTTCCGGTGCGTGTACGACATGGCCGATCGAGTCTACCCGGAGGGGGAGACCGCCACCCCCACGGAGTACGAAGACAGTTGGCTCCTTTCGGCGCTCTCCGGCTGCGGGATCACCCCCGAGCGGCACATGGTCAACTACTTCACCGGGCCCGCGCTCACCGCGGCTGAACGAAAGCGCGTCATCGCGCGGAATCTCAAGAAGCGCCGGATCGTGGAGGTGAAGGTGAAGGGGCTGCGGGGCCCCTGTTACGCGTTGCCCGAGCATCTCGAGGATCTCGACGATCTTTCCAACCCCACGGGAACGAACCTGCTGTGCCCCTTCGACTCTTTCCTGTGGCAGCGAAAACGGGCCGAGGAGCTTCTCGGGTTCAAGTACACGATCGAGATCTACGTCCCGGCCGCGAAGCGGGTCTACGGCTACTACGTCCTGCCGGTGCTCCACGAAGGGCGGCTGGTCGGACGCATCGACCCGAAGCTTCATCGCGACCGTGGTGTCCTCGAGATCAAGGCGATCCACACCGAGCCCGACTTTCAGTCGTCGATGGGCTTCGTGGCCGCGTTCGGAGAGGCGGTGGAGAGCCTCGCCGAGTTCCTGGGCGCGACGGATATCGAGATGCCGAGCGGCTGGATGATGCAGTTGGGCTAATGCGGGGCATCCTGGCCCGCGTTGGCTGCGCACACAGGCCAGGACAGCGCGCGGCGACAGCGGAAGTGCGGTCATCGAGGGTCTGGCACCCGGCGCGGAGCGTCGGTACGAGTAAGGGATACGATCCTCAGGTAGGAGATCACGATGCGCGGCGCACGTCCCGGAACCCTCTCGCTGGTTCTCACACTCGTCATCGGCTTCGGCTGTGGCGGGCCGGCTCCCGAGACCGAGGCCGGCGCGGTCGCGTCGCGCGGGCAACCGGGCGTCGTCGTGGTCGTGGTGGACGACCTCAGGTGGGACGAGCTCGGTGCAGCCGGACACCCGTTCATCGAGACGCCGAACATCGATCGGCTCGCTGCGGACGGCGCGATGTTCACGAACTCGTTCCACGCCGTGCCCCTGTGCTCGCCGAACCGCGCCTCGCTTTTGACCGGGCAGTATCCGTCCCGCCACGGGATCATCGACAACGTCGCCCGGAACCTGGCGAGTCACGGGCTGCGGACGTTCCCCGGGGCCCTGCAGGCCGAGGGCTACCGGACCGCGTTCTTCGGCAAGTGGCACATGGGGAACGACCCCACGCCGCGACCCGGTTTCGATGAATGGGCAGCGCTGCCGGGTCAGGGTCGATCGGAGAATCCGGTCTTCTTCGAGGACGGCGCGCTGCACGAGGTCGAGGGCTACACGACCGACATCCTCACCGAGCGGGCCGTCGACTTCATCCGCAAAGACCCGGAGAACCCGTTTCTCGTCTACATCGCACACAAGGCGGTCCACCCCGACATCGCGCAGCTCGACGACGGTTCGGTCGATCCCGCGACATCACGTGGGTTCGTGCCGGCCCCGAGACATCTCGGTCGATACGACGACGTGGATCTGGTTCGGCGGGCGAATCTGATCGACTCGTTGTCCGACCTCGACGGAAAACCAGCTGTCCGGAACGCGCTTTCGAGGCGCGGAGACGACCCCGTCGCCGTACTCGACAGCACGGGCACGCGTACGAACGACCGCACGATCCGGAGACGGTCCGAGATGGTGCTCGCCGTCGACGATGGGATCGGGCGTATCGTCACGACCCTCGAGGAACTCGGGATCCTGGACGAAACGGTGATCGTAGTCACGAGCGACAACGGGTATTTCTACGGCGAGCACGGGCTGACGAGTGAGCGCCGGCTCCCTTACGAGGAGTCGATCCGGAATCCCCTCATCGTGCGATACCCTCCGGTCGTGGCGGCCGGGATTCGCCCGAACGGCCTGGTGTCGACGGTCGACCTCGCACCGACGGTGCTGGATCTCGCCGGCGCCCCGATCGGATCCCACGTACAGGGTCGATCGTTCGTTCCTCTTCTGCAGGGGGACCCGGCCGGTTGGCGCGAGTCGCTACTAGTCGAGTTCTACACGTACGAGAACCCGTTCCCGCATCTCGTGGACATGGACTACCGGGCCGTCCGGACCGATCGACACAAGTACGTCCACTGGATGCAGCATCCGGAGCTGGACGAGCTGTACGACCTCGAGGCCGATCCTTACGAGACGGACAACCTCGCTGGCGAGCCGGGAATGGCGTCCCTCAGGGGCGAGCTGCGCGCGGAGCTGGGACGGCTGGTGCTTGAGGCGATGGGGCTGGGCGGCAGTTGATCGCCGCAAGCCCGCAGGCTACCCCATGATCGCCTTCACCTCGAGGAACTCCTCGAAGCCGTAAACACCCCACTCGCGGCCATTGCCCGACTGCTTGTAGCCCCCGAACGGCGCCGCCATCTCGCCGAACGCTCCGTTGATGTGGACGTTCCCGGTTCGCAGTCGTCGGGCGATGGACCGGGCCCGATCGGGGTCCTCGGCTGACACGTATCCAGAGAGCCCATAGGGCGTGTCGTTCGCGATCTCGACGGCGTCCTCTTCGTCCTCATAGCCGATGATCGTGAGCACCGGTCCGAAGATTTCCTCTCGCGCGATCGTCATCTCGTTCGTGGCGTGTGAGAAGACGGTCGGTCTCACGTAGAAGCCCGAGTCGAGGCCCTCGGGTCGTCCGGTGCCCCCGGCGACGAGGTTCGCCCCCTCATCGATCCCGCGCTGAATGAGGTCCTGGATCTTGTCGTACTGCACCTCCGACACGACGGGCCCGATCTTCGTCCCCTCCGCGTCGGGGGGACCGACCGTGATCTTCGCGGCCGCCTCCGCCGCGACCTGCGCGGCTTCGGCCATTCGCGAGTGCGGGACGAGCATTCGCGACGGCGCGTTGCAGGATTGACCCGAGTTCGTGCACATGCGCCCCACGTCGCGGGCCACCGCATCCGCGAGCCCCTCATCGTCGACGATGATATTCGCGGATTTCCCGCCGAGCTCCTGCGCGACGCGCTTTACCGTGGGCGCCGCGCCCTTCGCTACCTCTACGCCGGCACGGGTCGAGCCGGTGAAGGAAACCATGTCGATGTCCGGGTGCGACGAGATGGCGGCGCCAACCGTCGGCCCGTCCCCGTTCACGAGGTTGAAGACCCCGGGCGGGACGCCGGCCTCAGCGAGAATCTCGGCGAAGATGATCGCGTTCAGCGGTGCCACCTCGGACGGCTTCAATACCATGGTGCAGCCGGCGGCGAGGGCTGGCGCGACCTTGCAGGCGATCTGGTTCGCGGGCCAATTCCACGGTGTGATCAGGCCGCACACCCCGATCGGCTCCTTCACGATCGTCGCCACCCCGAGTCCCTCCTCGAACTCGTACTCCTTGAGGACGGCGAGGGTGCTCATGAAGTGTCCGAGGCCAGCTGGCGCCTGTGCCCGACCGGCGAGCGCCGCCGGGGCGCCCATCTCGGCACTGATGGTCTCCGCCATCTCCGCCATCCGCGCCTTGTACACGCCGATGATCCTCTCGAAGAGCGCGATGCGCTCCTCACGCGTCGTCGTCGAATAGCTCTCGAACGCACGTCGCGCGGCGGCGACGGCCCGATCCACGTCCTCCGGCTGCCCCATGGCGATCATCCCGATCGCCTCCTCCGTGGCCGGGTTGATCACACCGAGCGTGTCATCAGTGGACGGTTCGACCCATTCTCCGTCGATGTAGAACTTCAGCGCGTTTTCCAAGTCCTCGATCCTGTGGCAAGGTCCGTTTGCGACCGCGGGGGCCCGGTACACCGTCCAAGATATCATCCTCCCGACCCGGTGTCGGCACCGGCGCGGCAGCGGTTATTCTGGTCGTCTCGCCGACCTCAACGCGGAGAATCGAATGCGTTCGACCCGACCGGACATCGCCCTGACCGCGCTCGTCGTCCTCGGCACGGCGTGCGCCCCCGGGCCGCCTGCGACCGGCCCAGATGCCGTCTCGGACGAGGCGCTGGAGGAGGCCGGGCCGGAGAACAACTGGCTGACCTACGGCGGCAACTACTACGAGGACCGCTACAGCCTCCTGGGTCAGATCACGCCGGACAACGTCGGCGAGCTCGGCCTGGTGTGGAGTTATCCGCTCGAGCTGCGAGGCGGGGTCGAGACCACTCCGCTCGTCGTCGACGGCGTCATGTACGTGACCGGGCCGTGGAGCGTCGTCCACGCCATCGACGCTCTGACTGGCGAGCGGCTCTGGAGGCACGATCCTGGAGTCCCACGCCTGCGGGGCCGGCTCGCCTGCTGTGACGTGGTGAACCGAGGCGCGGCCGTGTACGAGGGCAAGGTGTTCGTGGGTACGATCGACGGACGGCTGGTCGCGCTCGACGCCCACACCGGCGAGCCGATTTGGGACGTCGTGACCGTCGACCAGGGCGAGGCCTACACCATCACCGGCGCCCCCCGAGTCGTGGCGGGCAACGTGGTGATCGGTAACGGCGGAGCCGAATACGGCGTCCGGGGCTACGTCACCGCCTACGACGCGGATGACGGATCGCTCGTCTGGCGCACCTACACGGTGCCCGGCAACCCGGCGGACGGGTTCGAGTCGGAGGCGCTCCGCATGGCCGCGGAGACCTGGTCGGGCGAGTGGTGGGTGGCTGGCGGAGGCGGAACGGCCTGGGACGCCATGGCCTACGACCCGGAACTCGGGCTCCTCTATGTCGGGACCGGCAACGGCTCCCCGTGGTCTCGACACCTCCGGAGTCCGGGTGGCGGCGACAATCTGTTTCTGTCGTCCATCCTCGCCCTGGACGCGACGACCGGGGAGTACCGCTGGCACTTCCAGACCACGCCGGGAGACCACTGGGACTACACGGCGACCCAGCAGCTCATCCTGGCGGACATCGAGTTCGAGGGCGCCCTTCGGCGCGTGATCATGCAGGCGCCCAAGAACGGGTTCTTCTACGTGATCGACCGGGAGACCGGGGAGTTCCTGTCGGGCGAGCCGTACGCCACGCTCAACTGGGCCGAGGGCCTGGACGTCGAGACCGGCAGACCGAACGAGACGCCGGAGGCGGTGGACGGCACGCAGTTCAAGCTCATCGCCCCGACACCGCTCGGCGGTCACAATTGGCAGCCGATGTCGTACAACCACGATCTCGGACTCGTCTACATTCCCATGCAGGAAGCGTGGACGATGCAGGCGGACGAGCCCGAGTGGGTGTACGAGGAGCCGGAGATCTCGGGCGATACGGTGCAGTCCGCCGCGTGGAACATCGGGATCTCCATGCAGGGGGCCGACCGTCCGAGCGGCGGCTACCTCCTCGCGTGGGACCCCATGGCGCAGGAGCCGAGGTGGACGGTCGAGCTCGCGGGCTTCTGGAACGGCGGGACCATGACGACGTCGACCGGGCTCGTCTTCCAGGGGGGCGGGGACGGCAGGTTCGTGGCGTACGACGCGGCGAGCGGCGACCCACTGTGGGAGGCTCCGACCGGGATCGGGATTCTCGCCGCCCCCGTCACGTACACCATCGACGGCACCCAGTACGTGACGATCGCGGCGGGCTGGGGCGGAGCACGGGGGCGGAGCGGCGCGCCCTACGGGGACGCGGCCGACTTCGACCAGAAGGGCCGGATCTTCACGTTCGCCCCGGGAGGGACAGCCGAGATGCCCGACCCGCCACGCCGACGAGAGCTCTTCGTTCCGGAGGTCGAGCTGCCCACGGATGCCGCGACGCTGATGGCCGGTGCCCGGGTTTACGGCGAGTACTGCGGGTCCTGCCACGGGGCGGGCGGAGGCTCGAACGGCGCGATGCCGAGCCTCCACCGGGCGACGGGGCTCACGCACCGGAACTTCCATCGCATCGTGCTCGAGGGCATCCGGGAGGAAGAGGGGATGCCCTCCTACGCCGGGGTCCTGACAGAAGAGGAAGTCACCCAGATCCACGCGTATGTGGTCTCCCGCGCCCGAGCCGCCGTTTCAGCGGCGGAGAACCAGTAACTGTTGACTCGACACGGAACCCCGAACCGCGCGTGCACCCACTGGAGAGAGAACCCATGAAGAACCGATTCCTGCTGGCCGGCCTCGTCGCCGGTCTCGCCTTCGCCTCCGCGAACGACCTGGCGGCGCAGCGATCCTACGTCGGCGGCCGCTCCGCCGATGAAGAGGGAGCGCCGTTCAGCCAGGCCGTCTGGATCGACGACACGCTGTATCTCTCGGGCATGCTCGGGCTCGCCCAGGGCGGCGTCCCCGACACGGCCGAAGAAGAGGCTCGGAACGTCCTGAACAACATGCAGCGGGTCCTGGAGGGCGAGGGCCTTACGATGGACCACCTCGTCAGCGTCCAGATATTCTCATCGGATGTGTCTGACTACCAAGCGTTTAACGGTGTTTACCGAACCTATTTTACGAAGACGTTCCCGGCGCGAGCGTTCATCGGGGCGGGCACGCTGCTCTTCAACGCGCGGTTCGAGGTCCAGGCCGTCGCCTCCCGGAAATAGGGCTCGCAGCATCGTCGAGGAGTTCGACGCGACACGCCCTCGGAGGTGTCGCGTCACTCCCCGGCGCCCTTCATAATCAACCGTCACCCGGACAGTCCGCCTCTTCCCGGCACCGATCCCGCACGAGGTACTCGTATGCACCGCACCATGCTGATCCCTTTTTCGATCGCCCTCGGAATCACGCTCCCCGCCGGCGGCGCGATCGCCCAGGAGGCAGCCTCCTCTGAAGACGAGCCTTCGAAGAACGAAACCCTCCCGCTCGAGGCGGCCCGGTCGTTCCACCTCGACACGGACGAGGGGTCGTGGCTCTCCCTGGACGTGAGTCCGGATGGGCAGACGATCGTCTTCGACATGCTCGGCGACCTGTTCACGCTGCCGATCGGCGGCGGGACGGCGACGCGGATCACGAACGGCATGGCGTTCGACATGCAGCCCCGTTTCAGTCCGGATGGCGAGTCGCTCGTGTTCGTCTCGGACCGGAGCGGCGGGGACAACGTGTGGACCATGGATCTCGCCACAGGCGACACGACGCAGGTGACGAAGGGAAACGGAAGCTCCTGGATGTCGCCCGAATGGGCGCCGGACGGTGACTACATCGCCGCCTCCAAGGGCAAGACGAGGCTCGGGGGCGTCCAGTTGTGGATGGGCCACAAGGACGGGGGCAGCGGTACTGTCCTTACGCCGGAACCGCAGAACCTCAAGACCACGGGCGCGGCGTTCACCCCCGACGGCCGCTACATCTGGCATGCGCGCCGGATGAACAGCTGGGACTACAACGCGGCGTTCCCGCAGTACCAGCTCGCGGTGTACGACCGCGAGACCGGCGACACGTTCAACCGGACCTCCCGCTACGGGTCGGCGTTCCGGCCCACGCTTTCGCCAGACGGGCGGTGGCTGGTCTACGGATCGCGCCACGAGGACCAGACCGGGCTGCGGATCCGTGAGATCGACACGGGAGACGAGCGCTGGCTCGCGTACCCGGTCCAGCGCGACGACAAGGAGTCGATCGCCGACCGCGACGTGCTTCCGGGGATGGCGTTCTCGCCCGACTCGCGCGAGGTCGTCGCCTCGTATCACGGCAAGATCTGGCGGCTTCCGGTCGACGGCGCAGATCCGATCGAGATTCCGTTCCGTGTGAACGAGGACTTCGCGATGGGGCCCGAGGTCTGGTTCGAGTACGACATCGACGACTCGCCGACGTTCACGGTCCGTCAGATCCGCGACGCGGTCCCCTCCCCCGACGGCTCACGGCTCGCGTTCACCTCCCTGGATCGCCTGTACGTGATGGACTGGCCCGAGGGGACTCCCGAGCGACTCACGTCGGCGGAGACCACGGAGGCGCACCCCGCGTGGTCACGCGACGGCGAATGGCTCGCGTTCGTGTCCTGGGAGCCGAGTGGCGGACACTTGTGGAAGACCCGTGCGGACGGGCGAGGTGACGCCATGCGGATGACGTCCGCCGCCGGTACCTACCAGCAGCCGGCCTGGTCTCCCGACGGCAGCCGCATCGTCGCGATCCGTGGCCCCGCCCGAGCCTACCAGGAATCGACCGGCCCCGGAGCGCCGGGAGCCAACGAAGACATCGTGTGGGTGGCCGCCAGCGCCCCCGACGGCGGTGGGACGGCGACGATGATCGCTCCGACTCAGGGCCGATCGCGCCCACATTTCACGCAGGACAACGACCGCGTCTACCTGTCGCACGGGGCGAACGGGCTCGTCTCGCTCCGGTGGGACGGGACGGACCCGAAGGCACACGTGAAGGTCGTCGGAAACACGCGCCCGGGCTCGGAGCAGCCCAACCGCGCTGGACTGACGATGATGGCCCCGCAGGGAGACCAGGCGCTCGCCATGGTCAACCGCGACGTGTACGTCGTCACGGTGCCGCAGGTCGGCGCGGACGCGCCCACCATCTCGGTTGCGAACCCGGCCAACGCCTCGTTCCCCGCTCGCAAGATCACCGACATCGGCGGCGAGTTCCCCGCCTGGGGCGGCGACGGTCGGACCGTTCACTACTCGATGGGGAACGCACATTTCGTTTACGACCTCGACCGCGCGAAGGTGGTGGAGGACTCGATCGCCGCGGCAAACGAGCAGAGCGAGGACGAGGAGACCGACGAGGCCGAGGACGCGGAGGCTGAGGGCGCGGATACGGAGGCAGAAGCCGGCGACTCGGAGGACGAGGAGGACCCCGGCTATCGAGCCTCCGAGCAACGGGTGCTCATCGAGGCGACGCGGGACATCCCCGAGGGGTCGGTGCTCCTGCGGGGCGGACGTGTGATCACGATGAACGGCGACGAGGTCATCGAGAACGCCGACATCCTCGTTCGGAACAACCGGATCGCCGAAGTCGGAGCGTCCGGCACCCTGAATGTCCCGGCCGGCACGGATGAGATCGACATCGGCGGCAAGACCGTGACGCCCGGATTCGTCGACACCCATGCCCATATGTGGCCCGCCTTCGGGCTCCACAAACAGCAGGTCTGGATGTACCTGGCGAACCTGGCGTACGGCGTGACGACGACGCGCGACCCGCAGACCTCGCAGACCGACGTCATCACATACGGCGATCTCGTCGACGCCGGTCAGGCCATCGGGCCTCGAGTCTATTCCACGGGACCGGGAGTCTTCGGCGACTACGTCATGGACGCGATCGAGGACGCCGATCACGCCCGGCGCATCCTGAAGGCGTACAGCGAGTATTACGACACGAAGACGATCAAGATGTACATGGCGGGCAACCGGCAGCAGCGGCAGTGGGTCATCGACGCGGCGCGCGAGCAGAGGCTGATGCCGACCACGGAGGGGGGGCTCCGCGCGCAGTACGACCTCACCCTGGCGATCGACGGCTACTCGGGGCTGGAGCATACCTATCCGATCTTCCCGATGTTCAAGGATGTCGTCACGCTCTTCGTCGAATCCAAGATCGCGTACACGCCGACGCTCCTGGTCGCGTATGGAGGCCCCTGGACCGAGAACTACTGGTACGCGAAGGAGCCGCCGCACGACGATCCGAAGCTCCAGCGCTTCACCCCGCACAGCGAGCTCGACGCCAAGTCGCGTCGCCGGAACGCCGGCTGGTTCATGGACGAGGAATACGTGCACGAGGAGGTCGCCGAGGGGGCGAAGCGGGTGGGCGAGGCGGGCGG
>Ga0224508_10002427_pt1 | contig 15844 bp, 15 predicted proteins | sample SF_Jan12_sed_USG_4_FD_170157 | JGI IMG/M metagenome (GOLD analysis project Ga0224508, IMG submission 170157) | Sediment microbial communities from San Francisco Bay, California, United States - SF_Jan12_sed_USGS_21 | ecosystem: Environmental > Aquatic > Marine > Sediment | place: USA... | reverse complement strand
CAGGAACGGGTTCTCTGGATTGTCCTCCGCAAAGACGCCGGCCGATCCTGACGGATTGTCCTCGGCACGAACCGTTTTCGGGTTGTCGTCCATCCGTCCCTGGGGCTCATCGCTGCAGATTTGTCCGGACCAGCACGCCCCACCACCGGGGAATGTGATGAGGGCCTGGCGCTGGGATTCCGGCTTTACGAAGAAGCCATAGTCTGTCCCGTAGAGGCAGGTCGTGTCGCCGCCCGGGCGAATCGTGTTCCACGCGTCCGCCAACGCGCCGAGCGGGGGCATTCCTTGGTGCTCTGTCTGTCGCACCTGATCTGGGGCTGACTCGGGGACCTGCGCTACTGTCCGCTCCCCTTCGGCCGACGGTGGCGCCGATTCACCGCAACCCAGTATGAGCAAAACGGCAAGGGCACACAGAGTCATTCGATTCATTTTCGATACCTCAGTTCAGTCACTAGAAAGGCAGCCCGACGTAGTTCTCCGCAAGAGCCAACTGGGCAGCGTCGGAGTCGGTCAGATAATCGAGCTCTGCCAACTGGATGCCCCGATCGAAGGAGCTCTGATCCGGAAATCGATGGAGCAGGGTGCTCATCCACCAGGAGAATCGTTCTGCCTGCCAGACTCGTCGCAGGCAGGTCTGAGAATAGTCCTCCATCAGCTGCGTATCGTTGTCCTTATAGAATGCGATCAGGGCATTGGACAGGTAGTGTATATCCGATGCCGCCAGATTGAGCCCCTTAGCGCCGGTAGGCGGCACGATGTGTGCCGCGTCCCCCGCCAGAAACAGTCTGCCGTGCCTCATGGGTTCCGCCACGAAGCTCCGCAGCGGGGCGATGCTCTTCTCTATCGATGGTCCGGTCTCTAACGACTCCGCGGCGTCGTGAGGCAGTCGGGCTCGTAAGGCGTCCCAGAACCGGTCGTCGGTCCACTCTTCCAGGTCTTCGTCGAACGGGCACTGTATGTAGTAACGGCTGCGCGTCATGGACCGCATGCTGCACAGCGCGAATCCATCCCCGTGATTAACATAGATCACTTCGTCGGATACGGGTTTCGTCTCGGAAAGGACGCCGAGCCAACCGAAGGGATACACTCGTTCGTGGGTCTTCAGCACGCTGCTCGGTACGGACCGTCGGCTCACACCGCGAAAACCATCACAGCCGGCGACGAAATCACAGACGACCTTGTGCTCTCCGCCGTTTTTGTCGTAGCGCAAACCTGGTGTCTCACTGGCCAGATTCTCGATCCTGACGTTCTCGGCCTCGTAGACGATCACCCCGCCCGCAGCCGCGCGGGCGTCCATCAGATCCTTCGTGAGCTCTGTCTGACCGTAGACCATCACGGTTTTTCCGGTGTACTTCTTGAGGTCGATGCGATGCCGGCGGTCTCCGACAGCGATATCGAAGCCCTCGTGAACCAGTCCCTCCCGGTCCATTCGCTCGCCGACCTTGGCTCGTCTGAGCATGTCGACAGTGCCTTCCTCGAGCACACCGGCTCGGATACGGCCGAGGACGTACTCCTGGCTGCGGCGCTCCAGTATCACACTCGCGATACCCTGTAGATCGAGGAGCTGCGAGAGCAGCAGCCCGGCCGGCCCCGCGCCGATTATCCCTACCTGCGTTCTCATTAATAGACAGCCTCCAAGCCGCCCTCGGCAGCTGTCGTGTGCTCAGAGTATAGAGCATCAACCCGATCGGCCGGCTGCTCAGACATCCCCTGCGGCTTCGTGTGCGGCGCTGATTTCGCGCTCAGCGCGCTGGTTGTTGCGCTCGTTCACGGTTTACATGGACAGGAAGAACTAGGATCATCGTCCTTCAAACAAACTAGAAAGTTGCGCGATGGGATACGGCGGATACGAGCGATGGTTCCCGAGATGGGGGCTGATGGTGCTGGCGGTTTCGCTTGCAGCTTGCGCCACGTCACGCCTGCCTCAGCAGGATGCCGCGCCTGTGCACAGCTATGCGCTACCCGCGGCCGAGGACGGTTTCCTGGACGAGTACGGGGATCGAATCGAAGCCGAGATCGTGGATGGGGAGTCTGCCTACTGGCTTCTCGACCGCGGCGATCTTGCGCTCAAAGCGCGACTGGCGCTGACGGATCTGGCCGTCTCGACCCTGGATATCCAGTACTTCATCTGGGAGGCCGATGAGACCGGACGTCTCTTAGCCCAGCGTGTCATTCGCGCAGCAGACCGCGGCGTTCGGGTTCGGCTGTTGCTCGACGACATACTTCTGACGAAGCGCGACGATGAGATCGCCGGGCTCGACCATCATCCGAACATCGACGTTCGCGTTTTCAATCCATGGCGACGTCGGAATGGCTCTGCGATCGGCAAAGCGGTCGAGTTTCTAGGTCGGGTCAGCGAGCTCAATCACCGAATGCACAACAAGACTTTCGTGGCGGATAATCGTTTTGCAATCGTTGGGGGCCGAAACATCGGCAACCGTTACTTCGGCCTCAACCAGACATTCGTGCAGAATGATTTAGACGTCATGATGGCTGGTCCGCTGGTCCCAGAGGTCTCTACGAGCTTCGATGATTACTGGAACAGCGATAACGTCTATACCGGCGATCATTTCGCCAACAACCGCAATCCGGAACGGTTGTATGCAGATCTGAATCGTCGCATCGACACGGTGGTGGAAGAGCGAGCCGATCTGCTTCGGTCTTTTCTGTCTGAAAGCGACGCGTGGCATGCACAGTTCGAGTCCTTCGTATCGAGCGTAGAATCTGGCCCCGGGGAGATCTACTACGACTCGCCGCGAATTCATGAGATGAGGCCCATTCAGCTTCGCAAGGGGTTGGACGACCTCGTGCGCGGTGCCGAGCAGGAGGTGCTCATCAGCTCCCCCTATTTCATACCCGATCGCGAGTTCTGTGAGGAGGTTCGGTGGCTGACCAGTCAGGGTGTGCGGGTCGCGGTCATCACCAACTCGCTGGCCTCCAACAATCATGCGATCGCCCATACCGGATATAAGGGTTGGCGGCATGCGATCATCGACGCCGGCGCTGAGCTCTATGAGTTGCGTATGGACGCGGAGGCCAAGGAATACTACGGTACGGCGCCCATCACGCCAGAGAGGCTCGGGCTTCACACCAAAGCTATTGTCGTTGACCGACGAGAGGTGTATATCGGTTCGGCGAACCTGGATCCCAGGTCACTGTCGGTGAACACGGAGCTGGGAATCATCGCCGAAGGCGAAGGACTCGCGGAGCGCCTATCCGGTTTGATTTTCAGGGATATGAGGCCGGAGAACGCCTGGAGGCTGACGCTGAACGAGAACAATTCCATCGTCTGGACCAACGACGAGGAAGTCGTGCGGCGCCAGCCCGCCAGGGGCTTCAAGCAGCGCAGCACTGAAGCGTTCCTGGATCTGCTGCCGCTGAAGAGGTTGCTCTGAGCCTCACGAGTGCACATCTCAATATAGGGGAAGCAGAATAATGACTGTCCCAGGGCCCATCGTTGGCGTGATCGCGTTTCTGTGGTTCCTGGTCATGCCCCTGGATGGCACGGCAGAGACGATCGCCATGATCGGGACCGGGGAGGTCTCGAGAGCTCTGGGTCCCCGGTTCGCCGAGCTCGGCCACGAAGTGGTCTACGGGTCCCGCTCACCGGACCGCGCGGACGTTCAGGAGCTGGTGGCGCGGACCGGAGAGGGGTCCTCGGCGGCCACTCCGCTGGCTGCGGCATCGCGGGCGAGCATAGTCGTCATTGCGGTCCCTTGGGATGTCGCCGAAGAAGTCGTCCTTAACCTGGGGGATCTGTCAGGAAAGATCATCATAGATCCGATCAACCCCCGCATTATCGGTGAGGAAGGTTACCGGGAATACCCGACCTATACGTCTAACGCCGAGCGCATCCAGAACCTCGCGCCCCGGGCTCATGTCGTCAAGGCGTTCAATACCATGAGCCGGGACACGATGGTCGATCCCCATCTGTTGGGCCATCCGATTACGGTGCCCCTGGTTGGAAACGATACGGGTGCAAAACGAATCGTCACAGCGATCGTCCAGGCGCTCGGTTACGAGACCGTGGATCTCGGACCGGTTCGCTACGCCCATATCGTCGAGGGACTCTACCTCCTGCGATCCAACGCGAGAGATATGCTTGGCACCGAGTTCGAGTATCACTTTCGCCAGGACGGCAGGGCGCAGTAGCGCGCCGCGTCGTTAATCGGGGATTACCCGTCCGGCATTCAGGATGCCTTTCGGGTCGAGCGCCCTCTTGAGCCGCCTCATCAAATCGATTTCCTCTGCGGTTCGCGAGTGATGCAGATAACCGCGCTTCAAAACACCGACACCGTGTTCTGCAGAGATAGACCCACCATGCGCTCCCGTCAGCCCATAGCCGATGTCGAGCATTCGTTGGATATCTTCTTGGCGCCGGGTCGTGACGAACAAGTGCAGATTGTTGTCACCGACGTGTCCGAATACGAGGTTGAGGGCGTCGGGTAGCGCAGTCGAGAGTGCGACATCAAACTCTTCCAGAAATCCCGGCATTTCGGCAATGTCCATACTGACATCCAGGCTGGCGTAGGGGATGAGGGCCTTCGTGATCTCGCCCACCCCGTCTCGGATCTCCCAGAAGCTCTGCCGATCCTTCTCCGACTGAGCGACTACCGCGTCTGCGATGACCTTGGCTTCCAGGGCGGAACTTAAGACCTCCTCGAATCGCTGGCTGTCCGTATCCTGGTCGGAGCCCTCCGTTTCGATGAGGATATAGAGAGGGAAGGCCTCGTCGAACGGCGAACGTAAGGTCTCGATGTGCCCAATCACGCGATCGAAGTACGGGGCCCACATCACCTCGTAAGCGCTGATGGAGCTGCCCAGCTTTGCTTGTGCGTCGCGAAGCAGTGTCACGGATTGGGAAAACGACTCCACGGCGCATAGAGCCGTGCACCTGCTGGAAAGCCGGGGGAAGAGACGAAGGACAGCTCGCGTGACCACGCCGAGCGTTCCCTCCGTGCCGATGAACAGCTGCTTCAGGTCGTAGCCGGCATTGTTCTTCAACATCTTGTTCATTGAGCTGATGACCGTCCCGTCTGCAAGCACGGCTTCCAGACCCAGGACGAGATTCCGCGTCATGCCGAAGCGAATGACCTGATTGCCGCCGGCATTGGTGGCGATCGCACCGCCGATATGACACGAGCCCCGAGCCCCGTAGTCCAGCGGAAACAGGAAACCTGCGCTCTCAGCAGCCTCCTGAACGGTCTGCAGGGGTGTGCCCGCCATGACGGTGAGCGTCATTGAACCGGCATCGAGCGCCTCGATTCCCGACAGCCGCTCCAGAGACATCGCGATCTCGCCCGGACGCGGGGTCGCACCGCCCGCGAGACCCGTCAGCCCGCCCTGCACGACGACCGGCTGGCCGAGCTCCGAGCAGGTCCTGAGGACAAAAGCGACTTCTTGCGTGGAGCCCGGGCGCACCACCGCCAGTGGCATCTGGCCGTTCTCGCCGGTGAAATCTACGCTGTACCGCTCACTGATATCGTCACCCGTGAGTACGGAGTCGCCGGCCAGCTGCCGACGCAGCGCTGCGATGGAATCTACGCTAACGCTCACTGTATCTCGTCCTTGTCATGGGCCGGCACTCTTACGCTCTCACACGCATTGTGAGCACAAGCGCTGAGATTTCCAACCTCGCTATGTTGCGCGCACAAACCATACGGCAACGTCAACGGGTGGCAAACCTCGTATCCATGAGAGAATCCGGCCGACGATCGCGTGGCGCATTGAAGGAGGGGCACACGGAATGAGAGAGCTGGTCGAGTTCTGCCGAGAGATTTACTATGGCGCCACGCCGCGCGCCCTTCGCGCCCGGTACGTCTTGATTACCCTGGACTTACTGATCATAGCCTATTTCGTGGTCACGACTTTTCTGCCGCCGTCCCAGGAGTGGGTCGTGGTGGCGGATCTTCTCATTGGGTGTGTGTTGATCCTCGACTTCGCGGGCCGGCTGATCGCGGACACTGATCGGGGTGGTTTCCTCGTTAAACCGATGGCCGTACTCGATTTGATCGTGATCGTATCCCTGTTCGTTCCCGCGCTACTCGGGAACTTCGCATTTCTTCGCGTCGTGCGTGCATTGCGGCTCCTGAGATCCTACGTCGTAATCCGACAGCTTCGGGGATACTCGAAGGCTTTTGCTCGGAATGAGGAGGTAATCTTCAGCACCATGAATCTGTTCGTCTTCATATTCGTGGTCGCTGCCGCGGTCTTCGTCCTCCAGGCACCGCTCAACAGCTCTATCAATAACTACATTGATGCGCTCTATTTCACCATTGCAACGCTCACGACGACCGGATTCGGAGACATCATTCTCGTTGGCGAGGCCGGCAGACTGCTGGCCGTCGTCATCATGATCGTAGGCGTCGCTTTGTTCATCCGACTGGTGCAAACGATCTTCCGGCCCGCTAGAGTGGCGTACGAGTGCCCGGATTGTGGCTTGACGCGTCACGAGAGGGATGCCGTACACTGTAAGCATTGCGGCAGACAGCTGCATATTCGCACGGAAGGTATGTCGGACTGAACAGGGACCGGCGAGAGGGCCAGAATGATTGATCTATATACGTGGACGACACCTAATGGACGCAAGATCTCCATCATGCTCGAGGAGGTCGGGCTGCCCTACAACCCCATCGCGGTCAACATAGGCAAAGGAGAGCAGTTCGAGCCGAATTTTCTGAAGATCAGCCCGAATAACAAAATCCCAGCGATCGTCGATCACGATGAGGGTGTCAGCCTGATGGAGTCTGGCGCTATTCTGATCTATCTGGCAGAAAAGACGGGACAACTCATGCCCCGGTCCGGGCTGGCCAAATGGGAGGTGCTGGAGTGGTTGATGATGCAGATGGGCAGTGTCGGTCCGATGCTCGGTCAAACGCATCACTTCGTCTTTTACAACCAGGGTAAGGCGCCGTATGCCGAAGAGCGTTATCTGAAGGAGAATGCTCGGATCTACGGAGTGCTCGATAAGCGACTTGGAGAGAAGCCGTATCTTGCGGGTGAGTACTCCATTGCCGACATCGCGACCTGGCCCTGGGTTTCTCGTTACCCTCGCCAGCGCATGGATCTGCACGAGTACCCTAATCTGCTCCGCTGGTATCTGAACATCGCGAGCAGGCCCGCCGTTCAGCGGGGCTACGATGTGCCGAAGAAAGTCGAGGACATCCCCATCCCGGACTGATCTCAGGCTAATCGGTATCTGCCGGAGGCGCGACCCTCAGGTCGCTGCGCGCGTCTCGAAGCGCTCTGATATGGCTCGGCGTCGTTCCACAGCAGCCCCCGAGGAGGCGTGCGCCGGCCTGGACCCAACGGGCCGCATGCTTCACGAGTCCCTGGGGCGAGAGCTGGGCTGTGAACCGCCAGTTGGGGGCTGAAAAGTCCCCCAGCTCCGGATACGCACCGGCCGGCCCCGTCCAGTAGCGCTTCAGCTCTTCTAGAGCCGGCCCAACGGCCCGTGGCGGCGTGTGCATGATATTGACCACGGTAGGTCCCATCGGGACCAGCGTCTCGAGTGGAACCCAGAGCGGGGTCTCCGGGAAGTCGAAGCCGACGAGGGTGCGATCGTTGCTGGAGAACCGGGTGCTGACACCGAGCCAGACAGGAAGCCCGACTTCGAGCGCGGCTTCCATGGCCATCGTCGCGTGCCAGGCATCCTCCATCATTTCGAGAGCGATCAGGTCGACGCCCCCTTCCGCGAGGAAGTGAGCCAACTCTCGATATGCTTCACGCTCTTTTTCAGGCTCCGGATAGGTCGAGGTATCGAGCTTCGGCGGAAGGCAGGAGAGCGAGCCTGCTATCGCTACCGGGTGGCGGCTAACGGCGTCCCTGGCCTCCATTGCCGCTTCCAGTGCAAGCCGGTTGATCTTGCCGAATTCCTCTTCGAGGCCTGCCGACTCCAGCACAAAGCGGGTGGTGCCAAATGTGTTGGTGGTGATGACTTCGGCGCCCGCTCGAATATAGTCCTCATGAATCTCGCGCAGTAATGGCTTGTGGGTATAGGCGGCGATACCGCTCCACGCGTCCTCGTTCATCGATACACCTCGTCGCTGCAATTCGCTCCCGGTGCCTCCGTCGATCAGCAGAATCTCGTCTGCGTTCAGCTTCTCCAGCCAAGCCGTTTCCAAAATCAGCCACTCTTTCACGGGGTTTGTCGTGGATCATCATACTCGGGCCTGCCCCGCGGGCGCGTCGATATCGCATGTCTGGCCACCGGCGTGCGTGGAGCACTCAAGGCTGCGCTATACTGTTTACGCCATGGACATCGTTCAGTTTTTCTATGTGGAAATCATTCCGATAGGTCTCTGGCTGATCATGTTCGGGATGGGGATGTCGCTGACACTCGGCGACATCAAGTATGTTTTCGTTGATCCGAAGGCCGCGGTCATAGGCTTGACGGGTCAACTGATCCTTCTGCCGGCTCTTGCATTTCTGCTCGTGGAGATGCTGTCGCCTGCACCCGCGATTACAGTCGGGCTCATCATCCTCGCGGCCTGCCCGGGCGGAGTCACGTCCAACGCGTATGTTTTTGCCAGTCGAGGCGATCTTGCCCTGTCCGTTTCCCTGACGGGCGTCAGTAGCTTCATCACAGTGTTCACGATCCCGTTATGGACTTTTCTGGCGCTGGATCTCTATTACGCCGAGGCAGCGATCCCGGATATCCCAGCCTTCGACATGATCTATCAATTGGCCAGCTTGACCATCGTTCCTATCTCGGGCGGCATGATCGTCAGGGCCTTGAAGCCGGAGTTCGCCAAGCGACTCGTTGAAACGCTAAGAACGATAACGCTGCTTTTTCTAATCGTTCTCGTCATCTCCGGTACGATGGCGTCGTTCCCCGTTTTGATCGCCAATTTTGGTGACGCCGCCCTCATAGCTCTGTTACTCAATGTGTGCGCGATGACAATGGGCTTTGCGCTCGGGCGAGTGTTCAAGCTCGATATTGCGAAACGTGTGTCTATCACCTACGAGGTGGGGGTACAGAATCTGTCGCTGTCTTTTCTAGTGACTCTGTCACTCCTGCAGGAACCGTCTCTCGCTGCATCGACCTTGGTGTATGCGATCTTCATGAAGATTACCGCGCTGAGCTTCTTGAGCTTTGCTCGTCGATGGCTGAAGCAGGACGCGCAGATTGGCGTGCCGGTGCTGGATAGGACTTAGCCTCCAGAATCGAGCGAATGCAGCCAGGTCGAAGGGATCGGGTGAACTAACAACAGGTGGAAAAGTCGAATGACTTTGCGCAGCAGAAAAAAATACCGCAGTGGTTTGGGAGTGAAACTATGAGCATAGAATCTTCGCCGCGCTACGCGACAGTCCTTTGGGTCGGCGTTGTTCTCGTTATCGGTGGTGTGAGCACGACTGCTCAGGAGCTCGATACGGAGCGGTTCGAGGCCGTGGACGGGGAGCGTTATCGACCCGATTTCACTCTCGCAACGATCGACGGCGGCTCCCGTTCCATCGAGGAGTGGGAAGGTCAGGTCGTGCTCCTGGATTTCTGGGCAAGCTGGTGCATCCCCTGCCGAAGGGAAATGCCCATGTTCAACGAGCTGCGGGCGGCCTATGGAGATCAGGGATTCGAGATCGTCGGACTGGCTGCGGACGAACTGGAGAAAGTGCAGCAATTTCTCGATGAGGTTCAGGTGGATTTCCCGATCGCCTATGGTGATATGTTCGACGTAATGGACCTCAGCGCGGAGTACGGCAACTCTTTCGGAGGGCTGCCTTACAGCGCCTTTATCGACCGGGATGGAAACATTCGTTACACACAGAGGCCCGGCGAAGTGACCTTCGAGGAGGCCGAGGAGATTCTGAAGCGCCTCCTCTAATATGAGCGATGTTCCCGGGGACGGGATTCGAGCATATCCAGATCTTCTGGTCGGGCTCAATGCGGTTATTCTTGCGGTCACCCGTGATCAGCCACGGGTGCTGACCGTGGGCCCCCAGGATTCGAACGCCGGGCACTCGGCGGCGCCCCTGCGCTCTCTGCCCTTCGGCTCTTTTGACGCCGAGAAAGATCGCACGCTGGAGTTGTGCATGCGCAGGTCCGTCTTCGAGCAGACTGATAGCGAGTTGGGTTACGTAGAGCAACTGTATACGTTTGCGGATAAGGGACGAGATCCGCGCGAGCGACTGGGGGGTGGCAGAGTCCTCTCGGTGGGCTATCTCGCGCTGGTACAGGAAAAGGATCTGGCCGAGGCTGAGAACACGAGCTGGGAGAACTGCTACGACTACTTCCCCTGGGAGGATTGGCGGGATGGCCGGCCGGACGTCGTGGACGAGATCGAAACGGCACTTCTCGAATGGGCCAAGGGTCGAGGAGAGCTTCGCGAGCGAGTCGAGATCTGTTTCGGTTTGGGTAATGCCGGCTGGGATGCCTACAAGGTACTCGAACGTTATGAACTCCTCTATGAGGCGCAGAAGATCTCCGAGTTCTGGTTCGATCGCGGGCAGCCCGCTGAGCATTCAATGTGTCAGCGGCTCGGCCGGCCGATGGCCTTCGATCACCGGCGCATTCTGGCAACCGCGCTGGGCCGTGTACGCGGCAAGCTCCGGTATCGGCCCGTCGTGTTCGAGCTGATTCCTGAGAATTTCACGCTGCTGCGCTTGCAGCAGGTTGCGGAGGCACTCACGGGGCTGCGCTTGCACAAGCAGAACTTCAGACGCCAGGTCGAGCGCAGCGGGCTCGTCGAAGGAACGGGCCAGCGCGAGCAGAAAACAGGCGGTCGACCCGCCGAGCTGTTCCGCTTCAGGCGAGCGGTGCTGCGAGAGCGACGGGCGCCCGGTATGGCGACGTTGCACCGGCGACGCGACGTCTAACTCATTGTTAATGAAAAGTCATTGACCTCTTCTTTTTTGTACGGGTAGGCTTGGCCGTCGAGTGACCCTATCGCTCGGTGACTCGTAGAGCAGGCTCAGCCATGTGTCGCTCTTTGATGAATCCCGTTGACGGGTGCTACCCATGCATCCGGTTAGGAGTCTGAATTGGCAAAAGAACAATCAAGGATCCCGGTGAGAGTCATGACATCCATCCGGAGCTGCGCCGGTCTATCGGTCCTGGTGGGGCTCATGCTGGCCGCCCCCGCAGGCGCACATCATTCCCACAGCAACTACGAGACGAGGGAGTTCACGCATTTGCAGGGCAAGGTGACCGAGTTCCACTGGATCAATCCGCATACGTGGATTTTCATCGAAGTGCTGGATGACCAGGGGCGCCCGACGGTCTGGGCGCTCGAGGGCGCCAGCCCGACCGAGCTCAGACGGGATGGTTGGAAACAGGACGATGTGGAGGTCGGGGACACCATTTCCGTGCGGTGTCATCAGCTGAAGGATGGCTCCAACGGTTGCCTTCTCGGCTTCGTCACGCCGGAAGGCGGCGTGGAGAAAGAGTGGGATTAACGCCCTGGAGGTGACAGCGAATCATGCGAAGCGTCAGTTGCATACTCTTAGCGGCCCTCCTCGCTCTTCCCGGGCTTTCCCGCGGGCAGGGTTGGGTTGAGTACATTAACCGCGAAGATTTGTTCATCGTTAACTTCCCCGGTCAGCCCGAGGTACGGGAGACCACTCATCGCTCGGCGTTTGACGCGATATTTCCCGCCCGTGTGTACACCGTCGAGAGGGATTCGGACGTCTATTCCATCACGGTAGTGGATTACCGGGAATCGGAGAGAATTCACTCGGAGCGGACGGACAGGACCGAGGCCAATAGCAGTGCGAGCGTCTGGGTGACGGATGTGCGGGCATCGGTCGCCCATGCCGCGCAGGGGTTCCGCGCGAGGGGCGGCGAAGTCACCTATGACGCGTGGGCCGATATCGACAAGATCGAAGGGCATCAGCTGCAGATCACCAATCCCGACGGATCCCGCAGTTTCATCGGGATCCATCTGCACCGCAGCCGGCTCTACATTCTGGAAGCTACCGTCCCTCGCGGGGCACCGCCGCCGGGGCTCTTTCAGCAGTCACTCGGAATCCTCGATGAGGAGGGCAGGCGGATTCGTTATCTGATCGACGCCGATGGCAACCGGACGCGCATGGACGTTATCCACGAGTGGATCGGCGTCGACCCCGCCGAGGCTGGAGAGCAGCTGATCGAGTAATGGCGAAGGTTGACGGGGGTTTTTGACCCTGTGGTATACTGTGCGGAAACTTATACTCATTATGAGTACAAGTGGAGGTGGAATATGTTACAGGCTCCTGCTTATACCCCCGAGGTCGCCGCGGCCACGCGAGCGATCTACGACCGGGTCCAGCACGTGATTCCGGCCGTGGAATGGCCGGCCCACGCCCCCTATGTGGCGATGATCAACGAGCTCAAGGTCGAGCGAAATGCGATCCTGCTGGCCCACAACTACCAGACCCCGGAGATCTACCACGGCGTGGCGGACTACACCGGCGACTCGTTGGGGCTGGCGGAGAAAGCCAGCGAGACTGACGCCGATGTTATCGTGCTCTGCGGGGTACATTTCATGGCGGAGACGGCGAAGATCCTGAACCCGGAGAAACAGGTTCTGATCCCGGACCTGCGAGCGGGCTGCTCCCTGGCGGCCTCCATCACCGGCGAGGACGTTCGCCTGCTGAAGGAGCGTTATCCCGGAGTTCCGGTCGTCACATATGTCAACACGAGCGCCGACGTCAAGGCGGAATCAGATGTCTGCTGCACTTCCGCGAATGCGGTCCAGATCGTCGAGGCGCTGGAAACGGACCGGGTAATTTTCCTCCCGGACAACTACCTGGGTCAGTATGTGGCGCAACACACGGACGTCGAGGTGATTCTCTGGAAGGGAACGTGCGAGGTCCATGAGCGGTTCACGGCTGCCGAGCTTCGCGAGTACAGGGCCGCGACACCGGATATTCAGATCATTGCGCATCCCGAGTGTCCGCCGGACGTTCTGGGGGAGGCGGACTTCGTCGGCTCGACCTCGGGGATGATTCGTTATGTGGACCAGAAGCGCCCCGGGCGGGTGGTCATGATTACCGAGTGCTCCATGAGCGATAACGTGGCCGTCGAGTTTCCGGACGTCGAATTCGTTCGTCCATGCAATCTGTGTCCTCACATGAAGCGAATTACGCTGCCGAAGATTCTAGCCTCTCTCCAGGAACTCAAATATGAGGTCCAGGTGGATGAGGCCGTCTCGGCGCGTGCCTACAAAGCGGTGAAGAGGATGCTCGAGCTTTCTGGAGGTCCGAGGGCCTAGTAGCCCCATGCCCGTGATCTAGCGAAGCTCCCCGCAGGGCCGGTGATTGGTCGGGATGGGTTATTCGCGGCCACGCAGCCGCTTCCACGAGCCGAGAGTCAGGGCAGTCGCGCCCGCGCGATGGTGTTGGCGTCGGTGCCCATCCAGATCGAGTTTGTCGGCTGATGGTAGTGCATGTGACGCACGGTCCGTCCGCCGCTCTCGAACCCCGTCACCGAGAAAAACTTCTCGGTGCTGGTATCGAAGCCGACGAGGCTGCTCTTGGCCAGCGGCGACTCAACGTACCAGAGCCGATCCTGGTCATCGACCTCGATACCGTAGGGGATGGCGGCGCTCCCGCCTGGCGAGTTCCATACACGCACCTTGCCGGTCGCGGGATCTAGCCGGCCGAGCTGACCCTGAGCATAGTCCGTGTACCAGACGACGTCGTCGGATGTGAGTGCGATTCGTCGCGGGCGAGCCCCCTCAGGGAGCAGAAACTCAGTGATGGCCATGGTTTGCGGATCGACCTTCACGATCTTGTTCGTGCCGAAGAGCGAGACCCAGGGGTGGTGGTTTGAGTCCAGCTTGATGCCGTAGACGCGCGCGCCCCGGTCCCGGATCTTGATGACCGCGATTTTCCCGGTGCTCACCGTGAGCCTGCCGATATACGCCGAGTGCTGCGCGGTGAACCACATGTCGCCGTGCTCATCCCACACCATGGTGTGCGGATCGGTAATGCCCAGCTCACCGGTTGGGAACCTGTGGGTCTTACCCGTCGCTGGATCGAGTCTACCGATGTGGCTGTCCAGATTCCCCGAGTACCAGACCCTGTCATCGGCATCGAGAATCAGGCTGTGAGGATGCGCACCCTCGCTCACCTCGTAGCGCTGGAAGTCGCCCGATTGGGGATCGAAGACGGCGATATAGTTACCCATCTGGCCAACGAACCAGGCCCGGCCCTGACTGTCGATCCAGGGGTCTCGCGGCCGTGTTTCCTGTTGCTGCGCGGTTGGGGGCGAATCGATGAGCCCACCCTTCTGGTCCATGCTGAAGGGAACCTCCCACTCATCGATCTGCACGGTCTGATAGGCTGCCGCGGCGCCGAGCGCCGCAGCGCTGGTGACAAGGACCATCGCAACGCGATCCAGATATGTCATGAGTCGCTCCCCCCAAGCGTATTTTTTGTCTGGTCAACCAGTTACCAGATGGGGCCGGTATTCTACGGCAATCACATTGGCCGGGTAAGTTTCAATAAATTAATGCGCGGCCCCCCTGAGCCGTTGCCCCGATTCGGCGGATGGAGCCTGCTCCAACCTGAATCGAGCGAGAATAGCCGGGGCTGGTGCCACGGGGGCGGGCGCGAAAAGCTTCCCGGCCGAGGCGATGCAGTATCGCTCATAGCGAGAAGACTCTCTCCGCGTTCTCCTGATAGATCATCCGTTTGTCGGCCGCCGGCAGGGGGGCCGCGTCCATCCAACGGGTTGCCACGGCGCTTGGTGCGAAGGGGTAATCGATTCCGAACAGGATTCTCTCGGGACCCAGGACGGAGTGGCAGAACGTCAACACCGGGTCCCAGAACATGGCGCTCGTCACGATCACGAAATTGTCCATGAAGTATTCGCTGGGACGGCGCGCCGTCGACGGCATGCCCGGCCTCGAGGAGGAGATCACGTCCAGCCTGCTGAGCCAGAAGGGGACGCCCTCGCCCATGTGCCCGAGTACGATCGTGAGCTGCGGAAACTGTTCGAATACGCCGCTCATCAGGAGCCGTACGGCGTGGGTGGAGGCCTCGATCCCGAAGCCCCAGAGGGCGCCGTACAACGTGTAATCGGTCAGCGCGCCGTACATCTGCGCGGGCGGGATCCGGGGGTGCAGATAGATGGGCGTTTGCAGTGCCTCTGCCGCCTCAAGGATCGGCCAGTACTTGCGTTGATCGAGGAACTCGTTATTCGTGTGCGAGTTGATCAGCACGCCATTGAGGCCCAGGCCGCTCACCGCACGCTCGATCTCCTGGGCCGCGGCGTCCGGGTCCTGCGGGGCGATCGTCGCGAGGCCCGCGAAACGGTCCGGGTGCCGTCTGATGGCCTCCGCCAGACGGTCGTTGGCCAAGCGGGCGAGCTCCGTGCCCTGGGACGCTCCGAAGACCTGCACCCCCGGGGACCAGATCCCCAGAATCTGTTTGTCGATCCGTGCCGCGTCCATGGCCGCGATGCGACCCGCGCCGAGGTCCACCAGTGCGGCGCTCATCTCCGGTTCGAGAATAGTCGCGTAGGGCGGGACGGAATCCGGGTCGCGAGCGACCAGATCCGCGAGCGCCTCCAGGACCTCCGGGATCGTGAAAGTCTCCTCTGCGGCGATTCTCGTGAAGTCGGATCCTGCGTCTTGCGCCGAGAGCCTACCGGCGGCGAGGGCGGCGGAGGCGAGGGCAGCGTTCCTCAGAAACGCTCTGCGCGCGTTATCCATTGATGGTTCCGGGCTGGCGGGTCGGTTGTTATGATCCGGCAGGATACCGGACTCGCGGCGGCAGGGGCCAGCCGCGAGCTCGACAATTCCGCTGCTCGCGGGTTGTCTCGGGCGTATTTCGGTTGTGTGCCCTCAGGGATCGGATCTATAGTTGTCATTCTAGGGGATCTTCGGACGGGATCTCGAGGAAGGACGAAAAGGGGAGTCTGCGA
>Ga0224508_10002426_pt1 | contig 15847 bp, 13 predicted proteins | sample SF_Jan12_sed_USG_4_FD_170157 | JGI IMG/M metagenome (GOLD analysis project Ga0224508, IMG submission 170157) | Sediment microbial communities from San Francisco Bay, California, United States - SF_Jan12_sed_USGS_21 | ecosystem: Environmental > Aquatic > Marine > Sediment | place: USA... | reverse complement strand
ACAGCGAAAGCGGCCTGAATCCAGGCCAGCCGATAGACCTTGCCAACAGCCATCACGAGCGGACCGCAGAGCTTGGCCGTGCTGCGAAGGAAGGCGAACAGGACCAAGACTCGGAACGGCGCGATAGCACCGAGCCACTCGCTACCGAGGAGAGCGTGGATCAGATCCGGAGCCAGTGCGAACAGCGCGGCGCTCGAGGGAAGCACCGAGAGCGCGCTCAAGGCCAAGCCGCGGCGAAAGCCACGCCCCAGTCTCTCGCGGTCGGTCTGAACTCGAGACAGAAGTGGAAAGAACGCTCGAACCGCGATCTTCTGATAGAGGCGGGTCGATGCCGACACCAGACTGTACGAACGCGAGTAGAGGCCGAGTGGTCCTGCACCCAGCAACCTACCCACGATCAGCTTGTCGCCTTGCAAGGCAAGGAAGCCGAAGATCCTGGCCAGCGTCACCCCGCCTCCAAAACGGATCAGCTCGCGAGCCGACGACCAACTCGCCAGGGGTGTCAGCGGAAACGGGCGGGACCACAACAGGAGAACAAGCTCGAGAGCCGCGTGAGTCACGGTGGCGACGATCAACGAATCAAGGCCGACACCGGACAAGGCGAGAAAAACTCCCACCAGCCCGAAGCCGAAGAAGTAGGCGAATGCGTCGATCCCTGCGAGCCGGCGAAACCTCAGCTCTCGCTGTAGCATCGCCAGGGGCACTACGGCGAGACCTCGCAGCGGGAGGACCAGAGATAACGTGCGGATTGCGCCGCCAAGCTCCGGCATTCGATAGAAGCTCGCAATCGCATTTGCTCCCAGCCAGACGACACCGGCGATGCCGAAGGACAGGGCCACAGAGAGGGCCAAGCCGGTCCGGAGATGCCGGGTCTCGATATCTTCCCTTTGTACCAGCGCCGGTCCGATGCCTATGCTGGCCCAGACGTTGGAGAATCGGATGACGACCAGTGCGGCGGCGTACAAGCCGAGGATCTCTGGACCCAGGATTCGCGCCATGGCGATTCCGAACGCGAGTTGGAGCACGGCGCTCAGACCCCAGCCCGACGCCGTCCAAAGCGCGCCGGAAAACGCTCTGGCGGTAAGCGACGGGGCTGATGCGGCGGCCAAGCGCCGCTACCTTTCAGGAGCTGCCTCGAAGACCGCGAAGATTCTCATCGCGGTCTTCGAATCTGCGTAAAGATACTTACGCTGATAGGCCCGGAGGAGCCAGGCGAGCAATTGCGGCTCACGGACAGCGAAAAAACGGTTGGTCACAAGGTGGTCGAACAATCGGCACAGTCGACTCTGGCGATTCAGATACAGGGCTCTCTCGAGCACGAAGCCGTCCCCGAGCGCGGCGACCAGGGAATCGAGGTCGAAGTGCTGATAGTGCTTCGCCTGCACGTCCATGTTGGTCGTAGGGACTGTCACGATCAGGTGTCCGACCGGAGAGAGATGTTTTCGCAGTGCGGTGCGAAAGGCCGGAAGTTGTGCTGGGGGAACATGCTCGAGTACTTCTACCAGGGTGATCGCGTCATAGGTGCCTTGAAGAAAGCCGGGTTCTGTCACATCGCCGACGCAAAACTCGCCACCCGGTGACAGGGCTCGTGCAAGCGCTACCGCGCGCTCTGAAGTGTCGACTCCAACCGCTCTGGTGTCGGGAATCCGATTGGACACCTCCGCAAGGAGTCGACCGTCGCCGGACCCCACGTCCAGAAGCGAGGCTGGCCGCAGCTCCTCGACGAGATCGAGGACGACTCGCAGGTAGGACCAGTAGAGGTATCCCCATCTAAGGGTGACCGATTGCACGAAGCCGGCTTCGGTGTACCGCGGAACAAAGTGATAGGGGAAGTGATACTCGGCCTCCTGGATATCCTCGCGAGCCGGCGCGCCGTCTTGTCGCGGGCTCTCAACCATCCCGGCTCGCTCCCAGGTGGCCGAGGAGTTCGGTCAGGTCTCGAATCGTCGGTACCGGGACTGCGGACCAGTCCTGGCGGCTCGACTCTGAATCTCGGGCGACAAAGTGGACACCCGAGGCCTCCGCGGCGCGGTAGTCGGAAAGGCCGTCGCCGATCGCGAGTACCTCGCGGGGCTCGAGGCCTCTGCGTTCGAGAAGTGCGGTGAAGATCTCGTTCTTACCCGGTGGCGAGCCACAGACTTCGCAAAAAAAGGCTCCAAGCTCCCGCTCGTCGATAATTCGCTCGAGCTCATCCTGCGGTGTTGCGGACACGACCAAGCACTCGAACCGCCCCTGAAGGGCTCGAAGGAGGTCGCCGGCTCCCGGAACCATTGGACAGGACAGCATTTGACTTCGCACCAGCGCTGAAAAACGCTCTCCCAGGACCTGGGATTCGTCCTCATCGAGGCTGCGGCCCAGCAATTCGCGGTAGATCCACTCGAACTTCTCGAACCGGGAACGTCCCAGGTGCCTCCGATGGTGCTCAAGGATACGGTCGAGGTGTTGCGGCAGGTGGGCGAAGAGGTCCCTGAAGGCGTTGTCCTTGATCGAGACAGATTCGAGAATGACTCCGTCGAAGTCGAAGAAAACCGCGTTCAGGCCCGCAGCATCGGGCAGCGGCCGGGAGCGTCGGGCACCGGCCGAGGAGGTGTTTACTTCAGCCACGACCAGGTGATGTTAGTTGATGCCGGGTTCATTGGGCCTCGACGACCGTCAAACGCAGCGAGGGAACGATATTCTCTGGTGGACTCATTCGCAGGACTAGACATTGCCAAGAATCGACTTTCTTCTCTCGAGCCCGGGACATCACGTCGAGACCTTCTTGCCGCTGGTTCATCGACTTCGGGAGCAGCCTGAGATGAGCCTTCGGGTTCTGTCCCTCTGCGAGCTTCGCGGACTGGCTTCCCCGACAGGAGCTTTCGAGGCGCTCGATGTCGACCTGGTGAGGCTCTTTCCAGCGAGTCTCCGCTCTTCTCCTTCGAGCGGCAACTGGGGCGATCCGGGATCCTCGCGCCGGCGACAGATCGCTCGCCGCCTGCTTTGGCAGATGCTGCTCGGCCCCGCCATCAGGTGGAACCTCGTTTCTCGGCCAGACCTGGTCGTCGTTCCAAACGACCACGCCTACCCCTACGATCGAATCTGCCGACTTTTGCGCCGACAGCAAATACCCTTTCTACTCGTGCAGGAAGGCATCCGCTTCGACCCGCCCGAATCGACCGGTTCAACAGAGCTCCGCCAGGGAACGGGCGGATCGCACGCGATCGCGGCTTGGGGGAGAAGTAGCGCTCGCTATTTCGTAGCGAGCGGGGTTTCGGAGGATCGCATCGCGCTCACCGGCTGCCCTCGCTTCGACTCCATCCAGAGCACCGATTGGAAGCCCTCGAGCGCCGCACTCGCCACCGACTTCGATCTCGGAGAAGTCAATCTGCTGTTTCTGTCCAACCCCATAGACGATCTCGGGTTCTGTAGCTCGAAAGAGAAACTCGAGCTCTTCCAAGGCTTTGTTGAGCGCTTGGCCCCTCTGTTTCGCGATCCAGGTTGGCGGCTGCTGGTGAAACTTCACCCCCGCGAATCGAGGGAAGACTTTCAACTGGTCTGCGACGCTTTCCCCTACGCCCGGCAGATACTTGTTCTTGATCGCGAACCGCTTCATCCACTCTTATCGTTGGCCGACGCGGCGGTCACCTTCGGCTCGAGCGCCGGCCTCGAGGCCTTGCTGTTCGGATTACCGCTGGCGGTTCTCGAGGTGCCCGGTGCCGGCTATCTTCACGATTTCGTGAAGTCCGGAGCCGCCCGGAAGCTCCCAGCCGAAGGAAAGATCGCGCCCGTCCTTGCAGGAATGACATCCGAGCCTGACTCTAGAAGCCCACTGGTGGAAAGCTACCTCGACGAGAGTCTCGCTTTTCGCTCGGACGCCGCCAAACGCGTCGTCGACCTCGTCGTAGACATTCTGAACGATCGCCGCTGAGACCGGGTACCAGAAACGCCGATGGTAACCTCTCCGCGCATCGGCAGCTGCCGATATCCACTTTGTAGGTCTCGGTTCCACCGCGAGATGGCAAGCGCGCTCCAGCCCCAAAGCAGGTCCTGCAAGACGGTCATAGGCGAGTCGCTGACCCGCGGTCAGGTCTCGCCAAGGGCGACCGAGTCGTGAGACCGGCGCCTACCAAATCGGTCCGCTCCCAGGCAGCAGCGGCGGCTTCCGGGCATTCCACTCGGCGGCAACCGCTCGAGCCCAATCGGCGCCGCCGGGCTCGAGCCACGACTCTCAAAGGTCTGTTGGAAGATCTCGCCCAACGCCCTCAGCTGGCGCTGCTCGCCGGCTACCTTCTTCTGGCGCCTTTCTATGTGCTCCGAAGCGGTCTACCGCAACCGGCTGATCTCTTGATGGTGGTGCTGATCGCTCTGACCGCCTTCTCGCCCGGATACCGCTTTCCTCGCGGCTCTCGCGGTCCGCGCCGCGCCCTGTTTCTCTTCATCCTCTACGTCTGCGCAGTCAACATCCTCTGGGTCCTGGTGACTGGCAATTTCTCGTTCGGGAAGAAGAACACAATGCTCATCTACCCTGTCTTCTATCTCTACAACGGACTCGTCTTCGCGGCTTTGGTTGCCCTCTACCACTGCTTTCGAGAGCGCCTGTTGGCTTCGACCATTCACCTCGTAGCAGCTTCTGTCATTTTGCAGGCCGTGCTCGCCACTCGCTTTCTCTCCGCCACCACCTTTCGCCAAGAACTCTTCTTCAACAACCCCAACCAACTCGGCTACTACGTGCTGCTGAGCGCCACGATCGTGGTCATCGGCAGCAAGTACCTGAAAGTCAACGTCTGGTACCAAGCGATCTTCTTTCTGGGCGCGATTTATCTGGCGATGCTTTCGCTCTCCAACGCAGCGCTGATCAGTCTCGGAGTTCTCATAGTGGTCGCCTTTTCTCGGCGGTTCGTTGTTCTTGTGACAACTCTTGTCCTGCTCTTCGGCGCTTTTCAGTTCTCCAACGTGGGACCCAAGTTGGTGGACAATGTCGCCCTTCGTCTTGGACGGATCGGCACGGGAAAAGACGACAACTTGGCGGGACGCGGCTACGATCGAATCGCCCACCACCCAACCTACCTGATCCTCGGAGCGGGCGAAGGGGGTTTAGACCGGGTCGAATCACAGTTCGAGGGCGAGCTCCATTCGACTGTCGGCACTCTTCTATTCAGCTACGGAGTCGCTGGCACCTTTCTTTTCTTCTCGTTTCTGTTCTCGTTGATCGGCCGCCGACCGACAATTTACTTGTACGTCGCACCGGTGTTCTTGTACGGCCTGACCCACCAAGGGCTGCGGTTCACGCATTTTTGGATTCTGTGGGCATTCATTCTCTGCTTGTTGATCGAGGCTAAAGGACGAGCGCCCCGGCTCCCGCGGCCCAACTTCCATTTCGGCCGGCGCAAACCCATAGCGCCGCCCGGCAGCGCGAGGTCACACCCCGGGACCCTCCGACACAGACCCGAAGGTGCAGTCCTCCCTCACTCATAACAGGCCGCGGCGGTGAACCAGAACGCGTTTCCAGCATCTCGCAGCACAATGAGACTGCTTCACGTCTTCACGGCGCCACAGACACTTGCGCTCGTGGGTGCACAAGTGGACTACCTCTCTGCACGGGGGTTCGAAATCAGAGCGATTTCCTCGCCTGGAGATCGACTCGACGAATTCGGCAGCGAGCACGGAATCTCGGTTACGGCCGTGGCGATGCGGCGAGCCATATCGCCGGTCGCGGACGTTGGCGCACTGATTCGCCTGGTGCGGGCAATCCGGAGCTTTCGGCCTCACATCGTGCATTCACACACTCCAAAAGCCGGCCTGTTGGGGACTCTCGCCGCGACTCTCGCACGAACACCTCTGCGCATCTATCAGATACGCGGGCTGTTGAGCACAGCTTCCGGAGGCGCTCGCGGAGCTCTCTACGACAGCATGGAACGCGTCAGCTGCCGGCTTGCACATCACGTTATCTACCAGAGTTCCTCGTTGAGCAAAGAAGCCTTGTCGCACCGGTTGTGTTCCCCGGAGAGGTCCTCGGTGTTGGGATCGGGAGGGAACGGGATCGACGTCACTGGGCGTTTCGATCCAAAGCGTCACCCTCCGGCAACAAAGTCCGGGATTCGCTCGCAGCTAGGCATCGACGATCAGGATCTAGTCATTGGTTTCGTTGGTCGTTTGGTTCGCGACAAAGGAATCTCGGATCTGGTCACGGCCTGGCAGACGCTCAGACGAGAGTTTCCTCGGGCTCACCTGCTTCTCGTTGGCCCCCCCGAGGAGCGGGACGCGCTCACTCTGAGCGTGAACGAAGTCCTCGACTCGGACCCACGAGTACACCGTACCGGACTCGTTCCGGATGTCGCCCCCTACTATGCCGCAATGGAACTGCTGGTGTTGCCCAGCTATCGAGAGGGTCTTCCCAATGCCCCTCTGGAGGCCGCCGCACTGCAGACCCCGGTCGTCACGACAAACGTGACTGGATGCGTGGACGCGGTTGTGGACGGTGTCACCGGGACCTTGGTTCCTCCTCGAGATCCTGTCGCGCTTGCCGCGGCAATCCGCATCTACCTGGAATCCCCCGAACTCAGAGGGAACCATGGTCTGGCTGGGCGCCGGTTCGTCATCGAGCACTTCTCCGAGGACTCGGTGTGCGAGGCCATACACGCCTTCTACGAGCGACTCTGGACCGAGCGTTGTGGCGAACCGAGCCACGGGGCCGCGATTTGATCGCTTCCCCGAACCCGTGGGAGCACGGCTCCGATTTCGAGTGGCGATGTTTTGACTCGACCAGAGGGGTTACGACTCCGGGGGTTACGACTCCGTGGTCGGGAGCCGCCCTCTGGATGACCGCCCGAGCCGCGTGGCAGGCGTTGATCGCAGCTCGCGGCTGGCAACGCATCTGGGTTCCTTCCTATTTCTGCCACGAAATGACTGACGCCGCTATCGAAGTCGGTGCCGAGATCATTGTGTACTTGGACGACCCGCTCGAGGATCGGACTCGCCTACCCCCCGTCGCCGACGAACCTGGAGAGGCTCTTTTGGTTGTCAACACGTTTGGCCGCAGGCGCCCTTCGGCACAGTCCTTCGACACCGCCCACTGCGAACTCATCGAGGACCATACCCACGACCCCCTTTCCGACTGGGCCCGGGCCAGCCAAGCCGACTGGTGCCTGGCCTCGCTTCGGAAGACTCTGCCGGTGCCGGTCGGCGGCGTCACTTGGTCGCCCAAGGGCCATGCTGTGCCCGATCCGCCAACCGCAGCGGCGGCCGAGCTCCAAGTGGCTCTGAGTCGACTCGCGGGAATGGTCCTAAAACGAATCTATCTGGAGGGTTCGCCGGTGCAGAAGTCTGAATTCCGCACCCTGCTGGCTGCGACCGAGACGGGCTTGGCGAAGTTACGACCCTCAGCCGCGCCGAGATGGGCCTCGGCTCTCGTCGATCAGATCCCGGTGGCCGCCTGGCGGGAGCAGCGGCGCGAGAATCTCGCGTTCCTCGCCGAGTCTCTTGCCCGTGCGAAGAGGCTTCGCCTGCTCAGCGCGGCCGACCCCAGCGGCGCAATGTTCGGAGCGGTCGTGGTGTTCGAGACCCCGGCTTCCGCCGCCGGCGTAGAAGCGAGACTGATCGAGCAGCGTATCTATCCGGCGCGTTTGTGGCCGCTCGACGGCCTGGCGCTCGATCTGCCAAAGCCCTCAGTCGAACTCGCCTCGAAAACCCTGTTCCTCCATTGTGACGGACGCTATGCAGTCAGTGATCTCGAGCGAGTCGCCCGAGCCCTGCTCGACGCGGCCGAGCGAACTGCATGAGCCAAGGCCGCTGGTTTGATATCGACTCCCCCGACTGGGGCAAGGCTCTGGCGGGCCTGGAACACGACGTCTATCATCTGCCGGGATACGCTGCGCTCGAGGCACACCGCATGGGCGGAGAGGCTCGACTCTTCGTCTACGACGAGCGGAATCTGAGGTTCCTCCTGCCTTTGGTACTGCGCCCGATCGACGACTCCGACAAATTCGACGCTATTTCTCCCTACGGATATCCGGGACCCATCGTGAGCTCGGGCGCTCGCGCGAACTTCATCGAGCGGGCTTCTCGAGCGTTGATCGATGCTCTGAGCGACCTCAGGCTGGTGTCGGCTTTTGTCAGGATGCACCCACTGCTCTCGCCCGATCCAGATCACTTGGATGTAGCCGGCACGCTCGTCAAGCACGGCCAGACCGTCTCGATCGATCTTCGCCAGCCGGAAGACGTCATGTGGACCGCCATACGTGCCGGCCACCGAACTGAAATACGTCATTCGTCAGAGAAAGGCCTCGCCTTCTTCGCGGACCCCGCGTGGTCCAAGCTCGACGAGTTTCTGTCGCTCTATACCGCGACGATGAAACGATTGAGCGCGGCCGACGAGTACTTCTTCGATCGCGCCTACTTCACCGGGCTCCGCGGCCTGCCGGCAGCCCAGATTCAGCTAGCCTGCGTGACCCACGAGGAGACTCTTCTCGCCGCCGGTGTTTTCACCGAAGTCGAGGGCTTGGTTCAGTATCACCTTTCAGCCTCTCAGCAAATCGACCGTCGACTACAACCGACCAAGCTATTGCTCGACCAAGTGCGAAGATGGGCGGCCGGACAGGGCCATCACACGCTGCATCTCGGCGGTGGCGTTGGCGGCCGGAAGGATGGTCTCTTCGGCTTCAAGGCCGGCTTCTCAAAAAGCCGACACGACTTCTTTACCTGGCGCTTAGTGCCCGATGCCACCGCGTACGAGAGACTCTGTGCCTCTACCGGAGTCGAGGCCGGCTTGGGTTTCTTCCCCGCCTATCGACAGAAACCGCTCTAGCGCTCGACTTCGTTCTCTTCTACGTAGTTCACCTGCCCCGAGCCGGTCAGTACCACGGGTAGGGTTCTGCACAAGATCATCAAGTCCAATAGCAGGGAATTCGTTTCAGCATAATCGACATCCAACTCCATGCGCTCACTCCGACTCAGCCCGCTTCTACCGCTGATCTGCGATGGACCCGTCAGTCCCGGCTTGACCTTGAGAATCCGAGCGAATTCGTTTGGGTAGCGCTCGACGATCTGGTGGGGCAGCGGCCGAGGGCCAACCAAGCTCATCGCACCCTGCAGGACATTTAGCAATTGCGGCATCTCGTCCAAACTCCACCTGCGAAGTATCAATCCAATTCTCGTGAAACGAGGGTCATCACGCACGGTGTAGAGGCCCGCACCTCTTGTCTCCGCCCCGACCACCATGGTTCGAAACTTGTAGATCACAAATGGTCGACCGTCTTTGCCGACTCGCTTCTGTTTGAAAAGGAACGGTCCTTTCGAGCCCACCTTGACCAGGATCACACAGCCAAGTAGAAGCGGGCTCAGAAAGACAACAAGCGCGCTACCCAACACCAGATCCAGAAGGCGCTTCACGATACTCGTGATCCGGCCCTACCAACCGCGACTGTCTTTCGGCACCTGGAACTCTGCTCGACCCTCGCCCCGGTCAGCCGCCGAAACATACTCGTCGAACAAAGGGTGGGCCATCAAGTCCTCTCGTATGACAGCGACCCGGTACAGGTCATGGTACTTGCCATGACGAAAGATCTCCTGGCGCAAACGACCTTCCACCTTCCAACCGCATTTTTCGACATAGGCCTTGTAGGAGCCGATATTGTAGGGAAGTATGGCACTCCACAAGCGGTTCAGCCCGACCTCGAAGAAAGCGTACTTCATGAGGGTCATGATCGCGTCGGTTCCATAACCCTTGCCTCGGACACTCGCGGACCCGAGCTTCAACGCCGTCAGCGCGTGCCGATTGTGCCAGTCGATGTTCCAGAGGCCTGTCAGACCCAGCACCCCATCTTCTTCGCTTTCGACAATGAACCGTCGGGTCGCTGGGTCCCGACGGCTGGCCTCGAACCACTCCCTTTGATCGGCCATGGAGACCGGAAACGACCATCCGACCACCAGATCAGAAATGACAGGATCATTGGCCCACTCGCCGAGCGCCTCGAGATCCCCTTCCTCGATCGCACGAAAAAAGACCTTCTTCCCTCTAATCATGACTTGACTCCCTGGCGAGAACCGCCGTGGGCTCTAGGATGCGGCACCACCTGCCTCTCGACCCTTCGATCTCCTATCATAGCCGTCGATGCCTTCTTCCGACCGCATCTACCTGTCACCTCCTTCCCTATCCGGCCACGAGTTGGAACTCCTGGATGAAACACTGCGCTCCAACTGGATCGCTCCTCTCGGGCCTCAAGTGGACGCCTTCGAAAGCGAGTTCGCCGAGACCGTCCGGATCGGCCACGCCACCGCTCTGTCCTCCGGCACCGCGGCTCTCCACCTGGCGCTGCGCCTGCTCGGAGTCGGCGCCGGCGATGTCGTCTTGTGCCCGACCCTCACATTTGTCGCCACCGCCAACGCCATCTCCTATCTGGGCGCCAGCCCCGTGTTCATCGACTCAGACGCCGCCACATGGAACCTCGATCCGGTGCTCCTCGAAGAAGAACTGGCCCAGCGGTCGCGGCGAGGCGAGCTCCCCCGGGCCGTGATCACAGTCGATCTCTACGGTCAAAGCGCTGACCACGAACCGATCTTGGAGCTCTGTGAGCGCTACGACGTGCCTGTCGTCGAAGACGCCGCGGAGGCGCTGGGCTCCACCTACAAGCAACGTCCGGTTGGGGCCTTTGGACGCTTTGGAGTCTTCTCGTTCAACGGCAACAAGATCATTACCACCTCCGGTGGGGGAATGCTCGTGTCGGACAACGGCGAGGCGATCGCCGAGGCGAGGTCGCTGGCCGCCCAGGCACGCGACGAAGCCCCCCACTACGAACACTCGCGGCTGGGATACAACTACCGGCTTTCGAACCTACTGGCCGCCGTGGGCAGGGCCCAACTCGTTACTCTCGAAGAAAGGGTCGAGGCCAGACGAAAGATCTTCTCGCGGTACAAACGACTGCTGTCCGATCTCCCGGGCCTCGAGTTCATGCCGGAGGCCGCCTATGGCCGTTCGAACCGCTGGCTGACCTGTCTCACGATCGATCCGGCGCGCTTCGGGTCGAACCGCGAGACCGTCCGTCTGGCCCTGGAGGAGCTGGATATCGAGTCGCGACCGCTTTGGAAGCCCATGCACCGGCAACCGCTCTACCGGGAATCGCCGAGGCGTGGCGGCGCGGTCGCAGAAGGGTTGTTCGACCACGGTCTGTGTCTACCCAGCGGGTCGGCACTCAGCGAGACCGATCAGGACCGCGTCGCAGAAGCCCTGCGCGGCTGCTGCCGTGCCTAGGGGCTTGCTGAAGAACTCTGTGGGTTGCGTTGCGAGCGCCGTGGCTGTCGCAGGCAGGCGGCGCGCCGCAGCCGATGCCGTAGCATCTGCACCATAAGCCCTTGCCGCGTTACCCATGAGAGTTCTTCAGCGAGCCCCTAGATCGAAGCGCCCATTGCGCTTCCGCCCGCCGCCGATCGAGCCAACGCCCCAGCTGTTGTGGTTGCTCGAGGCGGCATTCGCCGACCACGCCGCCGCGCTCCCGCCGCTCAAGGAACAACAGGAGCTGGTGTCTCTGGCTGAGAGGCTGTCGCTGGCCGAGAGGATCTGGAGCCGTCGCAAAGAGGGACTCGAAGCAGCACCCGGCCTGCTGGTCCTTGCCGAAGGGCTCCGCGGCGCTCACGCCCGCTCCGTGGCGATCTCGACCCTCTACGAAACAGTGGCAAGGGAAGTCGCGGGCGCCGCGAGCGAAGCGTCCATTCCGCTGATCTTTCTCAAGGGCTACGCTCTTGTAGCGTCGGGCAGGATTCCCCGCGGCCGACGGCCTTTCTCCGATCTGGATGTGCTGGTGAAGACGGAAGACGCCGAGCGGCTGCATCGACAGCTCCGGCGGCGCGGCTTTGTCGCACAGGCCGCCTCGGGAAACGAACAGCACCTGGCAAGCCTCACGCCGCCGGCGGGTGGCACGCTCGACATCCACTTCTGCCTTCACGGCCTTGCCCTCGACGGCAGCCGCTGGGCGACGGCTGATGAGCTCGAAGAGCGGAATCTTCTCGAACATCTTGCGGGTCATACCGACAATTGCCTTGTCCCGACACTCGGACTGCTGTGCGCTCACCTTCTGATCCACGGGATGGCGCAGCACATCTGGCTTCCGGATCAGTACCCGCTCCTGCGGCTGGTCGGCGATCTCATCGACGTGCTTCCCGATGACGATTCCTGGGAGGACTCTCTACAGGATTTCGGTGGCGCCCTTTCGGCCTCGATCCCCGATCCCGATCTCGCCGCGTTCCGCGAGCTCACTCAGGAGCTCAGGCTGGGCCGGAGACTCGATCTGGATGGCAAGGCGCCCGATCCGGCCGCTGTCTTGCTCCGTCACATGCTCGCCGGAGCCCTCGAGCCGAACTACTCCGCCTCGCTCAGACCACGCCACGCCGTGAACCGAATGCTGGCCGCGGCGCGACAAGGCAAACTGCGCGCCTACCTGGAACGAAAACTCCGGCCGCTCTCGGATCCGGACGCCACCACGGGAGGCGGCAAGTTCGCCAGCCGCTTCCGCGGCCATCTGGCGACTGCAGGGCGGGCGATCCGGGGAAAGCGGCACGGTCGGCACCGATCCCGAGACCGCAGCGAGAAAGACGCCGCGGATTCCATAGAATAGCGCCCCGAGGGAGAACATCGACCCGCGTGCCGAGCCAAGACGAACCACACCTCCCAAAGGGGCGTCCGCGCCCTTTCTGGACACGTCATCTCCGTGCCGAAGTCCAGTTCGGCCTCGATCTGGTCGTCCTCACTGCGGCGTTTGTCGTCTCCTATCTGTTGCGCTTCGATTTCTCGATACCCGCCGACTACCTGCGGAACGCGCCTACCCAACTACCGGTCGTGGTGCTGATTCAATTCGCATCGGTGCTTCTGGTCGGTATCTACAGTTTTGTCTGGCGCTATGTCGGCCTCACCGAGGTCAAGGCCTTTGTGCGTGCCGCCGCCTATTCCGCCCTCCTGCTGCTGGCCCTACGCCTGGGATTGCCGGGCAACCTCGACGCATGGCGGGTTCCACGATCGATCATCCTTCTCGATACCCTCCTCGCCTTTGGCGGCCTGCTGGGAATCCGCGTCGTCCGCCGAGTTCTCTACGAGCGCTTTGAGCGTAACCACGGAGCGAGCGGGGCCACGGAGGCGTCGGCTTCCAAACGAGCCCTCCTCGTCGGCGCCGGAAGCGCCGGCGTGCTTGCGTCGCGCGAGCTGCGCGGACGTGGGAACCGAGACATAGAACCCATCGGTTTTGTCGACGATGATCCCCGCAAACAAGGCACCGTGATCAATGGTCTCAAGGTTCTCGGCTCCTCCACCGACCTCACACGGCTGATCAGCGACCTCGCCATCGAACGAGTGATCATCACCATGACTGCTTCCGGCTCAGGCGTCATCCGCTCCATTCTGGATGCCGGCGAGCGCGCCGGCGTCGAGGTTCGAATCGTGCCGACCCTCCATGAGATCGTCGCCGGCCAAGTCGCTGTAAGTCGCTTTCGCGAAGTGCAGATCGAAGATCTTCTTGGACGAGATCCCGTCCGCCTCGACGACGAGAAGGTACGTGACTTCGTGGCGGGCAAGTGTGTGCTGCTGACCGGCGCCGGCGGTTCGATCGGCGGCGAGCTGGCCAATCAAATCGCCCGCTTCAACCCTCTGCGGCTCGTTCTTGTCGAACGCTCCGAGGGAGCGCTCTTCGAGGTCGAGCGGAAGCTGAAAGACCTTTGGCCACAGATCAACATCTCGTCGTTTCTCGGCGACGTCAGTGACGCTTCGAGAACCGCCGAGGCCTTTCGCCGCTGGCGACCCCACGTCGTCTTCCACGCGGGAGCGCACAAACACGTCCCGATGATGGAGAGCCATCCAAGCGAAGCCGTGCGCAACAACATCCTCGCCACCCGATCCCTGGGCCGAATCGCCGGTGAATACGGTGTCGAGACCTTTGTGCTCGTTTCCACCGACAAGGCCGTCCGGCCGAGCTCGGTCATGGGCGCGTCCAAACGAGTCGCTGAGCTCCTCATCCAGGACCTGGCAACCGAATTCGACAGAAGCCGCTTCCTCGCCGTTCGCTTTGGAAACGTCTTGGGGTCAGCGGGATCGGTGGTGCCGATCTTTCGCGAGCAGATCGGCCGCGGCGGTCCGGTAACGGTCACCCACCCGGATGCCATACGCTATTTCATGACACCTTCGGAAGCGGCGCAGCTCGTACTGGAAGCCGGTGCTATCGGTGCCGGTGGCGACATCCTCATCCTCGACATGGGCGAACCGGTCAAGATCCTCGAGCTGGCCAAAGACATGATCACGCTCTCCGGCTACAAGGCCTTCAATGAGATACCGATCATCTTCACCGGGCTGCGGCCCGGCGAAAAGCTCTCCGAAGAGCTCGAGCTGTCCGGCGAGGACATCGATCGCACAACCCACCCGAAAGTCTTTCGCGGGCGTCTCGCCGCGTACCACCCAGACGAGGTCCGTGCCGCGCTCGACCGCCTACAAACGCTGGCGGAGCAAGAGGACCAGAGCGGCATTCGACGATTTCTGTCGGAGTTTCTCCCCGAGGCCAATCTCGAACGGCGCGAGGAGCCCCGCCCCGAGCCACCGGCTGCGCGTCCCCAAGCAACCATCAACTGAAGGCGGGGTGAAGGCATGGATGTCTTGGTAACCGGTGGCGCCGGGTTTATCGGCTCGCATCTGGTCGATGCGCTCGTCGGCGCGGGAGCAAGAGTCAGGATCCTCGATGACTTGAGCAGTGGCTCCGAGGACAACCTCAACGCTCTGGCAACCGATATCGAGTTCGTCGTCGGCGATATCCGAAATCTGGAAACCTGCCGGAACGTCTGCCGCGGGGTCGAGCTCGTATTCCACCAGGCAGCCCGGGGCTCGGTCCCGCGCTCGATGGCCGACCCTTGCGGAACCCTTGCGATCAACGCCGAGGGTTCGGCCAACATCTTCCGGGCGGCTCTCGAACAGGGCGCCCGTCGCACCGTCTATGCCTCTTCCTCGAGCGTCTATGGAGACGAACCGGAACTGCCCAAACGCGAGGGCCGCGAAGGAGCCCCGCTGTCACCCTATGCCCTCTCCAAGAAGATGATGGAAGATACGGCACGGACCTTTCATCGCTGCTACGGTCAGGAACTCGTGGGGCTCAGATACTTCAATGTCTACGGACCGCGCCAGAGCCCGGCCGGCGAATACGCTGCCGTCATTCCGCGTTTTCTGGCGGCCTATCTGTCCGGCACGGCTCCGACGATCTACGGCGACGGTGAGCAGAGTCGTGACTTCACGTTTGTGAAGGACGCCGTGCAAGCCAACCTGCTGGCGGCTCACGCACCTGCGTCACAGCTGGGGCAACCCGTCTTCAACATCGCGGCCGGCAAAAGGACGACACTCAACGAGCTCGCAGCGGTGATCCGGAGAATCTCCGGGAGCGACGACGTCCCCTCTCACACCGACGAACGAGCGGGGGATGTGCGCCATTCGCTCGCCGATATCCATCGAGCCACAGAGCTTCTCGAGTACCGACCCTCGACCCCGCTGGAGGAAGGGCTCGAATTGACCGCTGCTTACTACAGGGCGCGAGCGGCATGAGAATCCTGGTCACCGGCGGAGCCGGCTACATCGGCAGCGTTACCACCAAGGTCCTTCTAGAGGCCGGTCATGAGGTGATCGTCTTCGACAACCTGGAGCGCGGCCACCTCGAGTCGGTCGATCCGCGGGCGCTCTTTGTACGCGGCGACCTGCGCCATCGCGGAGAGATTCGCGAGGTCATGCTGAGCCATCGCCCGCAGGCGGTGGTCCATTTCGCCGCCTATGCCTACGTCGGGGAGTCGGTTCGCAAGCCGCTCGAGTACTACCGAAACAACCTGGCCGGCGGCATCGCGCTGGTCGAAGCGATGGCCG
>Ga0224508_10002424_pt1 | contig 15849 bp, 13 predicted proteins | sample SF_Jan12_sed_USG_4_FD_170157 | JGI IMG/M metagenome (GOLD analysis project Ga0224508, IMG submission 170157) | Sediment microbial communities from San Francisco Bay, California, United States - SF_Jan12_sed_USGS_21 | ecosystem: Environmental > Aquatic > Marine > Sediment | place: USA... | reverse complement strand
GCTGCCCAAAGTCGGTCGCATGCAACCACGCTAGCCGCTAGATGAATAGTCAGAAACTTGCAGAAACGCCTAGATACGGATGATCTTGCCGGGGTTCATTATGTTATCAGGGTCCAGCGCCCGCTTGATATCTCTCATCACACTCACTCCTTCACCGTGTTCGGCGACCAAGAAATCCATTTTGCCATAGCCGATACCATGCTCACCGGTGCAAGTTCCATCCATGGCCAAAGCACGCATCACCATCCGTTCATTAACCGCGAGGGCACGTTCACACTCATCGACGTCGCTCTGGTCAACCACAAACACTAAATGAAAATTTCCGTCCCCAACATGGCCAACAATAGGTGCGATTAGCTTAGATTCTTCAATGTCTCTTCGGGTCTCGGTGATACATTCTGCGAGTCGGGAGATAGGCACACACACGTCCGTAGCCCAAATTTCGCATCCTGGGCGCAGCGCTTTACAGGCGTATGCGGCGTCATGTCTGGCTTGCCACAGTTTGCTGCGTTGTTCAGGTCTGGTAGCCCACTGAAAATCGCCGCCGCCAAAATCCGCTGCAATAGCCTGCACCGCCTCGGCTTGCTCCGCAACACTTGCATCGCTGCCGTGGAACTCAAGAAACAATGTGGAAGCAACTGGATACTGCAGACAAGAATATTTGTTGATCGCATCCATTTGCACATCATCTAACAACTCGATCCGCGCCACTGGAATACCAGACTGAATCGTTGCAATGGTAGTGTTAACCGCATCTTCCAGCGTAGCAAACGAACACACCGCAGCAGAGATTGCCTCGGGGATGCCGTACAACTTGAGGGTAATCTCAGTGATTACTCCGAGGGTCCCTTCGGAGCCAACAAATAGACGGGTTAAGTCGTAACCAGCCGCGGACTTGCGCGCCCGCTTTGAGGTTTTAATGATACGCCCATCCGCTAGTACTACACTCAAACTCAGCACGTTTTCACGCATGGTCCCATAGCGCACTGCGTTGGTGCCCGAAGCACGAGTCGCAGTCATCCCACCCAATGATGCATCAGCGCCTGGATCGATGGGAAAGAACAAACCAAGATCTCGAAGGTAATTGTTTAACTGTTTTCGAGTCACACCAGGTTGCACGGTCACATCGAGATCTTCAGCATTGACCTGCACAACCTCATTCATCTCGCTAACGTCAATGCATACTCCACCATGCAAGGCGGCCACGTGCCCTTCTAGCGAGGTACCAGTTCCAAAAGGAATGACCGGTGTCTTGTGCCGCGCGCAGATCTTGACGATCGCGGCAACCTCATCATCAGAGTGGGCAACGGCCACCGCATCGGGCGGTACTGAGGCATGGTATGACTCATCTTTTCCATGCCGTTCCCTGACCGATTGGGAAGTAGACAGCCGATCTCCGATCACTGCTCGGATCTCATCCACGATCTGCGGATGTTGCTTTGGTTGATGGGCAGGTTGTGTGGCCATATGCAATCTCCTAGGGATCGCTTCGAACTATAACGCAGACGCGGCCGAGCCAACAGGATGCCTATCTAATCCCGATCCTGTAAGCATGTGTCGAAACCAACTGCTTGCAACGTAGGGTGCCCTGCCATCCACATTCGGCGCCCCACGCCCCCACAGGAAGTCTTCCACAGATACCGTTCGGAATTCGATGCTAAACCTCGCAACGTCTGTAGTGTTGGGTACGGTGGCATGTAGATGCGCCGCGGAGAAGCCAAGCAAATCCCCTGGTTGGATCACCACCGGAAGCTCATCCGATGTATCAACGGGTTCCAGGGGTCGCGCTACCACCGGATAGTCAAAGCCCGAGAGATGCTTTGCTGCCGCGGCCTGCTTTGCACGACGTAGCTCCGTCAGGTCCCAACTCGCACTGGAGTTTTCGATAGCGGTCGACCAATATCGCGGATACAAAGCAATGGTCCGCTCAGCCGTGAGCGTATACACCGGTGTCCACCAATTCACTTGTTGATAGACGTTTGATGCCCAAGTATCACGGTGGTGGTGCAGCGTTCGGGTCTGATAGCCCGAGTGCGTACCGCCGTAGGGCACTACGCGAAGGTGAATTCTGTCCCAATAGGTCCTACTGCATACAACACCGACGTGCTCCAGGGCTTCGCACAACAAGGTTTTCACCTCAGGATCCCTGTTAAACCTCTGCTGCAGATCATCCACCAGTGGGATATATCTATCCACTGGGAATACAGTCTGGGCATGGACTGGGGCTGCGCCTGGAAAGGTGTCTGTGAGCATCTGACGGCAGAGGCGAACCAAGCGGGTCAGCGCGGGCACCTGCTTGAACACCAAAATCGCCCCACCATAGATCAGCTCGCCGCGCTCGTCGTCACCAAGCCCGTGGGGGAACTCTTGAAGGCCGCCGCCACGCTCACCCATGTCATTCAAGCCCGCGCTCCCGGCATGCTGCTAGAATAGCATGCCTCGTGATTCCCATGACCTATTCCGCGTGATGCAGCTCACCCAGATCAACATCTACCCGATCAAATCCACGGCTGGGATTAAACTGGAACACAGCCAAGTGTTGCCGAGAGGATTAGAACACGACCGACGTTGGATGCTAGTAGACCATGAATGGAGGTTCATCACCGCTAGGGAATGTCCAACGCTGGTGTTGGTCACCACTACGTTGCGACCGGAAGGGCTGGTGGTATCCGGCCCAAACGCTAGTACCGTAACAATCCCCCATAAAGCAAACGGACATGGACATTGTGAGGTAGAGGTATGGGGTGATGTCTGTAGTGGAGTCAAGGTCAGCGACGCCGCGGATAGTTGGTTCTCCGCCTATCTCGGACGACCGTGCCACTTAGTTCACATGACTGACTCCTCTATTCGTCGGGTCGATCCGAACTATTCTCGGGCTGGCGATATTGTGAGCTTTGCGGATGGTTTCCCGCTGTTATTGATCTCCACACTCTCGCTACACGACCTCAATACCCACCTGTCTCAGCCCGTTTCCATGCAGCGATTTCGTCCCAATCTTGTGGTTGATGGATGCGACGCCTATGCCGAAGACAACTGGCGACGGTTGCGCATAGGCGAGGTCGAATTTGAAGGGGCGAAGGCGTGCTCCCGATGTGTATTGACTACCGTTGACCCAGACAGCGGTGAACGCCACCCCGAACTTGAACCACTTCGGACCCTAGGGACTTATCGTCGTGGCCCCGAAGGAGGTGTCTTCTTCGGACAAAATCTGATTCCGCGCGGTCAGGGCGTGGTGCATGTCGGTGACGACGTGGAGATTTTAGATTAAAAGTAGTCTTGCCACATGAATCATTCGCTCAAAGCACAACTCTACCAAGACCTGGAGTCGGGCAAATCCACACGTCCTCTGGCCAGATACTTCGAGTGGCTGATGTGCATCTTAATCATACTCAACGTGATTGCGGTGGCAGCAGAAACAGTGGAGCCACTAAGGCAGCGTTACGGTGTGTATTTCATCGCGTTCGAAATCTTCTCGGTTGCCGTGTTTACAATCGAATATGCGATTCGCCTGTGGGTATGCACCGAAAGTCCGTTGTGGAAACAAACAAGTCCGCTCAAAGCCAGGCTGAAGTACGCCCTAACCCCATTTGCAATCATCGATCTGCTGGCGATATTGCCTTTTTATCTGGCCTTTATTGTGCCGGCAGATCTGCGCTTTTTACGAATATTCCGTTTGATCCGGCTACTCAAGCTAGCACGCTATTCCCCAGCGCTGACAACTATCGCCAGGGTGTTACGAGCGGAGCGCCGTGCAATTTTTGCCGCGCTCATTGTCATGATAGGTCTATTATTACTCGCCGCCTCGCTGGCTTATCTCGCAGAACGTCACGCTCAGCCCGAGCATTTCGGCAACATTCCGCAGGCTACTTGGTGGGCGGTGACCACCCTAACCACCGTAGGTTATGGCGATGTCGTGCCGGTGACGACACTCGGCAGAATCATCGGCTCCGTGTTTATGATTTTTGGATTAGGCCTGTTCGCCTTACCCATCGGCATCATCGCCACCGGCTTCGCCCAGGAAATTCACCGACGCGACTTTGTGGTGACCTGGGAGATGGTGTCCAAAGTACCGTTGTTTGCCGAACTGTCCCCCCCCGATCTAATCAATATCGCTAGGCTTTTGCATTCGCGGACAGTGGAGGCGGGCACGGTGATCGCCAGACGCGGTGAGATCGGTGAATGTATGTACTTCATCGTGAGCGGAGAAGTGGCGGTCCAATTTCCGAAGCACTCGCAACCCGTTCGCCTCACTGATGGCGATTTCTTTGGCGAGATCGCATTGTTACATCACAACCCACGCAGGGCGACTATTACCGCAACGACGAAGTGCCATTTGATGATTCTGGAGGCAACAGACTTCAACCATCTGGTCGATATGAATCCAGAGATCGGCCGACACATCAGGGAAACCGCGAAGTCAAGACTCGCCGATGTCCAGATAGGGGATCTCACCCTGCAAGAGCTGCACCAATCCTGACCGATACTGCAGAGACCAATGTAATGAACAAGCGCCGACACCGGGACGTCACCGACACGATTCACCTTGGGCGAGAGCCCGATCGGCACAGCGGACTGGTCAATCCGCCGGTATATCATGCCTCAACAGTGCTCTTTCCTAACTTAGAGGCGTTGGAGGCCTCCTACGAAAAACGCTTCCAACCAGGACATGTACATTACGGACGCTTCGGTACACCGACTCTGTACGCGCTGGAACAGGCGGTGGCCGACTTAGAGCAGGGATACGCCGCCGTCAGCTTTCCCTCGGGGCTCGCCGCCATTGCCACGACTTTGACGGCGTTGGTGAAAGCGGGTGATCACATCTTAGTATCCGACAGTGTGTATCTCCCCACCCGAGCGTTCTGCACCGAAGTACTCGGTCGACTTGGCGTGGAGACAACCTATTATGATCCGCTGATCGGTGCCGACATTTCCAAACTGATACGCGCCAACACCCGGTTGGTGTATTTGGAATCACCAGGATCCCTCACTTTTGAAGTGCAAGACGTTCCAGCTATCGCCGCCGCAGCGAAACAACAAGGTCTCGCGGTAATGATGGACAATACCTGGGGCACACCACTGCACTTCAAGGCATTTGCCCACGGCGTCGACATCTCGATCCACGCCGCCACCAAGTATATTGTCGGTCATGCCGATGCAATGCTCGGTCTAGCGGTCACCACCACTGAGTACTATCAGACCCTCAAAAACGTGGCGATCAGGTGTGGCCAGACTGCAGGTCCGGACGATGCATATTTGGCGCTGCGCGGATTACGGAGCCTTTCGGTGCGCCTGCAGCAGCACCAGAGCAATGGGCTGGAACTGACACGGTGGCTTAAACAGCGCCCCGAAGTGCTAAGAATCATTCACCCCGCACTGCCAGAAGACCCGGGTCACCGTCTGTGGAAACGAGATTTTACCGGTGCCTGTGGACTTTTCGGTGTAGTGCTAGAACCTGTCTCCAGAAACGCATTGGCCGTCATGCTGGACCACATGGAGCTTTTTGGCATGGGCTTTAGCTGGGGCGGATTCGAGAGCCTAATGATTCCGGTTTATCCGGAACGCATACGCACCGCGACCACCTGGGAGCCAGGTGGTCAGCTACTGCGGATCCACGCAGGACTTGAAGATCCAGCCGATTTGATCGCAGATCTGGAGGCCGGCTTTGATCGCCTAAACGCCGCGGACTGAGTTCCCACTGCACCAGCCGCAACCATGCGGTAACATAGTCACTAACCTTTCGCCAATGATTGAGTGAGTAACTGGATATGATCGTCGAGCAAATCTGGACCGGAAACGCCTATCGAAACTTCAATTATCTGATCGCATGTGATGAGACCGGCGAAGCTTTGGCAGTCGATCCCTTGGACCACAAAAAATGCTTAGCGACAGCCAAAGACAAAGGCTGGGAAATAACACAGATACTCAACACACACGAGCATGGCGACCACACCGGAGGCAATCGCGCCATGATTGATGCCACTGGTGCGAGACTGCTAGCCCATAAGAATGCGCTCTCGCGTATTCCCGGTGTCGACTGTGGGCTCGATGCCGGAGATGTCGTCAGAGTTGGCAAAACTGTGGAATTCGAGGCATTGGACACCCCCGGGCACACCATGTGTCACGTGTGCCTGCTTTCGCACACGGACACCCCTGCCCTGTTCTGCGGAGATACCTTATTCAATGCCGGTGCAGGCAATTGTCACAACGGTGGTCACCCAAACGAGCTATACCAGACATTCGTTAAGCAACTCACAACGCTGCCGGACGCCACATTGATCTATCCAGGGCACGACTACATCGGCAACAACCTGAGTTTTACCCTCGACCGTGAACCCGACAATTTAGCCGCTAAAAGCCTGCTCGAAGCGGTGAAGGATCAAGACACCAATCGGGCGTTAGTGTCCACCATGGCGTTGGAAAAAGAGATCAACACTTTCTTTCGGCTGCACAGCTCGACTGTCATCGCGAAATTGCGTCAGGCGTTTCCAGATCTACCCGAAGACCCAGATCCGAAGATTGTGTTCTTGAAACTGCGGGAGCTGCGCAATAATTGGTGAGTAGCGCGTTCGCTGAGGTCACCGAACTAGCGTTGGGATTCCAAGAACGCCTCACTCAAGCGGTCGACCGCGCCGATGGCCTCTGAATTTGCCAGGTAAACTACGACCCCAGTGTCCTCATGTTGATCCACTCTGCGCAGCGCAGCCATAGTCGGTTTAGCCACCTCTTGTAGCGCTTGCACTAACTCGTCCCGATCCTGCGCGCTGTCCCACCGACTGAACCACACCATTAACAACTCACCGTCTGGCCCCGCATAGAGCTGATATCTGTCCCCTCCCCAACCAGTGGCGGCTTGATTTGTCCACTGGCCCTGCGCGGTGATCATCTGCTCTACGTTGAGGACACCCACCTGGACTAGCAGAAAAACGCCTAACTCACCCAAGGTGTTACTCTCCACCAAACTCCAGCCCGAACCTAGTGAAGATGCGAAATCGGGCAGATCAATCTCCACCGGTTCATCGCGCAATACTGGATCCCAATATTTTTCTGGGTGGAGAATCTGTTCGCTAGAGTGAGGCAATTCCCTTAGTGCCTGATCAATGGGTTGCGTATCAAGCGTTCCCGACATCACAGACTGTGCATCCCTAGTTAGAAAGCTCGCACCCTCGCTATAGGGCAACATCAAGGATATCGCTATGAATGGAGGCACATCACGCAGCACGTCTAGCTGACCGGTCATCATATTCATGGCAGCACTGGGATCGATTTGCAAAAAACCCTCGAGCAACCCGGATATGACATAGCTGTTCATCACCACCATGGCGCTGCCCTCCACCGCCGAAGAGAAAGCGAACTCTCTGTCGGAGTGAGTCAACACCTGTTGCCGCATGCGTTCTAAATCAAAATGCTGATCATCAAGCGCATGGGTCAACTCATGCGCGAGAATGACATCTGTCATGCCACCGTGCTCAAACCCGCTCATGACATACAGTGTGCGCCCTTGTGAGCTATAAAATCCGCCGATTAAGCCGCGCATGGCGTTCAAATATGCGCTCAGCAGGTCCACTCCCGGATCCAACAAACCCAGGAGCTGGTACGCTTGAGACATAGCGTGCAATGCCTCGAGACCGTATGTACTCTCGATTTCACGGCGGGCGAAGTGCACAAACTCATCCTGAGTTTGAATGCTCGCGGAGACCGGGTGTTTAAACTGCAGATTTCGCAATTCCGCCACCTTGCTGGAAATCCTCTCAACTTTCTGTTCGATGGACTCGTTGTCAGAATTGCCTACGGCGTTCACGCACACCAATACTGATACCAGCACTAGCAAAATCAATTGTATGATTCGATTCAGCATGTTTTCTTAGAATACTGCCATGTCTACTTGGATTCTCATTATGGGCTTGTCTCGTGACAGCCGGCACTGGCAACCCTTCCCGCACCTGCTGCAAAAACATTTTCCCGATTCATTCGTCATCACCCCCGACCTTCCCGGCACTGGCTCTCTTTTTAGGGGAAAAAGCCCCACCAGCATATACGGCATGCTTGCTTTTTATCGTGACTCCTTGAATCGACAGGATATCCCCCCACCCTATTATGTCATCGGACTTTCCATGGGCGGCATGGTCGCGTTGGACTGGGTACAACGCTTTCCCGATGAGATACAGGCCACCGTCCTTATCAACACCAGCGCCAGACCCTTTTGTCCGTTTTACCGACGCCTTCGCTATGAGAACTATTGGACACAACTGCGTGAGATCGTCTGGCGTAGGACCGTCCCGCAGAGAGAGGCCGTGATATTTGATCTGGTATGTCGGCTATATCCTGACAAGAAAGGCTTGGTCGCTCGATGGGCTCAATATCAGTATGACAAACCCATCTCAAACATCAATGCCACCCGTCAGCTATTCGCCGCTGCCAAGTATCGCTCGGTTAGCGAGGCCCCGCAGCGGCCCACACTGGTGCTGTGCTCCGAACAAGACCGATTGGTTCACCCTTCGTGCTCTCAACAGCTAGCCGAATCGCTGCGACTAGAGATCCGAGTTCATCGCGAGGCGGGACACGAGCTGCCTATTGATGACGCTTCCTGGGTGGTTGAACAAATCATCGACTGGCTACCCAGCCAACGGACCTAACCCACTATCCGAGCGCGACCGTACTTCAAGTCACTGGTGTGCTAAAGCCGACCTAACCAAGCTCTGGAAGTGATGCACGGCATGCTCACTAGCATCTGTGCGTTCGGGATCCACCACTAAGCGGCCTTGGTGATAACCCCGGCTGCGCAAACCTCGCTGCACGCTCTCACATAACTCTACATCTTCAAGCCGCACGGTGTCGTGCAAAAACTGGACGATCTCTGTCTCCTCCTGCGTGGGGGTGTTGTCCAGGAAGTACCACTCAATATGTTGCAGCGATACTTCCGGTGCCACCGGCATCACATGGAACACATTAAGATTTCCGCCGGGATATACCTCTATTGCAAGGTTGGGCCAGATGAACCAACCACCAAACTCCTGAGCATGTGCCGTCACATCTCCGTTGAACTTGTAGGCACGGTCTTGGGGGGGTTTGCTACGGCTCTTGTGGCTATGATGAATATCATTCAATGTGATGCGGTAAGACTGCATATCCACCACGCCATTGGCGAAACTCGGATGGCTCATGGGACAGTGGTAACATTCCGAGTAGTTCTCCATGATGTTTTTCCAGTTGGCCTTGATCTCATAGCTACGGCGATGGGCCAGCGTAAGCTCATCTAGACGCGGTGAGAAACTACGTATCTCATCCTCCAGAGTACCGGTTTGGTCTTTTAACGAGGGTCCATTGAGGTCCAAATTGACAAACACAAAATTCAGAAACACTTCTACTTGAACTTCCTTCAGGCAAAATTCAGCGGAGTTAAACCCTGCAACCGATTCGCTATTACGGGCATACCGCAGCCGCCCGTCCAATTCATATGACCATGCATGATAAGGACAGACGATTGTGGATGTGTTACCCGACCCAGAGAGCAACTGATGGGCTCGATGAGAGCACACGTTGTAAAACGCCCTAAGTGTTCCATCTGTGCCACGCATGACGAAGATGCTTTCGCCATGGACCTCACAGGTAAAATAATCACCACGTGTGGAAACCCGCTCGCTGTGCCCTACATACTGCCAAGTCTGCTGAAAAATCCGAGTTTTCTCTTGCTCGAAGATGTCCGCATCGTAGTAGTAGTACGAGGGCAACGTGTACGACAGTTCTGGATTTGCACTGAACCGATCTTCAGATGCAGGCATGTGCATGCTTACGGTCATGTGTTACCTCCCACGGGAAATGATCGCACCCTGGGGTGAAGGGAATAACAGGATTATGAACACTGGCGATTGGACGGTCAACCAATATACTTGGTAGCCGTTCAAATCAGCAGACGGCGAGTTGTGGTCCGCTATGCCGCGGTGCTTGGCTCTTCCTCTGGCCTGGAAAAATCTGCGGGGCCATCAGGATTCGATTCCTTTTCGCCCAGTATCGCCAGTCCACCCAAAGCCGACTTTTCGGCCGCTGCTTCACCTTCCAACATTCCCACTTTTACTCTGAGGTTGTTCTGCGAATCAGCGTTTCGCATCGCCTCGTCCAACGAGATGTGACCGGCCTTATAAAGATTGAATACTGCGCTATCAAAGGTCTGCATGCCCAGGTTCTCAGATTTGTCCATCACCTCTCTGATTTCCGATATCTCGCCCCTGCGAACCAGATCGCGCACCCGTGGCGTGCCCAGCAAGACTTCAATGGCTGCAGTACGCTTACCGTCTTGTGTCGCAACCAACCGCTGGGATACGAAAGCCTGTAGATTAAGCGACAAGTCCACCAGCAGTTGATGGCGGCGATCCGCGGGGAAGAAGTTGATGATTCGATCCAACGCCTGGTTAGCATTGTTGCTGTGCAGCGTAGAAATCGCCAGATGCCCAGTTTCTGCAAACGCAATGGCATGCTCCATCGTCTCTCGATCCCGAATCTCACCGATGAGAATGACATCTGGTGCTTGCCTCAGCGTGTTCTTAAGAGCGTCCTCATAGCAGTCGGTATCCATTCCCACTTCGCGTTGGTTCACGATGGACTTCTTATGGGGGTGCACAAACTCGATGGGATCTTCGATGGTTATGATGTGTCCGGCACTGTGTGTATTACGGTAGTCTATCAATGAAGCCAATGATGTTGACTTACCGGACCCCGTCGCCCCCACGAACAAGATCAATCCTCGCTTCGTCATGATTACTTTTTTTAGGATATCCGGCAGCCCCAGAGATACGGTATCAGGTATATCTATCTTGATGTTACGCACCACCATGGCGAACTCGTTACGCTGCTTAAAGATGTTCACGCGGAATCGGCCGACGCCTGGTTCCGAGATAGCAAGGTTCATTTCCGGCTTACTCTCAAACTCCGCCCGTTGCTCCGCATCCATGACCGCATATGCGATGTCCCTGACCTGACCAGGCTTAAAAGCTTCTTTTTCAATGGGTAGCAGTCGACCTTGAATCTTTACGCTCGGGGGAGCGCCGGTGGAGAGATACAAGTCCGATGCGTCTTTCAAAACCACGACCTTCAGATAATCTTTGAACTGCACAAACGCCTCCGTGAATGCATCTAGTGTGCCCGGGAGAAAACAGAATCCGAGCGGCCTGAACAGGCTACGTCGATCGCATGATTCAACTAGTATAGGCCATAGAAACGGATCGTCACGGAAGCCACTGTTAGGCGGTTACCGACGTGATCTGAACCGACAATTCGGAGTTTGTGCTTGCTGGGTTCCTGGGCTGGATCGGGTAGTTACCCCGAGAATAGGGCTTGTTAGCCGCACCTCCTTATTCCTCAAGCGCCTGCAAGACTAGGCGATGAAAGTGATGTACCGCATGCTCTGCGGTACCACCTCGGTCACGGTCTACCATAAAGCGACCTTGATCATAAGATTGCGACTTAAGTCCTCGTTGGACCGATTCACACAGTCCCTTATCCTCCATGCCTAATATGTTATTGAGATAGTCCATGCGCGCTACGTCATCGCTATCGTCTAAGGCATATCGGTGACCGATAAAGGAGGAGGTCTCGAGCCCCGTCGGCAATACCGACATCACTACTATCGACGGCTTGCCCGGCAATACATTGATAGTCGTGGTTGGCCACAAATACCAAAACAATGCGGAGCGCGCCGGCGTGTTAGCATCGAAATCGTAGGCGTTGTTCTGTGCTCTGGTGTCCGGACCCAACTGCCGCGACCATAGACCGAATGTGTCCATGCGGTAGGTCGACATCTCGATCATATCTGCAAACGCCGGGTGTGCCTTGGAGCAGTGGTAGCATTCTACGAAATTGTCGACCACCACCTTCCAACCTGCCTCGATCTGAAAACCGCCGAATGCAATGGTTTCGACCGGCCTCACTTGGTCAAGCCAAGGAATATGCTGACGTAAGTCCTGTTCCAGATCGGGGACCAAAGTGCTCAGCGATTGAGCCGCAGGATCGAGGTTGACGAACACCATTTCGCAGAATACTTCTACTGCGACGGATCGCAGACAGAACTCATCCCTATTAAAATTCTTGACTTGATCCGAATGGCGGGCGAAACGAAGTTGACCATCGGTATGATAGGACCACGCATGATAGGGGCATACGATCGTCTCAACATTACCGCTTCCTTGCAGTAATTCATGGGCGCGATGGCGGCAGATATTATAAAAACCTCTAAGCTCGCCATCTGCGCTGCGGATCACAAACACATTCTCGTCAGCGATTTTCAAGGTAGCGTAGTCGCCCACCTTTTTAAGCGCAGACACATGGCTGATGTAGTGCCAGTTACGGTAGAAAATCGCCTGCTTCTCCCGCTGGTAGATGTCCGCATCGAGATAATAGCGCGCCGGCAAGGTATAGGCCCTGGCCGGATCGGCATCTACAGGTAACTCTGTTTGGCTGGGTAGTGCAGAGGATTGTGTTGTCATGACCATCGCTCCGTTACGGCAATAGGGATATTGTGGGAGGTGAACAAAGCCAAAAACAATTCCGCCCACAGACTCGCAAGATGATTATGATTATCTATTATTGGTCAGTCAACCAATTTATTTATCCCTTGTTCAAATTCATAGGTGAACCTGATACATTGCGTTAAATCCCTGGAGATAGGAACGCAGTGCCTACAAGAATCGGAGATATTCGCCGCCAAGATTTGACCGAAGCCGCATTTCTTACGCTGCAACAGCACGGCTTGCGCGGCACTACCATCGCTCGGGTGGGTGCCCAGGCCGGAATGTCACCGGGTATTGTTCATCACTATTTCAAGAACAAGGCGGAGTTGCTAGAGGCAACCATGCGACGCACCGGCGCCAAGCTAAGCAAGGAAGTCATCGCATTGCTGCGCAAAGCCACCACACCTCGCGAGCGGCTATACGCAATCATCGAAGGTAACTTCGCACCGGATACTTTTACCCCAGAGATCGCTCACGCATGGCTGTCGTTTTGCGCAGAAGTGCCAGTCAATCCTCAATTCGCCCGCATCCAGCGAGTACTGCAGCGCCGTATGCACTCCAACCTAATGCATTGCCTTCGTCAACTATTGCCTCTAGAAAAGGCGATTGCCGTCGCCGGAACAATCAGTGTTCTCATCGATGGTTTTTGGCTACGTCGAGGTCTTAAAGACGAAGCATTCAGCCGTCAGCAGGCACTGAAGCAGATGCGAGATTATCTGGATCAGCATGTGCCGGAGACATCAAACCCGGAGGCTTAGCCATAACATCCGGGCTGCGTTTGAGATAATTCGAATAACGATTCTTTGTGGCCGGCCTGCGCTGTAAGAAATTGTGGTAACCAGACGCCGCGAGGATCTGCTTCCCAGCCTCGGGGTCGCAATTGCTGGTGCGGCCTGGGGGTTGTTCTGGCTACCGATGCGCGGTTTTAATGAGGCTGGCCTACAGCCCGCGTGGACCGCGATTGCCATTTATGTGACCGCCATCGTTATTTTTCTCCCCGCTGTGGTCATTCGGTGGCAGCGGTTCGTGGAAGGCGGCTTCTCCATGTTGATCACCGGGATGCTGACCGGCTCAGCGTTCAGTCTCTACGCCACTGCATTAGTGCTCACTGAAGTAGTGAGGGCGTTGTTGCTGTTTTATCTCACGCCCATTTGGGGCACGTTGCTGGGCTGTCTGTTGCTAGGCGAAAAGATTACCAAATGGCGTGGTGTTGCACTTGCGATGGGCGTCGCCGGCCTGTTAGTGATCTTGGGTTACGAACACGGATTTCCATGGCCACAGAACATTGGGGATTGGCTCGCCCTAATGTCGGGGGTTACCTGGGCCTATGGTTCGGTGCGTATTTATGGCACTCAAGGGACTGGTTTTGTCGAATCTACCTTCGCCTACTTCGTGGGTGCAGTGGTGGCCGCTGTGGCGTTGTTACCCATTGAATCCGTTGGCAGCGTCCCCGAAGCGGCGACGCTCAAAGTGGTCATGCCTTGGCTGTTGCTGATGACCGCTGTGCTGGTAGTGCCCTCAATGCTGATCGTCTTTTGGGGTACGGCTCGTTTGAGTCCAGGTCGGGTGGGTCTATTGCTAATGGCGGACGCAGTGGTTGGTATTGCGTCGGCTGCGCTGCTCACGGAAGAGCCCTTTGGTGCACGCGAACTGATCGGCACAATACTTATCGTCGGCGCCGCACTGATCGAGGTGCTACAGCAACGGTCGACTGCGGTCATTGGTGTCGATAGCCCCGCGGAGCCATAGTAATCAGTCAACCACCGAAGTTACGCGCCAGTGCAGCCCCCGCATCCGCTGACACCGATGAATGCCGAGCGTTAGCAGTAACATAGACACCGTGCCATCTATGGCACGACACAATCTAGCGGGTTTGCTCCGGCTCTTCAGACCACACGCGCTAGGCATCAAATAGCTAGATGTAACTGATACAACGAGCTAAATGCTGAAAAGCGTTTATATATAAGATATTAGACAAGGAGCCGGGATAACGTTCACGACAAATGTCAATCTTAAAGTTAAGAAAGTTTAATCGACACCACAACCGAAATGTGTCAATTTATAATATTGAACGATTAAGGTTGGAAAAACATCTAAACTGGTAACAGGAGAAAAAAATACAGAGATAGAAAGCTGAGCGCTGGATCGCCGAAATCGTCGTTCTGTCTAATTGATGGAGAATGATGTCATGTCAGAAGAGCGCATAAATGAGCAGCAGCAAGACGAGTTCATAAGATCTCTAACGGCATTTACTCAGCAGCATCGTGCCGCACACTGGTCGGGAAATTTTGGCGAATTTGTGGAACAGATTCTGCCTAACACGCCCAGGTCGCTCAGTCGCAGCAGCCACGAGTATGTTTGGGACATGTTGCGTTGGTACTGCGACAAAGAAGGCAAACAGGAAGACAAAGATGGTGCAAATGCATTATTCACCCATGAGCTCTTCGGTATAGATTCAGCCCTGAGCCGGGTTGTCCAGTATTTTAAGGCGGCCAGCGCCGGTTCGGACGTCGGCCGGCGCCTACTGCTCTTGCTAGGTCCTCCTTCTGGTGGCAAGTCCACTCTAGTCATTCTGCTCAAACGTGCCTTAGAGGAATACAGCCAGACCGAAGAAGGTGCCCTCTATGCCGTTGATGGCTGTCCAGTGCACGAGTCTCCGTTGCACCTCGTGCCACATACTTTACGCGCCGACTTCCGTGATACCTACGGCGTGGAGATCAAGGGCGAGATCTGTCCTTACTGTCGTACGCGTCTAGAGGAGGAGTTTGAGGGGGACTTCCTGAAATTCCCGGTAAAGCGAATATTCATTTCCGAAGCAGGTCGGTGTGGTGTAGGTACCTACGCACCCCATGACCCGAGTACCGCCGATATCGCCGACCTGGTTGGTTCTGTCGATCTATCTAAAGTCGCGGAAATCGGAGACGAAGGTGATCCTCGCGCTTGGTCCTGGTCGGGCGCTGTGTATTCCGCCAGTCGCGGGCTGCTCGAAATGATCGAGATCTTGAAGGTAAAAAGAGAGTTTCTTTACCTGTTATTGACCCTAACCCAAGAGAAAAACGTCAAGGTTTCGCGCTTTCCGCTTATTTATTTGGATGAAACCATACTGGCACACACCAACCTCGCCGAGTTCCATAGGTTCCGACAGGAGAAGGAAAATGAGGCGCTGCTGGACCGTATGGTCATCGTCCAGATTCCGTATACGTTATCTTATTTGGAAGAAGCGCGAATCTACGACAAGCTGGTTTCAACAGCGACCACCTTTAAAGATGTACACCTTGATCCGCATGCGCTAAAGGTCGCGGCCGCGTTTGCGATACTTACGCGCCTGAACAAATCAGAGCGAGAAGAG
>Ga0224508_10002422_pt1 | contig 15857 bp, 14 predicted proteins | sample SF_Jan12_sed_USG_4_FD_170157 | JGI IMG/M metagenome (GOLD analysis project Ga0224508, IMG submission 170157) | Sediment microbial communities from San Francisco Bay, California, United States - SF_Jan12_sed_USGS_21 | ecosystem: Environmental > Aquatic > Marine > Sediment | place: USA... | reverse complement strand
CTTCGAAGCGCTGAACGAATTCATCACGGAACACCAGGTCGTTCCAGAGATCGGGCGGGTCTTCAGCTTCGAAGATGCGCCCGCCGCTTTCGACTTCATGGAGAACGGCGACTTTTTCGGCAAAATCGTGATCAGTCATTGAGTCAAGCCGATCTAACCAAATGGGATTCACGCTATCGTGACGGCAGCTATTCCGATCGACGTCATCCAACTGCGCTGCTCTCGCGTTACATCGATGAGCTTCGCCGTGGTTCGGCACTCGATATCGCATGCGGCGCCGGCAGAAATGCGCTGTTTCTGGCCGAATCCGGCTTTGATGTCGATGCGGTCGACATCTCGGCTGCCGGGCTCGAGCGACTAGGTGCCGATGCGCAAGCGAGAGGCCTGGAAGTTCGATCTCACGAAGCGGATCTTGAAAACGGGATTCCTGCGCGGCTCAAACTGAACAACCGCTACGATCTGATCCTTATGACCCGCTACGTCAATCAGCCTTTAGTCAAAACGCTCGTCGAAAAGCTTGCCGATAGCGGCATTTTTATTTGCGAGCAGCATCTGAAGACCAAGCTCGATGTCGTCGGCCCGCGCAGTGAAGCGTTTCGGCTGGCACCACACGAACTCCTCGATAGCGCGCAAGCGCTGCGAGTTCACTACTACCGTGAAGGGATCATGACCGACCCGGACGGACGGAAAGTCGCATTGGCTCAAATTGTTGCTTCACGGGGAGGAGATGATCTCTTTGCTGTTTAGAGCTTTGGGCTTGCTGCTTGCAGTCGCGTATTGCCAGATCGCGGTCACAACTGCATCGGCGCAGGAACTGCCGAGCATCGACGCGCTCGAAGAGCGCGGCGTTGTGATCGGCAAGGTCAATCTGCAGATCGACAACGTCTTCGATACGACCGACCCGGCCGAAGACAAGCGCCTCTATCGCTGGGCGAATCGAGTCCACCAAACCACTCGGCCGAGCGTCGTTGAGGACATCCTGTTATTCGACGTTGGCGACAATCTCATCGAATCACAGCTCGCGGAAACCGCGCGGCTACTTCGCAACCGCGGCTTCGTCGCGGACGCTGCAATCACGGCAAGCAGTTTCGATCCGACGACCAATACGGCGGACGTCGACGTCTGGATACGTGATTCCTGGTCATTAGAGCCCGACCTGAAGCTCAGCCGCGGCGGCGGCGAAAACGAATATGCGCTCGGCCTCGTCGAGGACAATTTATTCGGCCTCGGCAAATCCGTGACGCTTTCGTATTCCAGCGACGTCGACCGGGATATGCGTCTGTTCAGCTTCGAGGATGAAAACCTGTTTGGCAGCCGCAAACGAATTAACCTTGCCGTCGCCGACTTAAGTGACGGCCAGCAGTTTCGTATTAATACGGGCCGGCCATTCTTTGCGCTCGATACGCGTTGGTCGATCACGGGTGAAGCGCTCGACGACCAACGTATCGACCCGATCTACGACCTCGGCAAAATCGTCGATGAGTTTCGTCATGACACTCGTATCGTCTCGATTCAGGGAGGACGATCGCAGGGCCTCGTCGATGGAGTTACCCGGCGCTGGCTGGCGGGAATGACGTTCGAAGAAGACAAGTTTCTTCCGAGCCCAGGGTTCTTGACGCCGATACTGCTGCCGGAGAACCGCCGGTTGGTTTACCCCTGGGCGGGCTTGCACATCATTGGCGACGATTACCGCCAGGTCAGCGAACTCAATGATATGGGCCGCACCGAAGACCTCGCCATGGGTCTGAATCTTTTTGCTCGCGTCGGCGTTGCCTCCAGACAACTGAATTCCGATCGCCGCGCAGTAATGCTGCAGTTCTCCGCCAGCCGCGGCTGGGAGCCTCGCGGCCCCGGCAGCTTGTTCCTGTTCTCGTCGTCCGCCAATTCGCGCGTTGAGAAGGGTGACGCCAAGAACACGGTCATTTCATTGAGCGGAAGCTACATGCAACGCAATTTGGGCGATGAACTCTTTCTGGCGAGTCTTACCACGACGTTTGCAAACCGGCTCGATGCCGAGAATCAGATTCTGCTCGGTGGCGATAACGATCTACGTGGCTTTCCCCTGCGCTACCAGAGTGGCGAACGCAGCGCGATCATGAGCATTGAACAGCGTTTTTATACTGATTGGTATCCATTTCGGCTGATTCGAGTCGGCTATGCATTTTTCTTCGACGCCGGACGGGTCTGGGGCGACGATCCGCGTAACACGCCGAATCTCGGCACGCTGTATAACGTCGGTGTCGGCTTGCGCCTCACGTCACCTCGATCGAGTGGCCGCGCCGTCGTCCATATCGATCTCGCGATCCCGATTAACGCCCCTGCCGACATCGACGACCTGCAGTTTGTCGTAGAAAAAAAGGCGTCCTTCTGAAACAGACCCGGGAAAGGGTGCCAGACACCATTTCTTACTCACTAGCCGAGCGGTTTACCTTCGATATCGATCGCACCCGGTAACGCGGCAATTCGCCCCATCCAGGCTCGAACGGCAGGCCAGCGACCAGTGTCATAACCGGATATGTCGAGCAAGGAAATGGGTCCGTAGCAAGAGATGTCGGCAATCGTCGGGTGATCGAGCGCGAGCCAATGCCGGCCGGTGAGATGCTTATCCATGATGCCGAGAACATGGTCGCAGCGCGCGTCTATCTCCGCATCCGGCAGCGTGATGGCATCGGGCCTGCGGATCTTGGCGCGTTTCATCCACGGGCCTTGATGGATTTCGTTGGCCGATTTGGATAGCCACTCGGAAACTTTGGCCTCGCCTTCGGCATCGCTTGGCAACCATTGGCCAGACTTGTCGAATTTTCGCGCGAGATAGACCAGACAGGCGTGCGAATCCGCAATTGCGAAACCGTCGACCTCCATGGCGGGCATCTGACCGAAAGGATTCAACGACAAGAATGGCTCACGTTTGTGCTCGCCGTCGTACATGTCTATCTCGACCATCTCGAATGGGAGATCAAGGACCGCAAGCAACAGCCGGACCTTGTAGGCATTGATCGATTGATATGTCGCGTGCAGTTTGATCATGCTGCCGCCCGTCGATGACGGGTTTCAACCTCGTGCTGGTTAATACCGAGACCAGCGATGCTATGCTGAAGGCTCCGTGATAGTCCATTCGCATATGAAGGCCGTTGTGTTCCCCAGCTGGGTGCGCGTGGCGTTAGCGGCAGCTGCATCGATCGCTGCGTCCCCTACCGCCTTCGCCGTCGATATCAGGATCTGCACCGAGTTCGGCGCCGTCGATGTCGCGCTGGACGAACGCGCGGCGCCACTGCATACGGCAAACTTTCTGCGGTACACAGCATCCGGCTTCTATGACGGAACGGTATTTCATCGCGTCGTACCTGGCTCGATGATCGAGGGCGGCAGCCTCGATGCCAGACTTCAACGCCGAACGCCCGGTGATTCGATCGCCAATGAATCGGACAACGGACTCTTAAATCAACGCGGAACGATCGCCGCATCGCGGTCGGAAGATCCCGACTCAGCAACTTCCCAGTTTTACTTCAATTTGGACGACAACACCCAGCTCGACCCGGGTTTTGGGATGCCGGGTTACACGGTGTTTGGCCGCGTTACGGCCGGACTGGAAACTATCGATCAAATTGCACGGCTGCCGAGCCGGCGTGTCGGCGACAGAAACGACATGCCGACACCGCTGGTAGAGATTCAATCAGTCGTGACACTCGACAACGCGCCGGTTTTTGGCTTATCGATTGAACGGGACCCGGCAACCGCAACGGCCAACTACGAAATGGCTCGTGCTCGCCGTGACGCTGCCGGCACTCTGGACGCACTCAATGCGATGAAGCGAAGCTGCGTGGCGCTGAATTCGTCGCAACGATTGGCCGAAGCCGAATCGGCTATCGCGATCGGACAACTTGATCGCGCTCGCTTTGGATTGGAGCGATACCTTGCAACGGCCACCGCATTTGACCCGGCACGACCAACCGCCGAAAGGCTCTATGCGAGCCTGCCTCTGACACCGCGCATCAGAAGTGTCGATGCGCTAGTTGGCCATTGCGGCCGACCGATAGCGCCCTCGGTGCCCAACGGTCGGTTCGCCGAGCGCGCAACACTGCAGGCCATCGAAAGTGCCGTGTTGCGTTTCAGGCAACTCGGCCAGCTCTACCTCACTTGCGTCACGCAGCGCCTGGCGCGAGCCGACCTCGACCCAGCTGAAAGGATCGAGCTGACGGAGCGCCACAATGAACTGGTCATCGAATTAACGGCCGTAGCAGCGCGATTTAATCAGGCTGTCCGTAATTTCCAATCTGCGCAGTAGCCCAAAGCCAACCCGGTGTCACTCATCGCGTTCTTTGCGTCGACTCTTAAATCGCTTCTGTTTCCAGAAGTATTGAGACGGGCACTCACGAATTGAGTTTTCTAGAATGGCCGTTAATCGCCTGGTGTCAGCGACGACATCGTCGGTCGGAAAATTCGCGAGCGGCGGGTCGAACCGAATCAAGTACCCCGAATTGTCGGGTTTTCGGCAGTAGAACAATGGCACGACGGCTGCGCCGCTGATTTGCGCTAATCGGCTCAGCGACGTGTTTGTCAACGCGGGCTGGCCGAAAAATGGCAGTAGTTCTGAAGACTTGCCGGTGTGCGCTTCATCGGCAGCAAAAAAGACGACTGCGTTATTGCGAAGGCTGCGCAACATCGCGCGGATATTCTGTTTCGGAAACGACTCGTCTGTGTAGCGCTCGCGACCGCGCCGCTGGTATTCGCTGAGCAGACGGCTGCGCCGCTTGTTGTACATCCCGGCGTAACGCGGCGCGTAGTCATTGATCGGGACAATGCAGATCTCGACTGTTGTGAAATGGCCCGCACAAAGGATTACGCCCTTGCCATGGCTCAGCGCCTGCTCAAGGTTTTCGGCGCCCTCCACTTCAAACAGCGATCGCACACGCTCGGGCGAACGGAACCAGGCCAGGGCGAGTTCAGCGACGAATGCGCCCATGTTGGCGAAATAATCGGATGCGAGGTCGGCTCGTTGCTTGTCGGTCAACTCCGGAAAGCAAAGCGCCAGATTATCATGCACAGTTTTAACCGCACTGCGTGACTTACTCCCAATGAAGCGACCGAGCCGCAGGTGAATCGCCAGAGACCAACGCCATGGCAAAAGCGCGGCGATCTTGAGCCATCCGATCAGTATCCAGATACCCCAGTAGCGCGGGCCGAGAAAATTCAATAACGAAGTGGACGTGTCGGAAGAGTCCGACCGATTTTCGTCGCCAAACAAACTCCGCAGTCGGCGCTGAGGTCCGGAGATCATTTCGCGAGCGAGGCTACTGATTCATGGCGAGAGTGCATGTGAGCGCTAGCTCAGCGATTCCTAATCGCCTCCGCGCGTGCGGCTTCGTCAACGCTCAGCCACCGAGCGCGCACATGGTCATTAACGTTGGTCGCCCAGCCGTCGAGATAGGTATGCACCATTGCCCTGTTGACGCCGAAGGACTGCGGCAGCAAAGCATGATCACGCAAAGCAATTGCCTCCGCCTGCGCCAGGAGCTCACCTCGCGCCTCAAGATCCTGTTCTGCCGCGGCCCGGTCGAGCAACGCATCGAATTCGGGATTCGAGTACTGGCCGTAGTTGTTGCCGTTGCCTGTTCGGATTAATTCCAGAAAGTTTGAGGCGTCATTGAAATCGGCGACCCAGCCCGCGATACCGACGTCGAAATCACCCTCCTGCAACAAGTTGTAAAAAACAGCCGCGTCCGATTGATTGATCTCAGCATCGACATAGATTTCTCGCCACATCTGCTGAATGGCAGCAGGAATCCGGCGCGCATCGGCCGAAGCCGAACGTACCGCAAGACCGATCTCCAATTGGTTTTCAGGACCGTAGCCCGCCTCCACCATCAGCCGTTGCGCTCTGGCCACGCGCTCGGGCTGCGGCAGGTCTACAAAATCCAGCCGTGAGTTTCTCGGATAGTTCGCGATAGTCGGCGGCACGATCGAATAGGCCGGCGGATTGCCCATGCGGACGATCCGGTTAACGATCGTCTCGCGATCGAGCGCGAGGCTCAACGCCTCACGAACGCGCACGTCGCTGAGCAATTCATGCGCGAAGTTTATTGTCAGGTACTCGACCGTCAGGATCGGTTTGAGGTCGATTGTTTCGGGAATGTTGTCGCGAATCCAATCGATTCGGACCGACGGCAGCACGGATTGGATATCAAGCTCACCGGCGCGGAACCGCTGCAGAGCGGCGACGTAGTCCGTGGTGGGATAGTAGATCACGCGGTCAATCGCGACATTTTCGGCATCGTAAAAGAGCGGGTTCTTTACGGCCGTGATGTGATCATTCGGAACCCACTCCGTGAGGACATAGGCGCCATTCGAGACGTAATTGTCCGGCCGCGACCAGGCATTGCCAAGCTCCTCGATGATATGTCTCGGCACCGGAAACGTGGTCTGGTGAGTCAGATACTCGGCCAGATACGGTGCGGGGTTCGCGAGGTGAACGACGAAGGTCTTGTCGTCAGGTGCCTCGACACCCAGCTCTGTGCCGGGCATATCGCCTGAGTTCACCGCTTCGGCGTTGCGTACTTGATAGAGATACCAGGCATAGTTGGAAGCCGTCGCTGGATTCAGAATGCGGCGAAACGCATAAACGAAATCATCTGCCGTGACCGGCACACCGTCGGACCATACGTGCTCGCGCAAGTGAAATGTCCAGGTCAGGCCATCGTCTGAAATATCCCAGCTCTCGGCCGCGCCGGGAATGGCCTCGCCGTTCGGGCCCTCCGTCGTCAGGCCGAGGATCAGGTCGCCGATGATGTGGCTTTCCCAGTTGCCCTGGGCGAGGTGGGGGTCGAGCGTATCGGGTTCGGCGCCGTTACCGCGATGGAAGACCATCTCACCCGGCTCACCTGACGTTCCCGCACTGGACGACCCGTTCTGGTTCTGCCCGCAACCGGAAACCGCTAGCGCGAGCACTGCTAAACCTATGAATTTAAGCCCAAATACGCGATGAATGACCATGACTCTCCCTTCGGTGCTTGTGCGCCGTATGGGGGGAAAGGTTACCTCAGTCCAGCCGGATTCGCTTAACCAGGATCATGTTCCGCGACGAAATGGCCGGGGCTGACTTCGATCAGCTTGGGCAGATACTGCTCGGCGTCCGGGTCATCGATGCATTTTGACTTCAGGAAGGTAAGGCCGGCGCGTGTGTCGAGCGGCGACGGAAGTTCTTCGGGCAATTCGACCCGAATCTTGGATCGCTCCTTCTTCGGGTCGGGGACGGGAACAGCAGAAATCAGCGCTCGCGTGTAAGGATGGCGCGGATCATCATAGATAGCATTGCGACCGGCAATCTCCACGACCCGGCCCAGGTAAAGCACCATGACGCGATGCGAAACCTGGCGCACGACCGAGAGGTCATGACTGATGAAGATCATCGACATATCAAAATCTTTCTGCAATGAAAGAATGAGATCGATAATCTGCGCCTGAATCGAAACATCGAGTGCGCTGACCGCCTCGTCGCAAATAACGAGTTTCGGTTTCACAATCATGGCCCGTGCGACGCCAACGCGCTGGTTCTGCCCGCCTGAGAACTCGTGCGGATACCGATTCCGCCAGGCCGGATCGAGGCCGACGCGCTCCATCATTTCGCTGACGCGCGCCGTAACTTCCGTGCGTACAAGCTCGGGCTCGAGCGCACGCAGCGGTTCGGCAATACTCTGGCCAATCGTCATGCGCGGATCGAGGCTGGCAAGCGGATCCTGAAACACGATCTGAAACTCCTTGCGAAGTTTGCGAAGCGCATCCTTGTCGGCCTGGTTCAGGTCGCTGCCACTCCACAGCACGGCGCCGCCGGTCATCGGTAACAACGCGAGAATCGCGCGAGCCAGAGTCGACTTGCCGCATCCTGACTCACCGACAACACCGAGAGTCTCGCCTTGTTGGAGCGTAAAACTCACACCGTCTACCGCACGAAGCGGCTTGTATTTAGGAATCAAGCCGCCGATACGAATCGGGAAATACACACTGAGATCTTCCACATCGAGCAGCTTCGTTAGCTTGTCGGCATCACTGAGCGGCTCTAGAACCGTGCGGCCCGGCCTGTCCGGCTGATCGACGCGCGGCATGGCCTCGAGCAGCATGCGCGTGTATTCGTGTTTGGGTGAGTAAAAGATGTCGTCAGCAGTACCTGTCTCGACAAACTCACCATCGCGCATCACTTGAACGCGGTCCGCCATTGCCGCGATCACGCCCATGTCGTGGCTGATAAGGATAATCGACGTCTTCAGCTCGCCCATCAGATCGCGCATGATCTCGAGAATCTGCGCCTGCACCGTGACGTCGAGCGCCGTCGTCGGCTCGTCGGCGATCAACAGATCGGGACGGCAGGCCGTTGCCATCGCGATCATGACGCGCTGGCGCATCCCGCCCGATAATTCATGCGGATACTGACGCAGGCGGCGCGCGGCTTCCGGAATTCGCACGAGCTCGAGCGACTCGACAGCACGCCTGGTCGCTTCGACACCCTTCATGTTCTCGTGAATGCGCAGGGCCTCAATGATCTGATCGCCAATTCGCATATGCGGCGTTAATGACGTCAACGGATCCTGAAAGATCATCGTAATTTTTGCGCCACGAACCTTGTTGAGTTCTGCTTGCGACAGGCCCGTCAGGTTGCGGCCGCGATAGAGCAACTCGCCTTCTGACCTTCCGTTTGAAGCCAGAAGCCCGACGGCGCCCAGGAACAACTGGCTCTTACCCGAACCCGACTCGCCGACAACGCCGAGGCATTCCCCTTCTTGAACGTTGAAGCTGACGTCGCGAACCGCATGGACTTCGCCATCCGGCGTCGAGAAGCGAACGCTGTAATTTTCTGCCTTAAGTACGGACAAGGCTCAGCGGTCCTTCGGGTCGAGCGCGTCGCGCAAGCCGTCGCCGATGAAATTGAAACAAAACAGCGTCACTGCCATGAAGCCTGCTGGAAATATCAGCATCCACGGTGCCGTCTCGAGCACGTTTGCCCCCTCGGATATCAGGACGCCCCAGGACGTCATAGGCTCTCGAATTCCTAAGCCCAGAAAAGACAGGAAGCTCTCTGCGAGAATCACCGCAGGAATCGTCAGCGTGACATAAACGATTACCGGACCGATGACATTCGGAATGACGTGCCGGGAAATGATGCCCCAGCTGCCAACACCGCTAGCACGCGCCGCTTCGATAAACTCCTTCTGCTTGATCGAGAGCGTCTGGCCGCGAACGATACGAGCCATCGTCAACCATTCAACTGCGCCAATCGCAACGAACAGCAGGATGAAGTTTCGATCGAAAATAACCATCAGGATGATGACGAAAAAGATGAATGGCAACGAATAAAGAACATCGACAAAGCGCATCATCAGATTGTCGATGCGCTTGCCGAGATAGCCGGCCGTCGCGCCATAGATCACGCCGATCAGCAAACTGACACCGGTTGCGACGAGCCCCACAGCGAGAGACACGCGGGCGCCATAGAGCGTGCGGATAAAAAGATCCCGGCCGACAGCATCCATGCCAAACGGGTGCGTGCCATCGGCATAGCACAGCACATTTTCTCCCTGCCACCAGCTCGGCGCGCATTGAATCAACGAAAAATCGATTGCTTCGAAAGAGTACGGCGACAATAAAGGCGCAAAGATCGCCAACAGGGTAATGGTTCCGAGGATGATCATGCTCGCGACAGCGGCCTTGTTGCGAAACAGTCGCCGGCGAGCATCAACCCACAGGCTCCGTCCCTTGACCGCCTCAGCGGACTGCATCATGCCGGCTCGATCCTTTGGAAGCACTGGAACCATCATTCGTACCTCACGCGCGGATCGAGCACGCGATACAGAATATCTGCAATCAGATTGAGGACAATGATAAATGAGGCGTAGAAAATAATGACGCCAAGCACAAGCGTATAGTCACGATTGAGGGCGCCCTGTACGAAATAACGTCCTATGCCGGGCAGTCCGAAGATTTGCTCGACAATGAGAGATCCGGTCAACATGGCCGCCACGGCGGGCCCGAGATAGCTCACGAGCGGCAGCAGTCCGGCACGCAGCGCGTGGCGAGTCACAACGCGCCACGAAGACAAGCCTTTGGCACGCGCCGTGCGCACATAGTTGGATCGGAGCACTTCGATCATGCTGCCGCGAGTCAGCCGCGAGATGACCGCAATCTGCGGCAACGCGAGAACCGTGACGGGCAGAACCATATTGCGCAGGGCACCGTTGTTCCATCCACCGACGGGGAAAGAAATTTCCCAGCCAAACAGGTTCAAGCCGTAGACGCCGAAGATCAGAGTCAGTAATGGCGCGGTCACAAACGACGGAATCGTTATTCCAATCATCGCGACCGTCATAACCGAATAATCACTGGGGCGGTTTTGTCTGAGCGCGGCAAAAATACCTAGCGACATCCCGAAAAAGATCGCGACTGCGATCGCGGAAAGACCGAGCCGCATGCTGACCGGCAGGCCTGACGCAATGAGTTCTGACACCGAAAAATCCCGAGTGCGGTACGACGGGCCGAGATCTCCCTGAACCAACCGCCCGAGATAGATAAAGTACTGCTGGTAAAGCGGCTTATCGAGATCGTAGGCAGCCGCAATATTTGCCTCGACTTCCGGAGGCAGCCGCCGCTCACCATCAAAGGGTCCGCCCGGCGCGATTCGCATCATGAAGAACGCGAGCGAAATGATAATGAGCAGGGTCGGAATGGCGCCGAGAAAACGCCGGATCGCGTAGGCAAGCATGCTAGTGATTGATGGACGCGCGCTGAGACGCGTCTTTGCCCCCGATCTGGTTGGGTCCACTCATTGCCATGAGGTTACCTGATATTCGCGCTAGGGATGAAACGCCGATTGACCGGGCCGCTGGCAAGCCAACGAATTAGCGGTCTCGGTCGAATTCGCTTCAATAGTACAATGGCGCCGCATGGGGGCTACCGTTAAGCAATCGCCAGAGGGAAATCTGCCGACACTCGGTCATGTCATCGATGGCGTGAACCAACAGTCGGCCGGTGGCACCGTGCCTGTGTTCGATCCCGCCGACGGCCGAGTGGTCGCGGAAACCGCCCTGGCGCCCGCGGATACGGCTGCAGCCGCCGTCGCCGCGGCGGCCAGCGCGTTCCCCGGCTGGCGAGATACGCCGGCGTTGCAGCGCGCGCGTTTGATGTTTCGATTCAGGCAATTGCTTGAAGAACACCGTGACGAACTGGCTGCGCTGATTACGCGAGAGCACGGCAAAGTACTGAGCGACGCCGATGGCGAAGTGCAACGAGGCATCGAAGTCGTCGAATTCGCCTGCAGTGTTCCAGAGCAACTGAAAGGCGGGCACGTCGATAACATCGGTGGCGGCATCGACAACTGGTCGATGCGCCAGTCGCTCGGTGTGTGCATCGGCATCACACCGTTCAATTTCCCGGCGATGGTCCCTTTGTGGATGTTTCCGGTCGCCATTGCCTGTGGCAATACCTTTGTCTTGAAACCGAGCGAGCGCGACCCAAGCGCTTCTTTGCTGCTGGCCGAACTTTTCAAAGCGGCAGGCGCACCGCCCGGCGTGCTTAATGTCATCCAAGGCGACGGCGATACCGTTCGTGCGTTGATCGCGAATCCGGATGTTGCAGCCGTCAGCTTTGTCGGTTCGACCGCGGTGGCCGAGCAGGTCTATGCACAAGCCAGCGAACACCGCAAACGCGTTCAGGCGCTTGCCGGAGCCAAAAACCACCTTGTGGTTGCGCCGGATGCCGATCTGGACCTCGCAGCCGACGCGCTGACCGGCGCGGCTTTCGGCTCAGCCGGCGAGCGCTGCATGGCTATATCCGTTGCGGTCGTCGTCGGCAATCGAGCCGACAGCCTGATCGACAAGCTGACTGAGCGCGCAACAAATCTCAAGATCGGGCCTGGCACCGACAGCGCCTCGGAGATGGGCCCGTTGATCAGCGAGGCGCATCGAAAACGTGTCATCGGCTATATCGAGTCGGGCGTTTCCGAGGGCGCGGAACTGGTCCTGGATGGACGGGGATTGACGATTCCCGGCCACGAACAAGGGTTCTTTCTCGGCCCGACGATCTTCGATCGAGTCGAAGCGAAAATGCGAATTTACCGCGAAGAAATTTTCGGGCCCGTGCTCGCGGTCGTGCGCGTTGCGAGCGTTTCCGACGCCATCGATCTCGTCAATTCACATGAGCTCGGCAACGGCGTCGCGTGCTTCACGGCTAACGGTGGGACGGCGCGGGAATTTGCACGACGCATAGAGGCAGGCATGGTCGGAATCAATGTGCCAATCCCTGTGCCCACGGCGTATCAGTCCTTCGGCGGTTGGAAGCGCAGCCTGTTTGGCGATCACCATATTTATGGTGAGGAAGGCATCCGCTTTTACACCCGCTACAAGTCGATCATGCAGCGCTGGCCCGGCGCGACGCGAACTGGACCCGACTTTATGATGCCAACGACCAAGGAATGACTGGTTTATGAGATTTGCGAGCGTCCGGATCGGCGATCGCGATGTCGTTGCCGCGGCTGTAACTGACGAAAGCGTTATTGAGATCGGCAATCTGCTCGAGCTCGCTGGCGATGCGACGCCGCACGTGCCGCGGTCGATGCGCGAGATGATTGCAGGCGGAGATGCCTTGCTCAAGGCAATTGAGGCAGCCGGCCGCGAAGCAACCGAAGATACGCTGAATCTGCGCGCCATGGTTCCCGACGCCTGGCACCCGCCCGTGCGACACCCCGGCAAGATCCTCGCCGTTGCGATGAACAACTCCGCCAGCAACGAGCGAAAAATCAGCGCGCCGGATCATCCGGCATTTTTCCTCAAGCCATCTTCCTGCCTGGTCGGCCATGGCGAAGCCATCCGCATCCGCCCGTACTACGGCAGCGTTCACCCGGAACCCGAACTCGCACTGGTCATTGGAAAACGAACGCGCGATGTCGAGCCCGATGATGCACTCGATTCGGTCTACGGTTACACGATATTCAACGACATCACGAGCAACGGCATGCGCGCTGAGGATCGCTTCCACTACTGGGCCATCTATGCCGATCCCGACAACCCTGATCAGACGAAAAAAGTCGAGCAGCACTTATCCTATGCCGCGCGCTATAAAGGCACCGATACCTTTGGCGCTCTCGGACCCTGGCTCGTAACGCGCGACGAAATCGAGAACCCAGACAATCTCCACGTGGAATGCCAGGTTGGCGGCGAAACGATCGCCGATGACAATACCCGCTACTACAACTTCAAGGTTGCCGAGGTCATCAGCTTTATCAGCCAGTTTCATACGCTGGAACCTGGCGATGTGATCTCGCTCGGCACAGCCTTCAAGCCTGGCGCAGGTCGCAAATCGATTCATCAGGCAAATTTTCAGACAGTTGCCGGTCCGGTCAGTGTCAGTATTGAAGGACTTGGCCGGCAGGAAAATCCGGTGATTGTCGAAGACAAAGCGATCGGCCAATGGCGATTGAACTAACAGCGACTCAACGGCTGGAAATCCGGCTCGCAATCGAAGATCTCAATTCGGCGTTTGCTCATCACCTCGATCATGGCGAACTCGATTCACTGGCCGATCTATTCACCGTTGATGCGCTTTACACGCACGGCGATCGTCACAGCCAGGGCCGTGACGAGATCTCAACGCTGTTTCGCAACCGCGTCGCGAATGGGCCGCGTACTTCGCGTCATCTCTATTCAGGCCTGCGCATCGAGATTGAATCCAAAACATCGGCGACCGGATCTTCTGTGTGCATGTCATTCGCCGCGGCCGGTGAGCCGCCATTGCCTGCCAAGCCTTTTCTTGTAGCCGACTTCATTGATCACTATCGGCTAGACGGTGACGGCCACTGGCGCATCGCCTCGCGGGATATCAGACGCGTTTTCGTCGGCGAGGATGCCTGATCCCGATGTCAGGCAAACGGTCCGACTTCGATTTGAGTCTAGACCCGCCGAGTGCCTATGTATTTACCGGCGAGATCTGCACTCGCTCGTATCCACTCAATCGATTTGCGTTTGCGTTCAAGCACGCTGAACATCGTAGCCGCTTCGAACAGGCTCCCGAACTCGTGATGGAAGAATTTAGCCTGACCGATGAGCAGAAGACGCTGGTACGACAGCGCGACTGGACCGGCTTGGTCGCCAACGGTGGCCATCACTTCAACATCATCAAAATTGCCGCTGCAGTCGGCGAGAGCCATCTTCACGTCGGTGCCCATATGTGCGGCGCCGACTGGAACGAATTCAAGCAAAGCCTGCCGCACGTCGTCGATCTGCTGCCTGAGGATCTCGACTAATGTCCACACTCCTCGGTGGCGTCGGCATCGCGCATACGCCGTCGATGGGTTATCAATATGACAAGGGGCATGCAGACGAATGGGAACCCAAATGGAAGGATTGGTTCGATGGCACGCGGCCGGTACGCGACTGGTTGAAAACGAAAGCGCCTACGCATGTGATCGTCATCTACAACGATCACATGAACTATTTCGATCTGTCGACATATCCAACATTCGCCATCGGCATGGCAAATCATTTTCCTCAGGCCGATGAAGGCTACGGCCTCAGGCCCTTTCCAGGAATCGAAGGCGACCCCGACTTCGCCTGGCCGATTGCACGATCGCTGACAGACTCGGGTTTTGATCTGACTTTCTGCCAGGAGCTCGAGCTCGATCACGGTGTCTTTTCATGGATGCCTTACCTTTTCGACACGCCGTGGACCGTAAGAATGTTGCCGATTGCCGTCAACGTGCTGATGCAACCCCTGCCAACGGCCGAGCGCCTGCGACAGCTCGGTGAGGGTTTGCGCGAAGCCATTCGAGAAGACGGGCGTGACGCACGCGTCGTCGTCATCGGAACCGGCGGCATGTCGCACCAGATTCACGGCACTCGATTCGGCATGACAAATGAGCGCTTCGATCGCCGATTTCTCGAGCAGATCGAAAATCAAATGGACGAATTGATCGCGGTTCCGCCGGAAAAGGTGATGCAGGTTGCAGGGACTGAGGCGGCGGAACTACGCATGTGGTATGCGATGCGCGCAGCCCTCTCAGAAAGCGCGAGCAAAGCGTACAGCTTTTACACGGCGCCCGCGGTGACCGGCTGCGGTGTCATTGCACTCGACGAACCTAGCGCCGCGCCTGCCGAATAAACTCCGCGCCCTTCTCCGCGATCATAACGGTTGGCGCGTTGGTATTTCCGGCCGTGATCTCGGGCATGATCGAAGCGTCTATCACTCTAAGCGAGTCGATACCGTGTACCCGCAACTGATCGTCGACCACAGCAGCGGGGTCAGACCCCATTTTGCAGGTACCGACGGGATGAAAAATGGTTGTGCCGAGATTACGTGCGGCGTCGAGCATTGCCTGATCGGATTCTATTTCCGGTCCGGGCTTCAGTTCCTCGGGTAAAAAGCGCGCCAATGGTTTCTGAGCCATGATCTGTCGCGTCATCTTGAGCCCCGTAACGGCGGCCGCGCAGTCCGCTTCGGTCGACAAATAATTGAGGCTGATCGCCGGCGCTGCGGCTGAGTTAGGGCTCAAAATTCGAACGTGCCCCCGACTCGCCGGTTTAAGATTACAGACTGAAGGCGTAATTGCATCGTATCGATGCAGCGGCTCCCCGAACTTGTCCAGCGAAAGCGGCTGCACGTGCCATTCCAGATTTGGCGTTGCGCGATCCGCTTCGCTTTTTGCGAATGCACCAAGCTGCGACGGGGGCATCGTCAACGGCCCGGTACGAAACAACAGATACTCGAGCGCCATTGCGGCCTTGCCAATGAGCGAGTTTGCGCGCCGATTGAGCGTCACCGTGTTCGAAACGCCGTAAACCGTTCGAATCTGCAGATGATCATGGAGGTTTTCGCCAACACCG
>Ga0224508_10002421_pt1 | contig 15860 bp, 16 predicted proteins | sample SF_Jan12_sed_USG_4_FD_170157 | JGI IMG/M metagenome (GOLD analysis project Ga0224508, IMG submission 170157) | Sediment microbial communities from San Francisco Bay, California, United States - SF_Jan12_sed_USGS_21 | ecosystem: Environmental > Aquatic > Marine > Sediment | place: USA... | reverse complement strand
GATTCATTCGGGGCTTTTTTGGGTCATCATAAATAAAGCATGATGCCCGCAGCGCATCGACTGGCGCTAACACCCTTTATTGGCTGGGTGGCAGAGTGGTTATGCAGCGGCCTGCAAAGCCGTGTACGGCGGTTCGATTCCGCCCTCAGCCTCCATCGACTCCGAACGTGGGTTTTTGCCACGCAGGATAGTATTCGACCGATTCGCGTAAATGATGAACGCAGGCGAACCGGTTGAGACCAGTTTTCAGGTATCGCAAATTAAACCGCCTTTCAGCGGCGCTACTACCAAGAGCAATTCAGCTTTTACTCGACCTTCCTGTTGTTTACATAGAAAACGTAGCTGAACCTGTCGCCCAGACTGGCGGGCAGGGGATGGCCTTCGGGAGTCGATTCCCGTTCAGCAGCGGTGGGGTTGCTGACATCATATAACAACAGGGCGAATTTCGCCCAGATCCTCTTTGGAGGTTGTAAATACATAATCGTTTTCTTGAAAGCAAATCGATTTTAGTCAGAACGGGCAGGCGCTACTTACCTGTCTTTCCGTGACATGACTATAATAACTGGATTTTCATCAGGCTACTGGTCACCGGTACAGGCGAGGGCGGGAAACGTGGCGGACGGAATTTTAGCGAGGCAGGGTAGCGGGGTTCGATTCCGTCCCGAATCGTCAATTCTTTGTATCTCTGAGTACTAATATTGTATTATGCACGCGCTTACTGAATGACACTATCCTGCCCGGGTGGCGAAATTGGTAGACGCAAGGGACTTAAACAACATTGAGCACTCGGTCGGGAAACCGCCGATGTGAATGGAGTCAAATTCGGGGGAACCTCAGCTGCAAGACGGTGGCAATCCCGAGCTAAGCTTTATTACGGTTTTTACTCCGCCGGCTCGGAGTAGGGGCACGACAGTCTGGGCACGGTAATCCGATATCTGCCCATACGATTTCGTGCAAAATCCGTACTAATGAAAGTGTAGAGACTTGACGGCTCCTGCCTAAGTTACGAGTTCGATAATAGGGCAAAGAGAAAGTCCAGACCACAAAGCAGGAGTGATTCCTGTCGCAGCTAAAGCTGTAGTTGGTAAGAAAATCCCTCGACCTTAGCGGTCGTGCCGGTTCGACTCCGGCCCCGGGCACCAAATATATAAACCAGGCTGCGCTAATATCCGGGTACCCTCATAAGCCTGGCGGCAGGTAGTAATCCTGTTTGTCCGAGCGATAATACCCAGAAAAGCGGTGCCTGTAGCAAAACCGGGCCCGGCGCTATAAGATGACGCCATGCGAAACAATATCGAAATTACTGGAGCTATTCGACTTAAATTACTGATTTTACTTGTTTTAATCTTTGTCTCTTATTCTCCGATCGGCTATTCGAATGGCTGGGAGCACACCTCGATTGATTTCGAGGTGCTGGTAAAGGCCCTGAATGACGCCAATCCTGGCGTTCGGCGACGCGCCGCGGAATCGATGGGCTTTCGAGCGCAATCCGGAGCGACCGCAGCGCTGCTGGCGAGGCTCGATAAAAACGAGCCGGTCGAGCGCGTGCGCCAGCAAATTTACGGCGCCCTCGGCAGACTGGGCGATACGTCGGCGGTCCCGGCCATAAGGAGTTGCCTCGGCAATGAAAGCAGCGCTGCGCTAAGGTCGCAGTGTGCGGCCGCGCTCGGCAATATAGACTCGAAGGCCGCGCAGCGACTGGCGCTGCGGGGCGTCGAGGACGACAATCTCCAGGTGCGATTAAACGCGATTGCCAGCCTTGGAAGTTTCTCGGGCGAGGAAACGGTAGAGGCGCTGATCGAACTGGTTAACAACGATAACGACTCGATTAAAAACGCGGCCATGCTATCGCTCGGGCGCACGCGTGCGGGCGCCGCCGGCGGGGTGCTTGTCGACGCACTCGAGGCTTCGACCCATCGGTCTCGAAGCATCTTAATACTTCAGGCTTTAACTTTGCTGGCGGATCCCGATACGGCAGAGGCGATCCGGTTACTGTACCGTCAGAGCGACGATGAAAGTGTTAAGCAATACGCGCTGGTGGCAATGGCCAGCACCCGTGCCAGGGATTCGGAATCCTATTTCCTCGAAGCGCTGTCAAGCGGCGACCACGCCAGTCGGGTACTGGGGCTGGCCGCGTTGCGGAATCTTGGCAGTGCAGGCGGAGTGGCGATTATCGCCAGGCACGCGCTCAGCGACAGCGGCGAATTGTTCAGCCGGGATAGCGAGCAACTGCTGGATGAACCGGCGTCGACCATCGCCAGTCTTAGCTTGCTGAACGAATACCTTAAAACAATTATTCGCCTGGACCCCGTAAAAGGGGAACGCCTCTATCTGCAGGCGACAACGCCGGTGACAATTCCTCGCTCGAGTAGCGCCGCTTTGAAAATAGCCGAAGGTTTTTATACTGCCAGGTGGCAATCCATTTACGGTCTGGGATACGCAAACACGGCAACCGCCGCCGAACGCGTCGCGCTGGCGATGAAAGATCCCGATATGCGGATTCGCGCGGTCGCAACCCGCTCGATGGGCGTGCTCGGAAACAGGGAATATCTCGACTTAATCGAGGAACGGCTGCGCGACGAGGCCGCCGAGGTTCGCTGGACGGCGGCGCGCGTGCTGGGTCGCATGAAAGCCATGGATTCGAGCGATGCGTTAATGCAATCCCTGGACGACGATAACACACAGGTACGTCTCGAGTCGGTTATTGCGCTGGGATATCTCAATGCCCGTCTGGCGAAAGCGGAACTAGCTCGTCTGGCCGCGAGCGATCCGGACTTGAAAGTACGCGAAGCCGCGGATTACGCGGCTTCGCTGATCGAATAGACGTAACGCCCGAGCTGCCGGAGTCACTTGCACAGCGCCAGAACGCGCGAAGGGCCGCCGGTTCCGGCAATATGCTTGGGCGCACCGACGACTATGGTGCACTTGCCCGGATTTTTTGCCATCGCCAGTTGACCGAGATTGGTCGCGTTTTCCACGAACTTAACGCCGCGCTGCAGCAGGCGTACATGTGCATGCCAGGAATTAGTCCATTTATCGTCGTCGCCGACCGCGCTTTGTCCCGAGTCGATGCCGATATTGTCGGCGATAATTCCGCCGATAAGGACGCCTTTGCGATCCATGATTTCGATTAGTTTATCGACCGCCGCCTTGTTCATGCCGGGGTGGTTGAATCCGTTGATATAGGGGTCCTTGGCGAAATCCGGACCCGAAAAATAAAACTTCGACCAACCGGTGTTCAGCACCAGCCAGACGCCATTTTTGATTTGTTTTTCCACCGCGGCAATGTCGTCTGCGGTTATCACGTTGGGCGACGAGTTGGAAAAATCGGTAACCTCGGTATCCGGGCTCGGTACGCCGCCGTTTTTGGCCAGTTCCATTTCTACGCGGCCCGAGATATCGATGAACACGGCATGGCCGATGAGATCGTCCGCGTTCAGGTCGTGGGTGTGTTGGCGCTGCTCGGCCGGCAAGTTTTCGCCTTCCAGCGATTGCGCGTCGTTGACATAGTGCCCGGGGGTGTCGAGGTGGGTGCCGTGATGCTCCGCCAGAACGAGTGTCCCCAGACTGAAGTGCCCCAGGTTGGTTGGAAATTTGCCGAAAGACAGGACCGTCTGCCCGCCAAATGTCGGAATCGGCGTCGAATCGAGATACGGTTTGGATAAATCCGCTTTCATCGGATCTTCCGCGTCGGGCGCGAAGGTTGGAATCGGGTGCGACAAATCGATGCTGAGCGAACCATGACCAAAAGCTGCGAACGAGATCAGAGCCAGAAAGGCAGCGGCAACGGTCAGTAAACTTTTCATGTTTTCTAGCCTCCTTATTGCGCCGTCCAAACAACAAGCCGATGTTTGCACAGCTGCAATGCCTGAAGAGTTTGTTGATGTTTTGCTTGCGATGTTACTCCAAATCGTGGCGCAATTCACTGCGGCCATGCATGCAGTCAGTTCACCTGCAGTCATTCAACGGTGAAAATGATGGCTGTCATCCGGCGCCTCGACCCGGTCCCGCAGGCCGTAATCGCGGATAATACTTGCAACCCGCAGGCGATAGTCGGCCATGACGCCGCTTCTGCCGGCACTTTGCGCCGCGCGATGTTTTTCCAGGTTGCGCCACTGCGTAATGGCGGCTTCGTCTCGCCAGAATGAAAGCGATAACAGCTTGCCGGGCTGGCTCAGGCTTTCGAAACGTTCGATCGAGATAAAACCGTCGATGGTTTCAAGCTCCGGGCCGAGTGCCGCAGCAAAATCCAGGTAATCCTGGCGCCTTTCGGCGACGGGTTCGAATTCGAAAATAACGGCAAGCATGGCTAGCTCCAGAAAAATGACCGGGAAGTGCCGAGTATACAGATGCAGAAGGAATTGCCGGAACTATACCGGTGTCAAAAGCGGGTCCTGTTTTCGATGCCGGGCCTGCACCAGCCTGAGCCTGCTTTCCAGGATCTGAATTTCCTTGCGCATGATGCGCGTCAGTCTCGATGGCCCGGTAATATTTTCGATACTGCGGATGTGCTCGTATTTACGGATGATATCGCGCATCGCGCTGGATTGATCGATTGCCTGGTCCAGTTCGGACAGCAGGCGAGAAGTCTCGTGGGTGGCTTCCTTGTTGTTTTGTTCCTTCATTGAACTTCCATGTCTGTTTTTGATGACGCGCACAGATTAACAAAAGCGGCATTGCCGGGATATGGCTTCAGACCGACAAAAATGTAGGAATTGTCCTACAGCCAACTACTCCTGATCGCCGCCCGTGTAATGTTCTGGCCAGTGCAGCTTGACTACCGGACTGTCGGTGGCGTAGGTATGACAGCTGTCGAGAAAGGCGTTGGAACTGCGGCGAGCCTTGCTCTGACCGAGCCTGGATTTCGCGCTGGAGATGGTCTGGATCGCAGTGGTCGCCACCGGTCCCAGCAATTCGGTCAGGTGAGTGCAGCCGCGGTTGGCGCCCATCGCCAGTTTGGATTTCTGCGTCCATCCGGGTGCGATTTTGAGCCCGACCAGGTTGCGCGCTACCGCCGAAACCGACTTGCAATAGTTAAAGGGCGAATCATCGATAGCCGCGTCGACGTCGATGACTTCGAGATCCATGTTGATCGTCAACCGTATCGATATGTCATGCAGGGCCTCGTCCGCCTCGATCCAGCCGCCGCGGTCGCGATTCTGAAATCGGTAGGGCTTGGTATCGACGATTCTGCCCTCGATGTCCCACAGGCCATCGTCGCGCTGATAACCCTGGCAGGTTACAACGCGGGTATGCGCCAGCTTGCGCGAAGCGGATTCTGTTAGCGGCACTGAATTCTCCGGTTATTTGTTACGACTGGTTAAATTGGGGCGTGACATTAGCATGCGAGCCGGTTTTGCAACAGCCTTCGCGCGAGCCGGCCCTATCGCCGCCCCGGGATTTAATCCCGATCGGGTTTCGGTCTCGGCAGATTGATGATGCTCAGCTACGGCAGGCTAGCAGGTTGATCATTTCAAATGCGATGGTAGCCGCCGCCAGGGAAGTGATTTCCGCATGGTCGTAGGCTGGCGCGACTTCGACGATGTCGGCGGCCACCAGCTTACAACCCTGCAATCCGCGAATGATATTAACCAGTTCGCGACTGCTTAAGCCCGCGATTTCAGGCGTCCCGGTGCCGGGCGCATGGGCCGGATCGAGTACGTCGATATCGATCGACAGGTACAGCGGATTGTCGCCAACCCGATCGCGAATGCGTTTGACCACGTGCTCCACCCCGTGAGTTTGAAGCTCGTCGCAGTGCACGGTTTTGAAACCGAGTTCTTCATCCCGCTTTAAATCGTCAGGGCTGTACAATGGGCCGCGAATGCCGACATGCATAGAAGCGTCTTCGTTGAACAGGCCTTCTTCGGCGGCGCGGCGAAAAGGCGTACCGTGAGTGTAGGGTGCGCCGAAGTAGGTGTCCCAGGTATCGAGATGCGCGTCGAAATGCACCAGTGCCACCTGGCCGACCCGTTTGTTGACCGCGCGTAACAACGGCACCGCAATGGTGTGATCGCCACCCAGACTGACGATGACCGGCGCTTTCTGGTATAGCTCGTCGGCGGCGGCTTCGATCTGTCCGATGGCCTCTTCGATATTATAGGGGTTGCAGGCGACGTCACCGGCGTCGGCGACCTGCAGCGTCTTGAAGGGCTCGGTATCGTAAGCCGGATGGAAATTGGTGCGCAGGTGACGAGATGCCTGGCGAATCGCCTGCGGTCCGAATCGGGCGCCGGGCCGGTAACTGGTTCCCGAGTCGAAAGGTATGCCGAGCACCGCGACGTCGCAGTAAGCCACGTCGCGCAACTCGGGCAGGCGACAAAAAGTCGAAGGGCCGGCATAGCGGGGTACGACCGTGCCGGAGACGGGTGGAATCGGGGGAGTATCCGCCACTGTAAAACCCTCGCTTGTGAATGAATTTGTTATATCACCGATATCTGGCACAATCAATTGCAGGTCAACGAGGGGAGAGAGGGTGACTGTCAGAAGCATACTGAAAATGGGCGATCCCAGGCTGCTGGAAGTTTCTACCGTGGTCGATCCGATCGATGCACTGGCGCTGGCGCCGCTGTTGAACGATATGTGGGATACCATGGCGGCGGCCAACGGCGCGGGGCTGGCGGCGCCGCAGATCGGCCTCTTGCGCCGCGTGGTGATATTCGGATACCAGACCAACCCACGCTATCCCGACGCGCCCGCGGTGCCGGAAACGGTCCTCATCAACCCGCAGATAATCCCGATAGGCGATAGCCGCGAAGACGGCTGGGAAGGTTGCCTCAGCGTGCCCGGGATGCGCGGCATGGTGCCGCGATTTAGCGAAATTCGTTATCGGGGCTTCGATCAATACGGCGAAACCATCGAGCGCGAGGTTAGCGGATTTCACGCGCGCGTGGTGCAGCATGAATGCGATCACCTCGACGGCATACTGTATCCCCAACGCATCGAGGATATGCGCAGTTTCGGTTTTCTCGACAGCCTCACCGAACAGGGGGTAATGGAGCGGCAAGCCTGCGATGACGATCCCTGATCCGCCAGCGCCTGACGCCAGTTTCGCGCTGCTGGCGTCACCCGCCAACTTTGCCTGCGAGGTGCTGCAGGCCCTGATTCAAAAGGCTTGTGTTCCAGAATTAATCGTATTGCCGGAATATCCGCCCGCGGCCAGCGAGGGCGATGGCTTGCCCAACCTGGTCTCCGGGGCAGAGCCGGTGCGTTTGCTGCAGCTGGCGCAGAATATCGAGATCGCCTATGCACCCGCGGCCCGGCAAGCCGAATGCGCAATCCTGATCGAGGGCCGCGGGTTAGAATACCTGCTGGTCGCCTGCTGGCCTTACCTGATCGAGCCGCGCCTGATCGAATCCGCTTCACGGGCCGCGCTCAACCTGCATCCTTCGCTGTTACCGAAGTACCGCGGCCCGAATCCACTGCAACAACAGTTGGCGGCCGAAGATCCACGCTTCGGAACCACGTTGCATCGGCTCGACCAGCGCTTCGACCACGGCGATATCATCGCCCAGGCTGCATTGCCCGATTTTCAGATGCCGCCGACGCGAACGGTGCTCGAGCAATACTGCGCCAGGCTTGGCGCGGAGTTGTTTGTCGACGCGATTGGCTGCTTCGGGCAGTGGGAACCGGTCGCGCAAACGCCTTGAACGATTGCGGATGACGCATAAATCGCAGGCAACCCGATTTCACCGACGCGGGCCTGCTCGATACTGGCAGTCGAAAGAACGGGGGTCATTTAATACGCACTAATCGATCCCGAAATTCCGTGGCCCGGTCGGAACACGGGGAATTGTAAGCTAGCCAACCTGACGGATTTCATATACTCTCGGCGGCAGTCGGCGCCAGCAGCCGAGCGCATTAGCTGCAATGTTTTTAGTCATTAATTTGTGAATTTATTCAATAACTTATATAAACTAATTAAAGTCACTTATAATCAAACCTGAAAGCGACTGATCAACTCGGCAGTGAGCAGGATTATACTTTTTCTCGAATACTCCAAATGACGCATCCAACTTCAATCGAGTCACAAGTCGCCCTCGACCAGGCGCACATCTGGCATCCTTACAGTGCCATGCATAGCAAATCGCCGGTTTATCATGTTGACTCCGCCGCGGGCGTAATGCTGCGGCTTTCCGATGGCCGTGAATTAATCGACGGCATGTCTTCCTGGTGGTGTGCAATTCACGGCTATAATCACCCACGCCTCAACCGGGCCGTCGAACGACAAATGCGGCAAATGGCGCACGTCATGTTTGGCGGCCTGACCCACGCACCGGCGATAGGCCTGGTCGAAAAGCTGGTTGAACTGACCCCGCAAGCGCTGCAATCGGTATTCATTTCAGACTCGGGTTCGGTTTCGGTGGAAGTTGCGATGAAGATGGCGATTCAGTACTGGAATGCAAAAGGCCAGCCTGAACGACAGCGATTCGCGAGCCTGCGCAATGGCTATCACGGAGACACCCTGGGCGCGATGTCGGTTTGCGATCCGGTCACCGGGATGCATAGCCTGTTCAATTCGGCACTGACCCAGCAGTATTTTGTCGATCGCCCCGCGAGTCGTTTCGGCGAAGCCTGTGCAGGCGAAGACCTGTCTTCTCTGGAGGCCGTATTGCAGCAACATCACCACCAGATTGCGGCGCTGATCCTCGAACCGATCGTACAGGGGGCGGGCGGTATGTACTTTTATTCCGCCGATTTTCTGCGCCAGGCGCGCGAAGTTTGCGATCGATACGAAACGCTGCTGATTGCCGACGAAATCGCGACCGGGTTTGGCCGCAGCGGCAAACTCTTCGCCTGCGAGCATGCCGGCATTACACCCGACATCATGTGCATCGGCAAGGCTCTCACCGGCGGCTACATGAGTCTGGCGGCAACCCTTGCCACCGCCGAGGTCAGCGACAGCATCGACCGCGGCGATCCCGGCGTTTTCATGCACGGTCCGACCTTCATGGCCAACCCGCTGGCCTGTGCGGTTGCGCTTGCCAGCATCGAACTACTGATCGAATCCAACTGGCAACAGCGTATCGTGCAAATCGAGCGAGCTTTGAGACAATGGCTGTCTCCCTGTGAAAATATGCCTCAGGTGGCCGAAGTGCGCTGTCTCGGCGCCATCGGCGTGGTCGAAATGAAACAACCGGTGAATATGATCGAAATTACCCGTCAGTTTGTCGAGGCCGGGGTCTGGGTGCGTCCCTTCGGTAAACTGGTTTACCTGATGCCGGCCTACGTCATCACCGACGAAGAACTCGAAAAGCTGTGTCAATCGGTTGTATCGGTGGTTGGCGCGCAGGGGGATTAAGTTTTGCGGCTCACGGCCGATAGCGCCAGTAGAGGTCGTAATGAATAAATCATCACTATTGCTATTCCTTTCGTTAAGCCTGTTTTTGTCCGGTTGCGTCGAGCCCTCGATGGTCGTGGGCCAACCGTCGGCGGCCGTGGCCAGCGAAGCGGTTGACGTTTACTACATCGAACGGCCGAATTGCAATTTCGAAACCATCGCCCACATCAACGTAAGCGGTGGTTACTTCTCTTTGCAGGCGATGTTGCGCAACATGCGACGGGAAGCCGCCGAATTGGGCGCCGACGGGTTGTACGTACAGCAAACACAACAACTGAATACCAGGGAGTTTCTGGGCACGGCCAGGGCTATCCGCTGCTTGCCCGCCTAACCGCGATTGCCGTCGTTAAACCTCGGTGTACAGGGATCAGCCCGGGATTTTGTAACACGAGGGACGGCCAACGCCAACTGGGGTCATCGAGCGGTTGAAACCAGGCGGTTTACGGCATGCAGTCGCCGCGATAAGAATTCGTTGAGATATACGGTTTAGTGCAGACGAACTCTAGTCTTCGTCGTCGTCGTCGTCCTGCTGTTCGTCCTCGGGGACGTCTTTCAAAATCTTTTCTTTTTCCTCAGGGGTTAATACCACTGTATCTTCATCTCCCATTGCAACCACCTCGGTACCGGATATTTAGATTGTTGTGTGAGCGTTGAGCATCCCTCAAATTATAGCCCAGTTCAAGCTCTTTTGTGATTCTGTTGCGGGCGGCAAATAAATAACCGGCTTAGCCGCATGGACGCATGGCCTGAATGGTACAATCGACACAGCGGAAAATGGCGATATCAAACCATGGGTAAGAAAAAAATCAGCGTGAGCGACAGCATGGGTTCGGTGAAAATACCGGCTGACGCGCTCTACCAGGCGCAAACTCAGCGTGCACTCGATAATTTTAAAATCAGCCCGCTACGCCTGCCGCCAATCCTGATAACAGCCCTGGCGCTGATCAAGCAGAGCTGTGCAACAATCAACGGTGACCTCGGCAAACTCGACAGGGCGCACGCGCAGGCGATTGCGAGCGCAGCCGCAGCAATTGCCGAGGGCCAGCACGCTGATCAATTCCCGATCGACGTTTTTCAGACCGGCTCCGGCACCAGCAGTAATATGAACCTCAACGAAGTGATTGCGACGCTTGCCACCGATGACGGGCTGACGGTAGATCCGAACGATCACGTCAACATGGGACAAAGCTCCAACGATGTTTTCCCTTCCGCTATACATATCGCCGCCAGCCTCGGCGTTCACGAGGCTTTGCTGCCAGCCATACAAACCCTCGAATCGGCGCTGGCGCGGCGAATCGAACAGCATCACGACACCATCAAGACAGGCCGCACCCACCTGATGGACGCGATGCCGATTTCGCTGGCGCAGGAAATGTCCGCCTGGGCCTCGCAGCTAAAGTCCGATCGCTATCGCATACAGACCAGCCTGACCCGCCTGCAGCAGCTCGCCATCGGTGGCACCGCGGTAGGCACCGGTATCAATACCAGTGACGATTTCGGCACGCGCGTTTGCGAGCAATTAACCGCCGCCAGCGGTATTCGCTTCAGGCAGATGGAGAACCTGTTCGAAGGTTTGAGTACGCAAAATACCGCGCTCGAACTCAGCGGCCAGTTAAGAGTGCTTGCCACCTCGCTAACCAAGATATGCAACGATTTACGCTGGATGAATTCGGGCCCGCTGTCGGGGCTGGGAGAAATCAGCCTCAAGGCACTGCAGCCGGGTAGTTCGATCATGCCCGCCAAGGTCAATCCGGTGATTCCGGAAGCGGTTTTAATGGTAGCCGCCCAAGTCAACGGTAACGACACTACCATCGCGCAGGCCGCCAGCGCCGGCAATTTCCAGCTCAACGTCATGCTGCCGGTAATCGCCTACAATCTGCTGCAAAGCATCGACATTCTGGCCAACGCCTGTTTCCATCTTGCCGGTGTCATCGACGACTTCACTGTCAATCAGCAAATCATGTCGCAAAACCTCGCGCGCAACCCGATTCTGGTAACCGCGTTGAATCCCATCATTGGCTACCGCAGGGCAGCCGAAATCGCAAAACAGGCGCTACGGCAAAACCGTCCTATACTTGATGTAGCGGTAGAAATGACCGAGATCGACGAAGCCAGACTCAAGGCTTTGCTCGATCCCGGAAAATTGGCTCGAAATGATCCGGAAAAACCGGAATAAGTCGCTTGCCAATTTAACATTTTACTTCTAGACTTTCAGCTAAATTTCTGAAATATAAAGGTTTATCTTGTTCATGATATCCTCTCGATTCAGATCAAATGCAGGCCTGGGAAAGCTGACTGCGATACTGTTCCTGGTAACGGCATCGATCAGTCCGCCCATACAGGCAAACATCGAAAAACAGCGCCAGTTGTTTCACGAGGCTGCGCGTGCGCTCGAACTTGGCCAGATCAGCCAATTTAATCAATTGCTCAAACGTCTGGACGATTACCCGGCACAACCTTATCTCGAGCGCGATGCGTTCGTACGCCGCGTCAGCAAGGTCAAACCCCAGCAGGCGGAATTGTTTTTCCGGCGTTTTTCGGATTATCCGTTCGTTTACCACGCGCGCGGAAAATGGCTCAGCGTGCTGGCGCGCCGGGGCGACTGGGAAAATTATCTCGCGTTTTTCGACGGCCGCGAAAACACCCGCCTGCGCTGCCTGTCGTTTCAGGCCAGGTTAAAGCTGGGCCGACTAGAAGGTCTCAACGACGAAATTGCCAAGGTCTGGTTGCATGGCTATTCACAGCCATCGCAATGCGATCCGGCTTTCAAGCATTATCTCGCCAGTCACGAGGCGCCGGAAAAGGTTATCTGGCTGCGTATCGAAAAAGCCTTCAAGGCACGTCGGCCAAATCTGGCGCGTTACCTCGGTAAAAAACTGGAGCCAGAGGCGCGCGCTATCGTAGAGACCTGGTACCAGGCGCACCGACGCCCGCAACGCTCGTTGAAAAAGCTGGCGGATGGTGCCGATAACGAGCGTAACCGGGCAATTATCGTGCACGCGATCGATCGATTGGCGCGCAAGGACAGTCTCAAGGCGCTGGAGTACTGGCACCTGATCCGCGATCAGTTCGAATTCAGTCAGCAACAGATAGACCAGAACCAGCTGCGCATCGCGTTATCGGCGGCATACCAGCACAAACCCGAGGCGCGTGGGCTATTGTCCAGGCTCGATTCCTCGAGCATGAACGACCAGGCTTATCTGTGGCTCGCGCGCATACAGTTGCGCAGCAGCGACTGGTCCGGACTGAAGGATACGATTAACCAGATGCCGGCGCATTTGCAGCAGGAAAACGAATGGCAGTACTGGTTATCGCGCTCGCTCGAGGCCGATGGCCAACTGGTCGATTCGCTGAACCTGCTGGAACAGATTTCTCATAAGAGCAGCTACTACGGCTTTCTCGCCGCGGACAAACTGCATCGTGAATATCACATCGAACAGGAAAACGCCGCCAGCGTCGATGTCGACGAAGATGCTTTCCTAACCGCCAACCCGCACTTGTTGCGGGCGCGTGAACTTTATTTTCTCGATCGACTGGTCGACGCCAAGCGAGAATGGTTCCAGGCGCTGCGCTACCTCGACCAGGATGGAATCAAGCAGGCCGCCACGCTGGCATCGAAATGGAAATGGCACGATAGCGCTATCCGCACCGTTGCCAAAACGCAGCATCGTAGCGACTATGACCTGCGCTTTCCGATGCCTTACAAGCAACAGGTGCTGAAATCTGCGCAGGCGCGCGAGCTCGATCCGGCACTCATTTACGGTGTCATGCGCCGCGAGAGCCTGTTCGATCCGCTGGCGCGTTCCAGCGTGGGCGCGCTCGGCCTGATGCAATTGATGCCGAGCACTGCCCGGCTGGTTGCGCGTTCGCTCGGTATGAAACGCCCGCGCAAGTCGGACATTTTGCTTGTCGAAAACAATATACGTTTTGGCACTCACTACCTGAAAACGGTGATGAACCGCTTCGATAACAATGTCGCGCTGGCCGCCGCGGCCTACAACGCCGGTCCGAACAACGTGCGCCGCTGGTTACCGAAGGATTCGATAATGTCGGCCGATCTATGGGTCGAAACCGTGCCCTTCACCGAGACCCGCAATTATGTACAGGCGGTGCTGGCCTATTCGACCGTATTCGATAAGTCACTGGGAAAAAATACCTTGATGTCCAGTCGCATGGGTGATATCAAAACCGAGTATTAATCCCGATACTCGGTGCGATGAAAATATACGGCGATCTTTACTCCGGAAACTGCTTCAAGCTCAAACTGGCCTGTTCGCTGCTGGGCATCGAACACGAATGGATTCCGGTCGACATCATGCGCGGTGAAACCCGCGAGGATCATTTTCTTGCGCTTAACCCGGTCGGTCAGATTCCGATCTGTGTTACCGACGATGGTCAGACCCTGACAGAATCGAACGCGATACTCTATTACCTGGCCCAGGGTAGCGATTTATGGCCCGCTGAGCGGCTGCCCCAGACTCGCGTACTCGAATGGCAGTTCTTTGAGCAGTACAGCCATGAGCCAACCATAGCGGTGGCCCGCTTCATCAAGGTCTATCTCGGTTTGCCCGATGATCGGCAAAGAGAGTACGAAGCAAAGCTCAAAGGCGGTTATCGCGCACTGGACCTGATGGAGCGACACTTGCAGGATCACAGCTTCCTGGTCGGACAGTCCTGCACCATTGCCGATATTTCACTGTTTGCCTATACCCATGTTGCCGAGGAGGGTGGTTTCGACCTGTCTGCCTATCCGGCGATTCGGAGCTGGATAGCGAATGTTCAGCAACTTCCCGGCTATGTCGCCATGCCGCCGGCGTCTTCTAGGTAGCCTGCATATCTCACCGTTTCAAGTCGCGAGCGCGACGCAGAGACGCTGTGCTGCAGCGCACAACCCGAGTGCCGATGATGTATCGGGGGAGAGGTCCGCGCCGGCGTAGTTTCCTCTACGTTAAACGGGCCGCCGGGAGTACGGTGTACCACGGTGCACTTTGCGACTGCCGCTGCAGGTAATCGGTGAGATATGCAGGCTGGACTGCTGACGCAAGTCAATTGTATTCGAAAATCACTGCCTTTATACTTCGCTAGCGTTTTGGCAACAGCGCTTTTTTTCATCCTTTAGCGAATTAAATACCGTGACTAATTACAATCAGCAGCAACTCGAAAAGATCAAAAACGAACCCGGCTTTATAGCCGCCCTGGACCAGAGCGGAGGCAGCACGCCCAAGGCACTGGCCAATTACGGCGTCGACGCCTCCTCCTATGCCAACGACGATGAAATGTTCGACGTCGTCCATGCAATGCGCACCCGCATCGTCACCAGCCCGGTGTTCAACGGCGATCGCATCATGGGTGCAATCCTGTTTGAAAACACCATGGATCGCGAGGTTGAGGGGCAGGGCACGGCCGATTATTTATGGAACGAGAAGCGGGTGGTGCCTTTTCTCAAGGTCGACAAGGGCCTGGCAGACGAGAGCGACGGCGCCCAGATCATGAAACCCATGCCCGGACTTGACGAGTTGTTGCAGAAAGCCCGACAGAAGAACGTTTTCGGCACCAAGATGCGCTCGGTTATCAAAACCGCCAACGCGACAGGCGTCAATGCCGTGGTTGCGCAACAATTCGAAATCGGGCGCCAGATCATCGGCGCCGGCCTGGTGCCCATTATAGAGCCCGAAGTGGACATCAACAGCCCGCAAAAATCGGAAACCGAGGACCTGCTCAAGAGCGAACTGATTTCCCATCTCGATCAACTTGGCGATGGTCAGCTGGTAATGCTCAAGTTGACCCTGCCGGAACAGGATAATTTTTACCGGGACTGCATCCAGCACGCCAATGTGCTTAAAGTGGTCGCGCTTTCAGGCGGTTACTCCCGAGACGAGGCCAACCGCCGGCTGGCCCGTCAAAATGGCATGGTCGCAAGCTTTTCTCGGGCACTGAGCGAAGGCCTGAGCGCCCAGCAGAGTGACGATGAATTCAACCAGATGTTGAATGCTTCTATCGAAAGCATTTTCCAGGCGTCCAACACCTGACCAAATCCACGGAAATTAAATAAACATGAAAACCAGGTTAATACTCATCTGTCTTGTAGCGCTGCTGTCGAGCGCCTGTGCAACGCCGCTGAAACTTTCAGACGACGGTGAAAAAGTACGTGTGCTCGATCCGGACGAAGTCTCGAGTTGCCGAGAGCTTGGCAAGACCAACACTTCTGTTACCTGGATTCTGCTCGGCGTCGAGAGGCCCGAGGACGCGGTCGGCAAGGAGTTGCGGATCGTTGCACGTAACAGCGCCGCGCGTATGGGTGGCGATACGATCGTGCCGTTGACCGTTATCGAAAAGGGCGAACAGACCTTCGTGGTCTACAAATGCGTCAATCCTGACGGCTAAGCCGTAGCCACTGTTGTCATTCTGCGGCCTGGTGCCGCGATTTCCGGTGTACTGGCGTGTGCCGGTAACCCTGAAATCCGCCGCTTCGACGCATCGGCAAGCGCTAAAGTGAATCGCGACATAAAGGCAGGGTGAT
>Ga0224508_10002420_pt1 | contig 15866 bp, 9 predicted proteins | sample SF_Jan12_sed_USG_4_FD_170157 | JGI IMG/M metagenome (GOLD analysis project Ga0224508, IMG submission 170157) | Sediment microbial communities from San Francisco Bay, California, United States - SF_Jan12_sed_USGS_21 | ecosystem: Environmental > Aquatic > Marine > Sediment | place: USA: California... | reverse complement strand
CGGGCAACAGAACCCAGTACGCGACTTCAGACGTGAACATCGCGGAGAATCTCCTGGTGTTGGGTCGGCCGGCGCAGGCGAGACATCGTCTCTCGACACTGTTGGAGGGGACTCTTGAGCCGACGATCAGGATGTTCGTCAAACTCACGCTAGCCGAGGCGCTACTTCAAGAAGAAAACCCGAGTTCGACCAAGGTCTTATCCATTCTTAGCGCCCTAGCGGAGCAGCGTGGGAAACCCGAGCTTGCCGAATGGGGCGTCGTCATCGTTCAGCTTGAGGCGCACGCTCGTTTTGGGATGCAACCCTCCGACGACCTTTACGAGCGCTTCGAGAGGTTCCTGCAGAAAAAAGAACTCGACCAGCCACTCCTGGCCCGCGGCTGGCTAGCCTGGTCCAAGGAGAAAATCCGTTGCCGCGACTACCACGCGGCACTGAAAGCCTGCGCGAATGCCCTCGACGCACTCGATGGCCGGCACCATGACCTTGCGGCCCAGGTCTACCTGGCGATGAGCAAGGCCAACGAGATTCGTGCTGCCCACATCGCGGCCAACATCGCCCTGGAACGCGCTCGGGAAGAACTCCGAAAAGCGGCGGATCTGATTGAAGACGAAGATCTGCGCAATGATTTTCTCGCCCGTCCGGTGTTCCGTGAATTGCGCAAGAAGCACGAGACTTTCGCCGACGTTGAGGAGCGTCTCGGCGCTCTCTATGACATGGTGCACGCGCTCAACACCGGGGGCGACCCGGAGGATCAGCTCGGTGTCATCCTTGACCAGGCGCTCCGCGTGGTTCGCGCCGAGCGTGGGCTGATCCTGTTGCGTTCCGAGGGCGATGACAAGCACCAGGTGCGGATCTCACGCAACCTGGAAGCTGAGACGGTCGAGGAGGCGGCTCAGTTTAGTCGCACCGCGGTGCTCACCGCCGGTCGGGGCGAGTCGGTGCTCGCCGTCAACGCGGCCAACGACGACCGCCTGAGCCACATGAAGAGTGTCAGCGCCTATGGGATCAAGTCGTTGCTGTGCGTACCGCTTCGACTCCGCGACGAACTGATCGGCGCGGTCTACGCCGACACCCGCGCCAACGGCGCTCTTTTCAAGAAACAAGATCTGGATTTCCTTGAGGCGTTCGCCGACCACGCCGCGCTCGCGCTCGAGAACGCTCGCCGTCTACGCCGCCTCGAACAGCGCCGTGAACGTTTGCTCGCGGTGACCGAGACCCGTGCAAACTTTGGCGCGATCATCGGCCACTCTCCGCCGATGCAGAGAGTCTACGAAATGATCGAGCGCGTTGCCGAGTCGCACTTACCGGTCCTGATCCAGGGAGACACAGGGACCGGCAAGGAACTCGTCGCACGTGAGATTTTTTCTCGAAGCCTGCGCAAGAAAAAGCCGTTCCTGAGCGAGAACTGCGCGGCGATCGCCGAGAACCTGCTCGAGTCCGAACTGTTCGGGCACGTCAAGGGGGCGTTTACCGGCGCCGAGAAGGACAAGGACGGTCTGTTCGAGCAGGCCGATGGCGGGACGTTGTTCCTGGATGAAGTCGGCGACATGTCGCCCGCGATGCAGGCGCGCCTCCTACGCGTTTTGCAGGGAGGCGAACTCCGCCGCGTCGGCGACGAGACGCGGCGGCATGTGGATGTGCGGTTGCTCACCGCGACCCACCGGGATCTGTCTCAACGTGTCGCGGCCGGGGAGTTCCGCGAGGATCTGATGTATCGCTTACAGGTGCTGGTGATTCAACTCCCGGCGCTGAAGGACCGCTCGACCGACATCGAATTGCTGGTGCGGCATTTCCTGGAGCGTATCGCCGGGCAGAGGCAGAAAAAGGAAGTCACGATTCGTGCCGACGCGATGGAACTACTCGAACGCTACCCTTGGCCGGGCAACGTGCGGCAGTTGGAAAACGCGCTACAACGGCTTGCTCTGCTGGCCGGCGACGACGCGATCAGTTGCGCGACGATCGAACAGGATCCCTCGCTGACGGCTTCCCTGATCGGCCAGCGCGGCAAGGCCACGCTATCGCTCAAGCAAGACGAGCGGGATCGCATCGTTTTGGCGCTTCAACAGGCGGAAGGGAATCGCGCGGACGCCGCGAAGCTTCTCGGAGTGTCCCGTGCCACGATTTTTCGCAAGATCAAACAGTACGGGTTGAGTTAGGCGTCGGGTGGGCGACGAGACCTAGCGTGAGCGTACCGCGATCAAGAATCCGATCAAGTTTACGACTGCGGTTGCAAGAGCGACCAAGGTCAGAATTGACGACGTACCCCGGGTGATCCACAGGGAGCCACCCAAGAAAACGAACCCGACAAAACCAAAAAGAAAGAATCGTTCGGTCGCGCGTGATGTCCAGTGTCCGCGTGCCGCAAAATAGGATACGGCCCCGGACAAGGTTCCAAAGAGGAGCCCAAGAAGTAGGGTGGGCCAAATCGAGAGCTGTTGTGTTGTCGCGACCGCTATGGCGACCGCTCCCATGACAACCCCCAAAGCGATGCACACCCTACCGCTCAGGTTTAAAACTGCGGACCTGCTGTGTTCTGTGGCCATTGGCAAGCGTTCCCACTCAAGCGCAATCACAAACCAGTTGCCCGCGGCATGGGCAGATGGGGTCGTCATCGTCACCACAACTCGCGCAATCCGAGCAGGACCCAAGCGACACGGCGGCTGCACCTGTGGCTCCGACAAAGGCCAGTATGCACAGGACAGCGGTTGACCCACCGCTGACGAGCGAACTGCCACATGCGAGAATAATGCCCGCGAGACTAGCTCCGAACAGGATCAATGTACCGGCGCATGACATACACACTCCCCAACAGCTTTGAACTATGTCGGCGGAAATCCCCTTGGTCGCAAGTGTCATGGACTCTAGGCCCATCACCGCGTTCAGCAAACCACTCGGATCAGTAAGAGTGGCCGCAGCGGCCGAAACACTCGCCGGAAACATGTCCAACATGGGTTCGATCTTCCCGGGGTCGCCAGATCCGAGCTTGTTGAACAACTGTTGAGAGACCAAGGCCACTTCGCCGTTGATGTCGATCGTGACAACGTGAGAGGGATCTACCCCATAACCCGTCAGAACGAAACTCTTGGGGTAGCTGATCTCGAGGTAGTCCACCTGTGTCGCGTACCGGAAGACAAAGTGACTCGATGTTGACGTGACATCCAGCCTTACGACTTGCTCCCAGGCGACCATGGAGATATCAGTTCCAACCGCCTGTGCGGACTCAGCGGGGTCGACACCAAGATCGATGAACGGACTCGTCTCAACCGAGTTTTCAAAGACGAAGTATTCCTCTCGAGACATTCCACCGGGAAAAACACCGTGATCCAGTGTGACGTGCCATGTGGCCGGCCCGGACGAAATATTCTCCGGATGAACGTTCGCGAAGTCCGAGAAATCCAGTCGAAACAGTTCTCCGTGGTTGTCAACGTATCGAACAGTCGCCGCGGACTGATCAGCTTGGACGGTCGGAATCCCAAGCCACACGAGAGCTGTGGACAGCATGGCCGCGACGAATTGTCTAGGGGCAAAATACCGCCGCTTAGAGTGCACGTGTCCAATTAAGATCCTCACTTACTTCTCCTTCTCGCCAAAACGGGAGACACTCCGCAAACACCGGCCCTTGATCGCACGCCTGGAAGACGCACCAAAAAAAGAGAGACGCAGGTGAGCTTCGATGCGTCCGATTCATCCGCGCCTCCCTCCAAGTCGAGCCAAGCCGTGGCTTGCGTTACTTGACGGGAAGTATGGCGTGCGAACGAGCCCGCGGGTAGGGTCGAGGAGTGCTTGCGTTGCCCCTAGGCAACGGCGCGGCTTACTTGAGTTTCAATACGTTCAGGGCCGAGCCGGCCCCGAACCACTGGATCTGATCTTTGTTGAGCGAGTGCTTGGTGCAGATGCGGTCCTCGCTCCCGTCGTCGTGATGCAGCACCACGATCACCTCGGCGCCCGGTGCCAGTGCTGCCAGGCCCGAGATGCTGATGCGGTCCGCCTGCTGCACCTTGTCGTAATCCGCGGCATCGCAAAAGGTCAGCGGCAACACGCCTTGTTTCTTCAGGTTCGTCTCGTGAATTCGTGCGAACGATCGCACGATCACGGCCGCGGCACCGAGCAGGCGCGGCGACATCGCGGCGTGTTCGCGACTTGACCCCTCGCCATAGTTTTCGTCGCCTACGACGATCCACTTCAGGCCCTGCGCCTTGTAGCCGCGCGCAATCTCCGGCACCGGTTTGGGGCCGGCGTCGCTGTCGAGCTGGCTCGTCGTCGTGCCCGCATCGCCGCTGAAGGCATTGATGGCGCCGATGAACATGTTGTCCGAGATGTTGTCCAGGTGCCCGCGGAAACGCAGCCACGGACCGGCGGGTGAGATGTGGTCGGTCGTGCACTTGCCGCGCGCCTTCAACAGTAGCGGTAGTTTCTCGAAGTCTTTCCCGCTCCACGGGCTAAAGGGTTCCAGGAGTTGCAAACGCTTGCTGTCGGGATCGATACGGATCTCGATGTTGTTACCGTTCTCCGGGGGAGCCAGGTAACCCTCGACGACTTGCACGAAGCCGTTGGCCGGCAGATCCGGCGCCGGTGCGGGGGGCTCGAGCCGGAACGCGGAGCCGTCACGGGTTTCGATCTCGTCGGCGAGCGGGTTGAACGACAAGCTTCCGGTCAGGGCGTAGGCGGCGACAATCTCGGGACTCCCGATGAACGCGAGCGTTCCGACGTTGCCGTCGTTGCGTTTGGGGAAGTTGCGGTTGAACGACGTCACGATCGTGTTCCGCATCCCGGGCTTGATCTCGTCGCGCTGCCACTGTCCGATGCACGGACCGCAGGCGTTGGCCAGAACGGTGGCGCCGAAATCTTGCAGCTCGGACATCTGGCCATCCCGTTCGATCGTTGCGCGAATCTGTTCCGAACCCGGCGTGACGAGAAACGGCACGCGAGTCTTTGCGATGCCGGCCCGCTTGGCCTGGCGCACGACATCCGTCACGCGTGAGATGTCCTCGTACGAAGAATTCGTACACGACCCGATCAACGCCACTGAGATATCGTCGGGGTAGTCCTCGCTCTGCACCGCACCCGCCATCGCCGAGACCGGTCGCGCGAGATCCGGGGTGTGAGGCCCGACCAGATGCGGCTCCAGCGTCGAAAGATCGATTTCGATCACGCGGTCGTAGTACTTCTCAGGATCCGCAGCGACCTCGGCGTCGGCGCCGAGCAGATGCCGGTGGCGCTCCGCCAAGTCGGCCAACTCGGCCCGCTCGGTGCCGCGCAGGTAACGCGCCATCGATTCGTCGAACGCAAAGATCGAAGTCGTCGCGCCGATTTCAGCGCCCATGTTCGTGATCGTGCCCTTCCCGGTGCAGGAAATCGATTCCGCGCCGGGGCCGAAGTACTCGACCACCGCGTTGGTCCCGCCCTTCACGGTGAGGATGCCGGCGAGTTTCAGGATAATGTCCTTGGGCGCCGTCCAGCCGTTGAGCGATCCCGTGAGGTGGACGCCGATCGCCTTGGGATACTTGACCTCCCAAGGGAAACCCGCCATCACGTCGACCGCGTCCGCGCCGCCGACCCCGGATGCGAACATTCCCAGGCCGCCGGCGTTGGGCGTGTGAGAATCGGTCCCGATCATCATCCCCCCGGGGAATGCGTAGTTTTCCAGCACGACCTGGTGGATGATCCCCGCACCGGCACTCCAGAACCCGATGCCGTAGCGCGCGGATGCGGTCTGCAGGAACGAGTAGACCTCGTTGTTTTCGTCCACTGCGACCTTCATGTCCTGGTTGGCTCCCTGGTAAGCCCGGATCAGGTGGTCGCAATGCACCGTCGTCGGCACCGCCACTTGCGGGATGTCCGCCTGTGCGAACTGCAGCAAAGCCATCTGCGCCGTCGCGTCCTGCATCGCAACTCGATCGGGGCGTAACCCGATATAGCTTTCCCCGGCTCGCAGGTCGGCCCCCTCCGGATCGTCCAGGTGTCCCAGGAGAATCTTTTCGGTCAGCGTCAGCGGGCGGTCCAGCCTCTTGCGGACGCTCTCGAGCGTGCGCTCGATCCGCCGGTATGCCTGCTGTACGAAGTCGGGTGTGCTGTCGATGGTTGCCACGGGGCTCACTTTATCGAGCTTTCCGGGATTGTTCCACTTCGCGATGTTCGCTTGCGCCCACCCCGGCGCAAAAAAAAAAGCGTCCGCCGGCGGGGGGGTGCACGGCGGACGCCCCGAGTCACGACACCACATTGGGGGGGTAATGGGATGCCGCAAACGAAGATCTTATTAATCGAGGGTTCCGAAGGAGCCCTACTCAGGTAATCTAGGTCTCCCGGAAAGGCTTGCAAGGAACCCCGAAAAGGTGAGAAATGGACTGGAATTCGGACCCAAATAGACCCGTCGATCCGCCCGGCCAGCCCGCCGAAAAACCGCGTTCTCGGTTCCTTGTTCTGGTCGAACCGCTCTTGGTCCTGCTCCTGGCGCTCGCCGCTTCGTTGCTGCTCGGTGCGCTTTCGTTCATGGCCACCGCGGCGTTGGTGGAGGACGACCCGATCGGTGTGTTAAGCGGGACGCAACGGAAACTGGATATCGCGCTGACACAGAAGGATCCCGAGACACCGGCCGCGCTCGACGAAACCAAGGACACCATCCGGTCTCTCTTCGACACCGACGAAACGATAGTCGTTCGGGAAGGCGATAGCGGCTGGCGACTGATGGCCTGGATCGACGGCGCCCCCCCCGACGACCGGCTCGCCGCGCTTGCCGTCGAACTCGATGAACTCGGTTGGGACGGTGCGGTTCCGATGATGACGATTCAACCCGGTCTTCTCGGCGTGGCTGAGATTCCCCGAAAGATGCGGGTGTACGTGCCTCCGGCGCTGACACTCCAGGCGATGTTGTTCGTGCTGGCCGCGTGGTTCATGGTTCGGTGGCGGAAGCCGCGAGGGTTCGGGCGCGTCGTCCGTCCGGCGCAAGCGATCGCGTGGGGTGTTGTCGCGGCGGTCGCGGCGTTTGTGATCAGCACGCTCATCGGCGGTTTGTTGCACCTGACGGGTATGGAGGTCAAAGAGCAGGCTTGGATCCAGGCTCTGATGGCGGATCGCTCGGCGCTCCTCGCTGTCATGCCGTGGTTGGTGTTGGTCGGGCCCGTCAGCGAGGAGGCGTTCTTCCGTGGCTACGTGTTCCGCCGGCTGTGGTCGAGCGCCGGTCCGTACGCGGCCTACGCGGTATCGGCCCTGCTGTTTGCCGTGATCCACTGGCATCCGGTCGGGCTCCCGGTTTACGCCGTAATCGGTTTGATTTTCTGCTGGGTCTATCGCAGGACGGGGAGCCTCTGGGCGCCGGTTGTCGGGCACGTGGTCTACAACGGGATCGTCGTTTCGACCCCGTTGCTGCTGGGCCCCGGTGGATGACGGCCATGCGCGGCATATCTGCGATTGTGATCTGTTTCACGCTCGCTGGATGCGACTCGGCGCAGAGCCCGCCGCCCGGCGCGGCCCCCTGGCTGCTCGACGTGACCGAGCAGGTCGGGCTCGACTTCATTTATGCCAGTGGGGCGACCGGCATCCTACACCTGCCTGAGGTCATGGGGGGCGGGGTCGCGTTCATCGACTATGACGGCGACGGGGACCTGGACATTTATTTGACCAACGCGAATGCCCCCAACAGCCTCTTCCGAAACGACGACGGCCGCTTCACCGATGCCACCGCCGACAGCGGTCTGGGGGACACGGGGCACGGTATGGGGGTTGCAGTCGGCGATCACGACAACGATGGGGACAGCGATCTCTACCTGACCAACTTCGGGGACGATCGTCTTTACCGCAACGACGACGGTCGTTTCGTCGACGTCACCGCCGACTCCGGTATCGTCGCCCCGGGCTGGTCGGCGTCGGCGGTCTGGTGCGACTACGATCGCGATGGGTTGCTCGATCTCTACGTTGCCGGCTATGTCGACTACCAAGAGGACACGCGGTGCCACGATTCGGCCAGCCGCCCGACCTACTGCGGTCCGCTGGAGTTTCCGCCGATTTCGGATCAACTGTTCCACAATCTGGGTCAGGGGCGTTTCCGCGACGTTTCCCGGGCGGCGGGGATCGACCAAGTGCGCGCCGCGGGGCTCGGTGTGGTCTGTGAAGACCTGAACGGCGATGGCCGGCCCGATTTCTACGTCGCAAACGACGCGTACGCCAACCAACTTTGGCTGAATCGCGGGGACGGGACGTTTATCGACCGCGGTGTGCTGCTCGGGGCGGCGTTCAACGTCCACGGTCAGCCCGAGGCCGGCATGGGTGTTGTGGCCGCGGATTTCGACAACGACCTGCGCCCCGACCTATTCGTCACACACCTCGCGGCGGAAACGAATACCTATTACCGCAACCTCGGCGAAGGGAGCGGTTTCATCGACGCAACCGGGCAGGTCGGACTCGCCGCCTCCTCGATGGCGCTGACCGGGTTCGGCGCGGTGGCGTTCGATATCGAGCTCGATGGCGACCTCGATCTAGCGATCGGCAACGGCCGCGTCAAACGTGCCGACCCCCGGCAAGACTCGTGGGTCGCCGAGCCGTGGTCGTGGTTCGCCGAGCCCAACCTGTTTTACTTCAATGCGGGTGGCAGCCTGTTCCGCGCGGCGGCGCTCGAGGCGGCCCCGTTCATCGAGGCCGTCGAGATCACCCGTGGTCTGGCGCTCGGCGACTACGACGCCGACGGCGACCAGGATCTGTTGGTCGGCAACATCGAGGGCCCGGCGCGTCTCTACCGCAACGACGCGCCACGGGAAGGGCACTGGCTCGTGCTGCGCCTGTCCGATCCGCAGGGCAACCGTGAGGCGATCGGCGCCGTGGTGACGGTGGACACCGGGAATTCCCGGCAACGACGCACCGTGACGCGGGGAAACAGTTACATGTCCAGCGGAGACACCGCACTCCACCTCGGTGTCGGGCCGGCCGCCAGCGTCGAAGTCACCGTCGAATGGCCTGACGGGTCGCTCGAGAAATTCGAACGGGTCGAAGTCGACGGCACGCGTGAGCTGAATCGTGGAAACGGGGTTTCGGTCCCATGAGCCGGAAGCCGCGAAAAAGAAAAAAACGACCGGCGACCCGTCGTTCATCGGCCCCCGCATCCCGTCTGACCACCACCGCCCAAACTCTCCGCAAGCGCGGCGGCGTGGCCGCAATCACCGGTGGGATCGTGCTTCTTGCCGGTTTGCTTCTCGTTGCCGCGCTCGTGTTCAGCGGCTCGCAGCCGCCGACCGAGACGACCGAGTCATTCGCTCCGCTCATCCCGGCGCCCGACACGGGATCCATGGAGGGCCCGGTGCGTCGCCGCCTCGAGCAGGCCCGCACGACGGTCGAACGGCAGCCCGACTCGGGTCCCGCGTGGGGCGGCTACGGCGCGCTCTGCGATGCTCATTCGCTCTACGAGTGTGCCGAGGTCTGTTACACCCGGGCCACCGAACTGGACAAATCGGATTTCCGCTGGTTCTACCTGCTGGGGTTCGTATCCGAGTTGCGTGGCGCGCCGGCGGATCGCGTCGCCGCCCACTACGAACGGGCAGCGCTCCTGGAGCCAAGACTGCCGACGACGTTCTATCGTCTCGGTGAAGTGTTGACACGCGCCGGCCGGTTGGACGAAGCATCGGTGGCCTACAACCGTGCCATCGCGATCGATACGCAGCTCACGGTGGCGTATCGCGGCCTGGGACAGGTTGCCCTGGCCCAGGGAGACCCGGACGCGGCGATCGTGCACCTGAACCGCGCTATGGCCCTCGGCGCGGATCGCAATCCCGCCACCCTCGCCTCGCTGGCGCAGGCGCAGATGCGCGTCGGGGACGGCACTGCGGCGGAGGCGACTGCCGCCCGTGCCGCAACGGCGACCGCGGAATTGCCGATCCCTGATCCGGTACGCCTCCGTATCAACGAGATGAACCTCTCGTCCGCGGAGAGCGCAAGCCGGGCGGCCCGCCTTATTCAGGCCGGTCGTTACGAGGCGGCGTTGGAACAGATGCGTGTCGTCGAAGAAAGCCGTCCCGACGAACCGGTCACGCACTACCGCATCGGAGTTTGCCTCGCGAACCTGGGACAGCTCGACGAGGCGCTGCCTCGATTGCGCCGTGCCGCGGAGCTTGTGCCCGACAACGAGATCGTACGGCGTGAGTTCGAGCGCGTTCGAGATCTCGTGGAGTAACCCCCCCTACCCGACGTTGGCCGGCGTAGGGATCCCGCGCGAGACGACCTCTTCGAAGAAGACTTTGACAAGATCGGCGTCGAGAAACGCGCCGACTTCCCCTTTCATCAGTTCGACGATCTTGGTCAGCGGGAGACCCGGCCGGTAGGGCCGATTGGTCCGCAAGGCGTCGAACACATCGGCGAGCTGGACGATTCGGCTGGCCAGGCCGAGTCGCCAGTGACTCGGGACTCTGGGATAGCCGCCGCCATCGGCGCGAATGTGATGTTCGTAGGCGACCGTCGCCGCAAGTTCCGGGACTCCGGTAGTGTTGATCAACATCCTGGCCCCCTCGATCGGGTGAATCTCCATCAACTGTCTCTCCTCGGCGCTGTACAAACCGCGCTTGTTCAGAAGTTCCTTCGGCACGGCCTGTTTGCCCACATCGTGAAGCAGGGCGCCGATACTGAGCTCGTACACGGCGTTGTCGTTCAGCCCGATCGCCTCGCCCAGGGAGATGCTCAAGATCGCCACATTGATGGTGTGGACGAACGTGTACTCGTCGTGGCGCTTCAACGGTGCCAGCGGGATGAGGGCCGTTGCGCTGTTGGCCACGACACGGCACAGGCAGGAGACGATGTCCCCCAACTGTCCAGCCTGGAGCGAGTGCGTTTGGCTGAGGTCCTGCCAGATTCCGGGGAGTACTTCGGCGGCCTCAGCGGCGTATTTCTCGGCTTCCGTCTTGGGGCGTGCACCGGCGCCCGGCAAATCGCGGCGGATGGCGTTCAGCGAGCCGAATCGAAGATGTTCGGTCGCATCGATCTCACGACGGCCGTCCACATCGCCAAGGGCGTTCAGTAACTCGTGCATCTCTTCGAACGTCAGTCCATGGCGCAGCGTGATCTCATCAATTCCATGATTCTGCAATGCATGGAACAACGTGTCGGCTAACGTCGCCGAGGAATCCAGGATTTCGTTGTCACAGATCACACGGCCTTCGACGATAAACAGGGTCACCTCGAAGCGCTTCCTCAGGATCGAATCCCACCCCTCGAAGGCTCGCCGCTCGGTGACCTCGATGCGATCGTTCCCGGTCGGATAGAGCGCCCTGGCCAGTAGCGCGCCCTGCATCTCCAGTAGCGCCGAGTTGATCTTCCGGATCAAGAGCCTAGCCTCGCAGTTCCGCGCCCCCCGGGCGGGGAACGAACAATGCGATCCACCAGGCCGGCGAGAATCGCCACGCCTTCACACATGCTCGCGCGCGCACGTCGTCCTCGACTGAGAGGATCTCGACGATTCTCCGGCCGAGGGCCGCGCGCCGCGGGTCGAGACTCTTGCGCATTCGCGCCGATGCGAGGCAAAGACGCTCGACGCCGGGTTTCTTGAGTCGGAGCAAACTCTGCGCCGCTCGCACACCGGCGTCGAACACGGGCGTGACTCCGAGGCCACCGTCCAAGTAGTCTCCGAGCATGTCCAGTGGCTCGTTGCCCTCCATCTCGGATAGGCATCGCACGACCACACGCGCAAATCTCGCGCTGTCATCCGTCAGCGAGCGACGTAACTCGGACAGACGCAATTCCCGATCGCCGTCCAGGTCGTGGAGCAGCATCAAGGCCTCACGGCGCACCTCGAATTCGTCATGATCGAGCAGCAGTTCGACCAACAGGAGCGCTCGTTCGGCCGGCATGCGGCGTAGAACCGCGAAGGTTTTTTGCCAACTGCTCCAGCCCTTCTCCAGGCGGGCGATCAATTCGGGACGCAACTGCTCCGCGTCTCTCCCGGCCAGAAAGCACTGAAGCGCCTCGATCACGGACGGCGATTCAATCTCGTTCAACGCCGCCATGGTCGGGCCGATGGCGCGTTGCCCGCACAATTCTAGAAGGTCGATCGCCGCGGCCGGGAAGGGGTCAAGGGTGCAGGCCGAACCCAGGATCATGTTCACTCGTTCGTCGCATTTGAAATCGTTGAGGTAGGACTGAGCGGCAAGGCGCGTCGCATCCGAACCCGTCTTGAGCATCTTGTATGTAAGCGCCGCCACGGCGACATCCCGTACCTGTTCGAACGAGCCGGCATCGATCAGGGGGTCGGACGCTTTCTGAAGAAAATGGAATAGACCGGCCCGGTGCTCCTCCCCACCCGGAAGGGCCACCACCCGTGATGCGATTTCCGCCGCATGGCGCCGCACATCCGGCAGATCCTCGGGATCGCGATAGCGCGACAGCGAGAGGTTGCCCGGGGCGTCGAATTCGTAGCGCGACAGTGTGTCGAGAAGTTCCTGGTGCGGGACGGGGTTGCACTCGGCACGGCCCTCTCGGTGGAACACTTCTTCCAACGCGGAGCGAAGACTCGTTTCGTCGCCCATCTCCGTAGTCGAGACGCCCCACTTGCCCATCGTGTCGTGCAGACCGCTGGCAAGTGTGGGGCGCGTCTTGGAGACGCGCAGCAGTTTGTTCATCAACGTCATCAGTTGCTCGGGGACGCGGCCCCCGACGCGATCGAGGTTTTGCAACGCGTCCAGCAGATCCGCCTCCGGGACCACGTCGCCGAGTTCGGTCATCAGCGCCAGCGAGTCGCGGCTGAGATGTGGATCGAACCGCAACAGATCTTGTCGCAGTTTGGGGTTGAGCGCGGCGACGAACTTGGAAAGCCGTTCGCGCGCGTGACTACGGTCCGGCAAGTCGATCGAACCGATTTCTCGGCTGACACCCTGGATGCGCTCGCGCAACTCACCGACCCCGGCGCCCTCCTTACGGGCCAATTCCTGGTGGACCTGTTCGGCCATTTTTTCCGGGTGAACCTCGTCATTGGTTCGCGAGGGGGAGGTGAGCATCCCTTCGAGGCTGTCCCAGACATCACCGTCGGTTTGCGGTTCGGGAGTCGATCGCGCCGTCCGGTCCTTTTCGAGGGGGACGACGCGCACGCGGTGCACATCGTCGCGTTCGAGCATTTCCGATAATGCGCCACCTTGCAAGCCCTCTCGCCGCGCTTGACCGAGAGCCTGTACCAGACCGTCGAGGTCTTTGACGCTGACGCCCATATCGATACGCAACGCCGACACGTCGAGGTCGTGCAACAGACCGGCCAGCGAGCGCAATGCGCCGGATTCGTCCTGCAACGTCTGGCCGTTGAGAATCAAGCGGTCCCGTCCGACGCAGACGAGGAGCGAGTCGCTGTCCCCGGCGGCCCCGATCAGGCGCAACGTTGATTGACGGATCGCTTCGATTGCGGCCGGGTGTCCCGGCGCATAGATCGAGTTTTTCTGAATCGCGGTATAAAGATGACGAAGTCCGAGAACAACTCTCGATGCCCCGGCTTCCGCGGAGACCGGTATACTCACTGTCTCGGTCGTTGACATGCCCATTCCAACCTGCGCAGAATGTCATCCCGCCCTCAGGCAAAGTCAAACCACCGCAGCGCGCCGAGATTACGTTCTTGAAGTCCGTGTCGGGAAGTGGAGCTTGAGGCCCTCATGGCTCGCGCGGAACCCCAGACTCTCGTAGAAACGGAGCGCATCGGGACGCGTCTTGTCCGTCGTGAGTTGGACCATCCTGCAGCCACGCGCGCGTGCCCGGTCGATCGACCAGCGAAACAGTTTGGTCCCGTACCCCCGGCCGCGCAGACTAGGACCGACACGAACCCCTTCGATCTGGGCGCGCCAACCGCCCCGGTACGTCATTGACGGAATGAAGCTGATTTGCAGGACACCCGCGACGGTCCCGTCGACTTGCAGCACTGCCAGTTCGTGGTTGGGATCCAGATCGATCGATCCGAACGCGTCGATATAGCCCTGGTCGAGTGGGGTTTGAGCGCATTCGCGGTCGGACCCGAGCCGATCGTCGGCGAGCAGTGCGACGATTTGCTCCAGATCGCGCCGCTGTGCAGGACGGATGATCGGTTCTCCCATCCGGGACGATTGTAACCCGGGGAAACCGACGCCTGCTAAGCTACGCGGTGTAACGGGAGGGACGCATGGCGGCGAACACGGGGCCGGGAATGGCTTGGTTGAGCTACGCGCTGATGACCGTCGTGGCGTGGGGACTCTACGGGATCTTCCTGCATACGGGTGCGACCGGTATGGGCGACCCCCAGAACGGCCGCATCAAGGCCTTCCTTTTCGTGGGGGTGGCTTACTTCATCACCGCCGTCCTCGCGCCCCTGGCGGTGCTCAAACTCAACGGAGCCAACTGGGACTTCACGGCCAAAGGGGCGACGTGGTCCCTCATCGCGGGGACCGTCGGCGCCGCGGGCGCGCTCGGCGTGTTGCTCGCGTTCGGGGCCAAAGGGTCGCCGACCGTCGTGATGTCGATCATCTTCGCCGGTGCGCCGATCGTGAACGCGATCACCGCGATGATCGTGCACCCCCCCAAGGGCGGGATTCGAGCCATCCGCTGGCAGTTCGTCTTGGGCATCCTGCTGGCCGCGATGGGCGGATTTCTGGTGACCAAGTTCAAGCCCGATCCTCCGCGGCCGCAAGGGCCGGCGGAGGTGCGAAATGTGCTCGACTCGGAATCCGAAAAACGCTGATATTTAGCCCTTATTTACGACTTTTTACAGTTTGTCCCTCGTCGGATCGGCGGACCACGGATATTCTGTTTCTCGGACACGAATCCGAATCTTCCCGTTTATAGAAGGACATCTATTCAAGGGGTCTTGGTGTGAGCGCTCAAAACAGTTTTCGTGAAAAGGGAAATGTCGGTCGAATCGTCTCGGCGGTCGTGATCGCGGTCGCCACGATGGTCGCTCCGACGTCCGGCGCCGGGGAATGGACATCGTGGCGCGGGCCGTCGTACACCGGCGTTTCCGACGAGACCGGGCTGGTCGATCATTGGTCTCCAAAAGGAGAGAACCTCGTTTGGAGGTCCGACTTTGTCGGCCGTTCGACTCCGGTCGTCGTCGATGGGCGGGTTTGCGTGATCGGCCGCACCGGTGTGGACTCCAAGATCGACCGCCAGGAAACCGTTGCCTGTTTCGACGCCGGCAACGGTAAGAAACTCTGGGAACACCGATACAACGTCTATATGACCACGGTTCCCTACAACCGCGTCGGCTGGGCAAGTCTCGCGGCGGACCCGGAAACCGGCAACGTGTACGCTCACGGTGTCGCCGGTCAGTTCACCGCCTACGCAGCCGACGGGACGATCCTGTGGAGTCGCTTCCTCACCGAGGAGTTCGCCCGGTTGTCCGGTTATGGCGGCCGCACTCAGACTCCGTTGATCGACGGCGATCAGGCGATCGTAAATTTCGTCTCGGTCGGTTGGGGAAAGCTGATGCCCCTACGGCATCGTTACTTCTCGTTCGACAAGCACACCGGCGATTTGCTTTGGATCTCTACCCCCGGTGCGATGGCCAAGGACTTCAATACGCAGGGCGGTCCGGTCGTCGCGACGATCGATGGGCGGCGGCAGTTGATTTCCGGCAACGCCGACGGGTGGATCTACGCGATGGACATCGCCACGGGCGAAAAGATATGGGGCTTCCATCTCAGTAAGCGCGGGATCAACGTCACGCTCGTGGTCGAGGATGAGACCGTTTTTGTTTCGCACAGCGAAGAGAACCTCGACAGTGCCGTGATGGGTCGCATGGTCGCGATCGATGCGCGCGGAAAAGGGGACGTCACGTCGAGTAAGGAGAAGTGGCGCATCGATGAGTTCGGCGCCGGATTTCCATCCCCGGCGGTCAAAGACGGCGTGGTGTACCAGGTCGACAACTCCGCCAATCTGCACGCCATCGA
>Ga0224508_10002419_pt1 | contig 15868 bp, 18 predicted proteins | sample SF_Jan12_sed_USG_4_FD_170157 | JGI IMG/M metagenome (GOLD analysis project Ga0224508, IMG submission 170157) | Sediment microbial communities from San Francisco Bay, California, United States - SF_Jan12_sed_USGS_21 | ecosystem: Environmental > Aquatic > Marine > Sediment | place: USA... | reverse complement strand
CGTGAGCGTGAACCCAATAATGGTGCACACCCAGATTGTCGGGGTGGCTCTCGAGCAGGGGTCGCAGAATCTCCTGCGCCCTCTCGATGGCGTCGAAACGACCCTCGCGGCGAGCGGCATCGGTCAAATAGCCGCCCGTCTCGGTCAGGAGGAACTTGACCAAAAAGAGCTTGGGCTCGAGTGCCTCGGGAAAAGAACGAATGAGGGACTCCATCTCGGCGACGTAGGCCGCCTGCCCGTTTCCGCTCGGGGCTCGATTGACCGCCACGATGGCGCGAATCATTCGGCGCTCGAGCTCGCTGGCCCCGCCGCTCAACTCCTCGGCGCGTCGCAGCGCGCCCAGCCTCTCTTCCAGATGCTCCCGCTGGTTGTACGACAGCGACATATAGATGCCCCAGTGAGCCATCGCCGCCGAGGGGTCCAGTCGAGCCGCCTCCTTGAACGCCCGGTAGGCTTCGAAGTCCCAGTAGCAGTGAAGAAGATTGAGCCCTTGATCGAAATACAACCGAGCCTCGGGCGAAGCGGTGGTGATCGCCAGCGAGCTGTTGCCGATACCGGTCATCAACGGAGGTGCGTCGGTTGCGGTCGCCAGCGCCCGCGCCGCGGGCGACGTCACACTCTGCGGCGGCACTGCGTCGGTCTCCCCCGTCGGCGTTGGCCCCGGCTCGGCGGCGGGTCCGCACCCCAACGCCGCGCCCACAGTGAGAACGACGACGACAACCAGCAGCCATACCAGGCCGCGATCTTCGAAAGGCAGGATCGCTTCCGAGCTCAGCCTCAACAGCCGGATCAGCCGCCGAGAAACTGGAGCATCTCCGCGGCGGAGCTCCGCTCCGGATCGTTCTCGGGTGCTTTGGCCAGAAAGGCCTGGAGATTGGCAAGTGCCTTGGCGTTGTTCCCGCGGTTCACATAGCAGAGGCCGAGGTGGTAGTGAGCCCGAATCAGCGACTCATCCGCTCCCAGGGCGCGTTCGAACGCCTCGATCGCCTGCGCCATGTCACCCTTCTTGAACAGAGCCAGGCCCATATCGTAGAAGCGCTTTCCGACCGTCACTGGGTCGAGGTCGGCCAGCCTCTCAAAGGCCTCCTGCGCCTTCTCCTTCTCACCCAGAGCGCTGTAGGCGTCGAAGTGGAGCCGGCTCGCCATCGGGTTGTCGGGCTCGACGGCCTCGATCCGGTCCGCCAGCGAGAGCGCCTCGGCGAACTTTCCTTCGTTCATATAGATGCCGCCTAGAGCCGACATGGCGGGGACAAGATCGGGATTCATTTCCAACGCCTCGCGGAACAGCTCCGCGGCTCCTGCGTCGTTGCCCCGTTTGAGCGCGCCGACGCCTTCGTTATAGATCATCGCCGCCGTGCCCTCACCGGTGTCGAGCCGTTTGAGGGCCTCTAGGGCCGCGGCCGCCTCGTCCGCGTTTCCCAGCGCCTTGTGGGCGTCATAGCTGGCGAAGTAACCTCGCGGGTCCTCGGGCCGAAGCTCCACCACTCGATCTGCCGCCGCCAGCGCCGCCGCGAAGTCACCCTCGTCGAGATAAAGACCGGAAAGCGCGGCGTGCGCTTCCACGAAATCGGGATTTTTTTCAAGAGCCACCAAAAAGCCCTCCTTGGCCCCTGCGCTGTCCCCCACCCGCAGAGCTTCGACGCCCTGGTTGAAAGCTCGCTCGGTGGGCGAGAAACTACGCGCCGCCGCGTCGACGTTCGGACCCGCCGCCTGTGGGGCTCCTCGCTTCACCAAGGTCACCGTCCGCTTGGTGGTCGTGCGGACCTCGGGCTTGATCCCGGCCTCGAGGGTCGAGTACCCGGAGATCGAGACCTTGAGGTTGTAGAACTTGGTGGCGTCTTTGAAGCCAATCGTCGCCTTACCCTTCTTGCTAGTGGTCTGCTCTTCCCGGAAGTTCTTGAGCTCGTCGCAGGTCACGACGATGCTGGCCCCCTCGAGCGCGTTGCCCTGATCATCGACTACCGTCAGGGCCAGGCGGCCGTGTGCCTGGGCTTCGAGGGACTCCGTTGCCGTTGTGCCGAGAATCAGCAGCACGGCCAGCGCCAGCAGAGGGTTGCGCAGCTTGTTAATAAATCTGGACATCGGTGATCTCCCCATGTTGTCTCCAAGTCAGGCTGTTGCAGGTTTCTTGCCGAATCGCAAGCGACGCAATTATCGCACACGTTCCATTGTCCTCGCTCGAGCTTGGACGACGGTTTCGAGGCTGGCACCCGCAGCCGTGCCCCTGCTACACTACGCCACACATCACGCCGTGCCACAGCCGCAAGGTGGCAAGAAGGAGCTCAACGTGTGGAAGAAAACCGACGACGAACCCACAATATCAGCAGCCCCCAGACCGCAGAGCCGCGCGGCTCAGCCAGCTGCGGTGGCCTCCCTTGGGCCGAGCATTTTTATCAAGGGTGATCTGACGGGGGAAGAAGATCTCATCATCCGCGGTCGGGTCGAGGGTGAAGTCCGGCTCAAAGACAACAACGTGACGGTCGGCGAGAGCGGCAAGATCAAGGCCGACATCTACGGGAAGAGCATCCGAGTCGAAGGCCAGGTGAAAGGCAACCTCTATGGAGGCCAGGAGGTGGTTATCCGCGCCTCCGGACGCGTCCAAGGGAACATCGTCTCACCCCGTGTGACGCTGGAAAACGGTTCAAAATTCAAGGGCGCGATCGACATGGAACCCGCGGGTGAGGGAAAATCCTCGATAACCAAGCCATCCCCCCAGATACCCGTTGCCGCAAAACCCGGTGCTGCCGCCGCAGGTAGCAAACCGGCGAGCGCCTCCTCCACTCCCTGACGGTGGGACCGTCGAGTCCCAGTTCTCCGGCAACCGGCGAGGAGACCTCGCACCATCAATCCCTTGCCCTTGGTCTGTTGGTTCGCCGACTCAGTGACGGCAGGCGTCGGCGAGTACTCGACCTGGGGCCGGCGATCGGCGCCAACGTGGCCTTCTTTGCGAGCCTTTCCTGCCGGGTCCACATCGCCGATCTTCACCAGTCGCTGTTCCCACCGGGTGGACCGCGCGTCAGATCCGAGGCCAGAGCACTCGAGGACATTCTCGATCGCGACCTGCCGCCGGCCGAGCCTTTTGAATTGATCCTCACCTGGGACCTGTTCAACTACCTCGAGCCCAAGAATATTGCCGCCGTGGCACAGCGCCTCAAGGCCTTCAGCCAAGTGGGCACCTCTCTTCTGGCGCTGATCTCGACTCGAAAAGAGCTCCCGGACCGTCCGACACGTTTCGAAGTCCATGATTCGCAGCACCTTATCTACGACGTCGAATCGCCTCTGCTCCGTCCTGCGCCGCGCTATAAGGAGCCCGAACTCAGCCGTGCTCTGGCCGGGTTCGAGGTCGAGTCGAGTTTCCTGCTGCGAAACGGCATCCAGGAGTATCTGTTCTCCTACAGCGGCTGTTAGCTCCGGCTGAACGCTGACCGAGGCCGATTCACATATGTCGCACGGCTCCCAAGAGTTGGAGTGTCGAGAGCTGACAAACGGCTTGAGGATCAATCTTCTCCCCGAACGGAGTTTGCCCCTCGTCAGCGTCAACCTCTGGTACCACGTGGGTTCGAAGAACGAAACGGCCGGGAGAACGGGTCTAGCCCACCTCTTCGAGCACATGCTCTTTCAGGGCAGCGAGAACGTCGGAACAAATGACCATTTCCGCTGGGTTCAGCAAGCCGGCGGGGTTGCAAACGGCTCGACCTGGTACGACCGCACGAACTATTTCGAGACCCTTCCGGCCCACCAACTGGGGCTGGGCCTGTGGCTCGAGTCAGACCGCATGGGTTTCCTCCTTCCCGGTCTCGATGAGGACAAGCTCGAGACTCAACGCCAGGTCGTCATGAACGAACGTCGTGAACGTGTCGATAACCAGCCGTACGGCGCCGCCATGGAGCGGTTGAACGAACTTCTCTACCCTGTTGGACATCCGTACCGGTGGCCGGTGATTGGCTATATGGACGACATCGCAGCGGCCTCCCTGGACGAGGTCCGCGCCTTTTTCTCCACCTACTACACACCGGCCAACGCCGTGCTGAGCCTTGTGGGAGATTTCCTGGTGGAGGAAGCATGGGATCTCGTTGAATCGTACTTCGGCGACCTCCCCTGGTGCGCAGCTCCGCAGCGCTTGGAGTCTCATGATGTCCACATCCCGCGAGCCCCGGGCGAGTCAAGGGCCATATTGCCCGATCGAGTGGCGCTGGCGCGTCTCTATGCCGGCTACCGTGTCCCGGGTGTGGGAACATCCGCCTGGTACACCGCAGATGTTCTCGCCGAGTTGCTCGCCGGCGGCAAGGCGAGCCCGCTATATCGCGATCTGGTGCATGATCGCCAGCTCGCTCAAGACGTCTCTGCCTATGTTCTGCCGATGGAGCTGGAGGCTACGTTCTTGCTAGTTGCCACTGCTCGACCGGGAGTCGATCCCGCCGACATCGAGCGCCGAATCGAGACTCATCTCGATCGGGTGGGCGAGCATGGCCCCGAGGAGGCGGATCTCGACCGGGCTACGAACACCATACTGACCTCGATCGCCAGCCGTTCTCAGACGTTCGACCGGAAAGCTGACCTGCTGTCCGAATACACCACGTATTTTGACGACCCGACACGTCTCGAGAGTGACGCCGACCGCTACCGGGCGGTGGGGACTGAAGACGTGAAATCGCTGCTGGGGGACTTCTTGGCGGCCGACCGATGCGCTGCAGTTACCGTTGTTCCGGCCGAGGCGGATTGATGGCCACCCACCCGGCTCTTGATCGCAGCCAACCGCCCTCACCGGAAGCGGCTCGCAGCTTTTCTTTCCCGCGCTTTGAGAGCCATCGGATAGAGCCCGGGCTCAGGGTCCTGCTCGCTCCTATCCACCGGACGCCATTGGTCGACATTCGACTCCTCACACAGGCCGGAGCGCAGTTCGATTCGGCGCCAAACGCAGGTCTCGCGCATCTGGTCTCGGCTGTCCAAGACGAGGGCACGCAAAGCCGCACCGCCGACCAGATCGCCCGAGCGATCGAGCAACTCGGAGGCTATCTCTCAACCGGAGTCAACTGGGAGACAGCGGCCGTGAGCTGCGGCGTCCTGGCAGAACATCTCGACACCGCCTTGGATCTCGTCAACGATGTCGCCGCCCAGGCCTCTTTCCCGGAAGCCGAGGTGGATCGGCTCGAGAGCCAGATCGTGGCCGAGATAGAACGTCGCCGCACTCAGCCTTCGGCGCTCGCCAATCTTCACTTCGCCCGCGCGGTCTTCGGCGATGGTGTTTATGGAAGGCGAATCATCGGCAGCGCGGAAACGGTAATGAGATTCGAACGCCAGCATCTTGCCGAGTTTCACAAGAATCACTTCTCGGCCCGCGGAGCGACGCTCATCATTTGCGGCGATATCGACCCCGACATTCTTCTTCCACGGCTCGAGCACCTTTGCGCGGCCTGGCCGGTTCTCGAACCACCTGCACTGCCGAGCTTCCATCACCGAGAGCTCGAGGGAATCGAGATCACTATTGTCGATCGGCCCGACGCTCCTCAAACCGAGCTGCGCCTCGGGCACGTGGGTTTGTCGCGACACCACCCCGACTACATCCCAGCCGCAGTGATGAACTGTCTGCTCGGCGGCCGGTTTATGAGCCGGATCAACATCAACCTCCGGGAGAAGCACGGCTACACCTACGGAGCGGGGAGTTCCTTCGCCAAGCGGAGCGGCGCCGGACCCTTTGTCGTCTCGACGGCCGTCGGCACCGAGCACACCGCCGCGGCGGCGACCGAGATACTGCGCGAGATCGAGCGACTGCAGCGAGAAGCCGTCGAAGAGGTCGAACTGGCCGAAACAAAGAGCTACCTGCTGGGCACCTTCCCCTACTCAACCCAGACCCTCGAAGGGGTCACCGCGCGGTTGTACGATCTCGCCGTCTTCGAACTTCCAGACGACTACTATTCGACCTACGAGGACTCCATCCGAAGCGTGGACATGGCTGACGTTCAGAGATGCGCCCAGACACACCTTTCCACAGACCGCATCGCGATCGTCGCTGTCGGTCCGGTGACGGAGCTAGGACCCGCGCTGGAGAGACTGGGCCCGGTTCGTAGCGTCCCCGCAACGTCGTCTTAGGTGCCTAACCGCCGTCGGTGCGTGTCGCCGAGGTCAGGCGTTCGATGACCTCCCCCGTAATCTCGACCCTGGGCCCGACCATCACGACGACCCCGGGGACGTTGTTGAGAATCAAGTCGTAACCGCCCTCATCGCGAATCTGGGTGAAGACAGGCTCGAGCTGTTGCTCGATCATCTTCAACCCTTCTTCCTGCATCTTCTCGCCTTCGCGCTGCTTGTCGTCGCGAAAGCGGCGCAGATCGATCTGCGCGTCTTCCAGCTGCTTTTGCAAGTCGGCGAGCCGGTCCTCTGACAGGCTGTTGGCCCCGTTCACGATTTGTTGTTGCAGCTCGCGAGCGGCATTGGTCTTCGCTTCACCGGTTGCCTGCGTCACTTCCTGAAACTTCGTGAGCTTGTCCTGCAGGTCCTTGCCGGCCGGCGACTGCGCAATCACTACATCCAGATTCACAACCGCAATACGTGCCGGAGCTTCCTGCGCCGCAATCGGCACAGTCGAAAAACCTGTGCAGATTGACAACAAGCAGGCGGCAGAAATCAGAAAGCGCTCAGTGTTACGCCCTCCCCGATGGCTCTTCCACAATCGAATCGACATTCTTATCCTCCCTTTTCTGACCGGGTCTCCCCGGCCGCGAACAGCCATTCTATTATGATCGCGCTCTCCGGGCACTCGAAAAACAACCAGCCCGTCGAGCCCTCCGACAGGCCGAAGCCCCACTCCGCGCCTCCTGGTCCCACATTTCGGTGTGGTAGGATTTGCGCCTCGTGAGGCTGTTTTCTTTCGCGAATTCCTGACGCTCCGGGCCGCTGAGCCCGCCAGCTGAACCCGCAGGAATCGCTCAGGAGGTCAGGTAGACATGCAGGTGGAAAGTCCAGAAAAGATCCGTAACCTGGCGGTGGTGGGTCACAACGACACCGGCAAGACCACGCTCGCTAGCGCCCTGCTCTACACGGGTGGCGTGGCCAATCGCCTCAACCGAGTCGAGGACGGCAACACCGTGACCGATTTCGACCCGCAGGAGATCGAACGACAGATCTCGATCGGTCTCGCACCGTGTTTTGTTCCCTGGCAGAAGAACAAGATCAACCTCGTCGACTGCCCCGGCTACGCGATCTTCTTCTCCGAGAGCCGCGCGGCTATCCGAGCCACCGATGCAGCTCTGCTGTGTGTGAACGCGGCCTCCGGAGTAGAGGTCACGACCGAGAAGGTCTGGGCCCTCGCCGCCGAAACAGGCGTCCCGGTGATGCTCCACCTCACAAAAATGGACCGCGAGCGCGCCGACCTGGACATGGCCTTGGGTGGCCTTCGGGAGAGCTTTGACCGCGCAATCGTTCCGCTCCAGATCCCGATCGGCACTGAACATGACTTCGAGGGGGTTATCGACCTCGTTGGCAGCAAGGCAAACACCTTCAAAAGGGACGGTAGCGGGAAAGCCACCGCCGGTGAGATTCCCGAGGCGCTCCAGGAGACGTTCGAGGTGCGGCGCAACGAGCTCATCGAGGCGGTCGCCGAGACCGACGACCAGCTGCTCGAAAAGTTTTTTGACGAGGGCTCGCTCAGCCAAGAGGAACTGCTGAGCGGCCTCCGGAAAGCCATCCGCGAGCGCAAGATCTTTCCGCTGACACTGAGCGCCGCGGCTCATGGGATCGGTAGCTCGGCGCTTCTCGACTCCATCGTAGAGCTCATGCCTTCACCTCTCGAGCGCGGTATGTTCCCTGCCACGAACGTCGGAGGGGAGGCGGTCGAAGTCGAGCCTACGGCGGATGGCTCGACAGCTGCGCTTGTCTTCAAGACGATGAGCGACCCGTTCACCGGCAAGGTGTCCTTGCTGCGTGTCATGCGAGGCGAGCTGGTCTCGGACACTAACTACTGGAACACCGCCGAGGAGGCCGACGAAAGAGTAGGACATCTCCTGGCTATACAGGGCAAGCAGGGCAAAGAGATCTCCCGGCTGGTGACTGGAGACATCGGAGCGGTCGCAAAGCTCAAGAGCACGCATTCGGGACATACGCTCTGCGACAAGAACCAGCCGGTCAACCTCGGCTGGATCTACATGCGCGAAGCCGCCATCTCCTATGCCATCGAACCGAAAGCAAAAGGCGACGAGGAAAAGATCGGCGAAGCACTACATCGCCTGATGGAAGAAGACCCGACTCTTCGCGGCCACCGCGACCGCGAAACAGGTGAGTATCTTCTGGCCGGCACGGGTGCGTTGCACGTGGAAATCGCGGTTGCCAAGCTCAAGCAACGCTTTGGAGTCGAGGTTGTGTTGCACGCGCCCAAGGTAGCGTACCGCGAGACGATTCGAAAACCAGCCGATGGCCACGGGCGCCACAAGAAGCAATCGGGGGGCCGTGGTCAATTCGCTGACTGTTCGATCAAGATCGAGCCACTCCCCAAGGGAGAGGACTTCGAGTTTCTAGACGAGATCTTCGGCGGCTCGATCCCGCAACAGTACAGACCCGCGGTCCACAAAGGAATCGCCGAGGCTCGGATGAAGGGCTTTCTAGCCGGCTATCCGGTCGTCGATTTCCGCGTCCGTCTTCTAGACGGCAAATACCATGACGTCGACTCATCGGAGATGGCCTTCAAGATCGCCGGATCGATGGCCTTCAAGGACGCCATGGGCAAAGCGGCGGCGCGGCTCATCGAACCCGTGATGAGTGTGGAGATCTCGACCAGCGACGAGTTCATGGGCGACATCATGAGCGATCTCTCCCAGCGGCGAGGAAAACCGCAGGGAATGGAGACCAAGAGCAATAAGCAGATCGTGAAGGCGATGGTACCGCTGGCCGAAATGCTGACCTACGAGCCGGCCCTTCGCTCAATGACCCAAGGGCGCTCCAACTTCCACATGGAGTTCTCGCACTACGAAGAAGTGCCAAAGTCGGTTCAGAACAAGATCATCACCGACGCAGCCAAGCAAAAAGAGGCGGGAGCCTAGGCCTCCTAGCCCCTGGTTTACACAGCCCCAGTGGCCTATTTCTTTTCTTTCTTGGCCTTGGAGTCGCCCGCTTCTTCGCCGCGGTCGACAAACTCGAGAACCGCCATCTCGGCCCCGTCGCCCTTTCGCGGACCCAGTTTGATGACCCGCGTGTAGCCACCGGGCCGCTCGCCAAAGCGGGGCGCAATCTCGTCGAAGAGCTTGCTCACCGTATCGCGCTTGGGGATCCAGCGCCGGACGAGCCGGCGGGCATGGACGGTGCCGCGTTTCCCCTGTGTCACCATCCGGTCGGCCAGCGGCTGTAGGGCCTTTGCCTTGGCAAGGGTCGTACGAATCCGACCGCTCTCGACCAAAGACGAGAGCTGGTTGCGGAACAGCGCCTTGCGATGCGCCGTCGTCCGGCCGAGCTTCCTACCGTGAACGTTGTGTCTCATGACGTATCTCCTCGAGGCGACTAGGCTGCGGCCCCGGAACCCTCACCAACGTCCATGCCGAAGGAAAGACCGAGATTGGCCAGCAGTTCCTGAACCTCCTCCAGCGACTTGCGGCCGAAGTTCTTGGTCTCCAGCATGTCGCGCTCGCTCCTGCGAACCAGATCCCGCAAGGTGTGAATATTGGCGTTCTTCAGACAGTTTGTCGAACGCACCGACAGATCGAGGTCGTCGATCTGTCTTTCTAGAACGACGTCAACGGCAGAAGACGTCTCGCTGTCCTCACGGACAGCTTCCTCGGCCAGACTCTCCTCGGACTCGATGAAGATCGTCAACTGGTCCTTGAGCAACGTTGCGGCGCGGGACACCGCCTCATCCGGAGTCACGGTGCCGTTGGTCCACAGTTCCAGAACCAGGCGTTCGTAGTCTGTCGCACGACCGACGCGGGCCGCCTCGATTCGGTAGTTGACCCGCTTGATCGGGCTGTGAATGGAATCGATCGGAATCCAGCCCAGGCCCATAGCCTCGTCAAAGTTCTTCTCGGCACTCACATAGCCGCGCCCCTGCCCCACATGCGCCTCGAGTTGCAATCGGCCGCCCTCGTTGAGCGTAGCGATATGCACGGAGGGGTCACAGACCTCCACCGTCGGGTCCGTTGCGAAGTGCTCGGCGAGAACCTCACCCGGCCCATCGACGTCGATGACGATGGTCTTGGGCTCCTCGGAAAAGAGGCGCAGCGGAATCTCCTTCAGGTTTAGAACGACATCGGTCACATCTTCCACGCACCCGGGGATTGACGAGAACTCGTGCAAGACGCCCTCGATCCGGACCGCTGTTATCGCCGCACCCTCGATCGACGATAGAAGGCAGCGACGCATCGCATTGCCGACGGTAGTGGCGAAACCACGCTCGAACGGCTGGGCAAACAACTTACCGTACGTTTCAGTCAGACTCTCCCGATCGGCTTCGATACGCTTGGGGCGCTGAAATCCCTTCCAAAGCATTTTCAAGTACTCCTTATTGCTACCGGTCTCGATCGAGACCGGAACCTCTGATTATCGACTGTACAGTTCGACGATGAGCTGCTCTTCGACCGGCAGCTTGATCTCGTCACGCGACGGCAAAGCGATCACCTTGCCGGTAAAAGTGTCAGGGTCGAGTTCTAGCCAGGTTGGGATACCGCGACCACGCGCTGTCTCCACACTGGAGCGAATGAAGTCGTTCTTGCGACTCGCCTCCTTTACGGCGATCTCCTGTTCGACCCTGACCTGATAGGACGGAATCGTGTTCTTGCGGCCGTCCAGGAGGATGTGGCCATGCCGGATGAGCTGGCGCGCTTGCGCACGCGACGAGGCGAAGCCGAGGCTGTAGACCACGTTGTCGAGACGACGTTCGAGCATCGACAAGAGCGTTTCTCCGGTGATGCCCTTGCGCTGTTCCGCGCGTTTGAAATAGCTGCGGAACTGCTTCTCCAGCACTCCGTAGATGCGCTTGACCTTTTGCTTCTCGCGGAGCTGGATGCCGTAACCCATCTGACGCCGGCCCCGCCGTTGGCCGTGCTGGCCGGGCGGATATCCCCGTCGCTCAATCGCGCACTTCTCCTTGAAACAGCGATCGCCTTTGAGGAACAGCTTCATCCTCTCACGGCGGCAAAGCCTACAAACAGGTCCCGTATATCGTGCCACTTTCTCTTCTCCTTGCTCTGCGATCAGACTCTGCGCCGCTTCGGAGGCCTGCAGCCGTTATGCGGAATCGGTGTTACGTCCCTCAACGTCTTGACATCTAGACCCGCGGCCGCGAGCGCCCGGATGGACGATTCCCGCCCCGCTCCGGGGCCACGAACCTCGACGTCGATCGTCCTCATCCCCATGTCACGCGCCTGCGAACCGGCATTCTTGCCGGCAACCTGGGCGGCGAAGGGTGTCCCTTTGCGCGAGCCCTTGAAGCCGATACGGCCGGCAGAGGACCATGTCACGACGTTGCCCTCGGGATCCGAAATCGTGATCAACGTGTTGTTGAACGTGGCCTTGATGTGCGCCACACCGTGGGGCACGACCCGCTTTTCCTTCTTGCGGCGTTCTTTTCCGCCGGAGCTTGTTTTTGCCATCCTCTCGAAATCTCCCTACTTCTTGACTTTCTTCTTACCCGCCACCGCCATGCGACGTGGCCCCTTTCGGGTGCGAGCATTGGTTGAGGTGCGTTGGCCGCGGGTCGGCAGTCCACGACGATGACGGATACCACGATAGGAACCGATCTCGATCAATCGCTTGACATCCTGAGTGACTTCCTTGCGCAGATCGCCTTCTACCCGCCCTTCATCCTCGATGACGTCGCGGATCGACCGCGCCTCATCCTCGGTCAGATCCTTTACGAGCGTCGAGCCACCGACCTTCGCCTTGCCCAGGATTGCTCCCGCGCGCGCGTCGCCAATACCGTAAATGTACGTCAAACCGACTTTGACCTGCTTGTTGGGGGGCAGATCTACCCCAGCGATTCGTGCCATCGTAAGTCCCTATCCTTGCCTCTGTTTGTGCTTCGGGTTCTCGCAGATCACTCGCACAACCCCTCGGCGACGTACGATCTTGCACTTGGCGCACATGCGCTTTACTGATGCACGAACTTTCATTCTTTACTTCCTTCCCTGGCTACAACTGGCTACTACTCACTACCGCAAGCGGTAGGTAATGCGGCCTCTTTTCAAGTCATAGGGCGAGAGTTCCACCCTGACTCGATCCCCTGGAAGTACGCGGATAAAATGCCGCCTCATCTTCCCGGACATGTGCGCGAGCACAGTGTGGCCGTTTTCCATTTCTACCTTGAACATGGCATTGGGCAGCGGTTCTTTGACCGTTGCCTCTACTTCGATTGCTTCTTCTTTCGCCAAACTCGTCCTCGTTCTTCCCGATCTGTTTCTACGCCGCCTGCGCCAGGCGTCCAAGCGCTTTGTGCCCCTTCTCGGTCACCGCAACCGAGCACTCGAAGTGCGCGGACAACGAGCCGTCCTTGGTTCGCGCGGTCCAGCCGTCTGAATCGACCTTCACTCCGGCGTCCCCGATGTTGACCATAGGCTCGATCGCTAACACGAGTCCCGGCTTGAGGCGTAAGCCGCGACCAGGAGCTCCGAAATTGGGCACCTGGGGCTCCTCGTGAAGCGCCGTGCCGATGCCGTGGCCGACAAACTCCCGGACAACCGAGTAACCATGCGCCTCGACATGACTCTCGACGGCGTTGCCGATGTCGGAAAGCCGGCCTCCCGGACGGACGGCGTCGATTGCCAGCTCCAACGACTCGCTGGTCACCGTCAAAAGCCTCCGCGCTTCCTCGTCCACATCGTCGCCTACCGCATAGGTTCTCGCGGCGTCCCCGTAGTAGCCCTTGAAGACGACACCGCAGTCGATCCCGACGATGTCGCCCATCTCCATGGCATGCTCGCCTGGGATGCCATGCACAATCACATCATTGATCGACGTGCACAGGGTTCCCGGAAACCCGCGATAGTTCAGAAAGGCGGGAACACCACCGGCATCGCGAATCATGGCCTCGGCCTCGATGTCTAGAGCAACAGTGGTGATGCCAGGCTCGATAAGAACCGACATCCGATCCAGAACCCGATGGACGATGCGGTTCGCCTCGTCCATGAGCTCGATCTCATCCGGTGTCTTGTACACCATCAGTTGCTTCCCCGCGACACGAGGTGTTGTACCGCGGTCGCCACCTGGGCGATCGACTTGTCCCCATCGACCGTTTCGAGCTGCCCTTTTTCGCGATAGTGCTCCACGAGAGGCTGTGTTTTCTCCCGATAGACCGTCAGCCGGTGTTGGATCACCTCTTCGGTGTCGTCCTCGCGCCGGCGAGCCAGCGCCCTGCGGATCAGCTCTCTCTCGGGAGCATCGACAAAGATCACCATCTCGAGCGCCACACCGAGTTCCTCGAGGATTCTATCCAGCGCTCTCACCTGCTCGATCGTCCGGGGATAGCCGTCGAGAAGAAAGCCGTCTTTGGCATCGTCTTGCGCAAGACGCGCACGCACCACGTCGGCCATCGTCGGGTCGTCGACCAGGGCCCCCGAGCCGACGATCTCAGCGACACGAAGACCCAACTCGCTACCCGTCTCGATCGCCTGCCTCAGCATCTCTCCGGTGGAGATCGCCGGCACACCGAGGACCTCGGATAGCAGTGCCGCCTGAGTCCCCTTGCCGCTTCCAGGAGGGCCCAGCATGACGATCCGGGTGGTAGTTGTACGATTGTCAGTCATCGCGTAGGACCCAATGCACGCAGGGACGCAAGGCTCGTGGATTGCAAGATCGTTCTGCATTCTTCATTCCAAAGCACCGCGGCGCCCTCAGCCCCTCCGGCCGCGAACCCTGCCCCGCTTCATGAAGCCCTCGTAGTTGCGCATCACCAACTGACTCTCGACCTGCTGGACGAAATCCATCGCCACACCCACGACGATCAGCAACGATGTGCCGCCGAAGTAGAAATTGACTCCGACACCGCGTGTAAACCACTCGGGCAGAAACGTATCGAGAGCACCGCCGATCCATGGCAGACCACCCACGCGGACACCGCTGATCAGAAACTCGGGTATCACCGAAACAGCCGACAAATACACCGCTCCGACAAGGGTCAACCGGGTCAGGATCCGGTCGATGTACTCCGCGGTCCGCTTTCCCGATCGGATCCCCGGGATAAAACCACCGTATTTCCGCATGTTCTCGGCCGTGTCCGCCGGGTTGAAGATAATCGAAACATAGAAGTAGCTGAAGAAGATGATCGAGACGACATACAGTAGGTAGTGAAGTGGCTGTCCCCACGCCAGCGAACCAGCCATGTCCTGCAACCACTGGTTGCTGAACATGCCCGCGATAGTCGCCGGGATCATCACCACCGAACTGGCAAAGATCACCGGGATCACACCTCCCGTGTTGACCCGCAGTGGCAGGTAGGTGTTCTGCCCACCGTAGATCTTCCGACCTACCACTCGTTTGGCGTACTGAACCGGGATGCGCCTTTGAGCACGCTCCATATAGACGATGAAAGCGGTCGTGGCCACCATAAAAGCCATCAGAAACAGAATCCGGAAGAGCGACAAGGCACCGCTTTGCATGCTCTGGATCGTGGTCACAATGGCGCCCGGAAGACCCACGATGATGCCGGCGAAGATGACCAACGAGATTCCGTTGCCGATTCCCCGTTCGGTGATCTGCTCACCAAGCCACATGACAAACGCGGTGCCGGTGGTCAACGTCAGAACCGTCATGGCCTTGAAGCCGAGTCCCGGGTTCGGTACCAGCGACGCCCCACCAGGAGTGGTCATCCGCTCGAGCCAGATGGCGATTCCAAGCGACTGGACAATCGAAATGAGCATCGTGCCGTAACGCGTGTACTGGGTAATCTTGCGTCGGCCCAGTTCACCTTCCTTCGAGAGCTTCTCAAGATATGGCCAGACCACCGTCAACAGCTGCAAGACAATCGAGGCCGTGATGTAGGGCATGATCCCAAGGGCAAAGACAGCGATACGCTCGAGACTCCCTCCCGTGAACGTATTCACCATGCCCAGCAGGGTGCCCTTCACCGACTCCATAAACTCAAGCAACGCCTGAGGGTCGATACCCGGTGTCGGAATGTTGCAGCCAATCCGATAGACGGCCAGCAGCGCAAACGTGAAAAACAACCTCTTGCGCAGATCCGGGATCGCGAAGATGTTTCGGAAACTTCCGCTCACTTGCCGATGACCTCGCACTTCCCGCCGGCCTTTTCGATCTTCTCGCGGGCGCCGCTCGAGAACTTGTGAGCCCTCACCGTCAAAGCTTTGCCGACCTCGCCGTCACCAAGAACCTTCACGGGCAACCCGGCTCGCACCAGACCGCGCTGGACCAGAACCTCCGGCGACACATCGCCGTCGAGATCCGCTAGATGGTCCACATTTACGATCGCCCACTCTTTCCGAAAAATATTGGTGAAACCGCGCTTTGGGACGCGCCGGATCAACGGCATCTGTCCACCTTCAAAACCCCGCCGCCGGCTGAAGCCGGAGCGCGATCGCTGGCCGTTGTGACCGCGACCGGCGGTCTTACCGGTTCCCGACCCGGGCCCGCGCCCCAGACGCTTCTTCTGTCGGCGGCTACCCTTGGCGGGAGAAAGGTCGTGCAGTTTCATCTCGACTCCTCGGCGCTGTCTACGATCTCTACCAGGTGGGGAATCTTCGCCACCATCCCACGAACAGCCGGCGTATCCTGACGCTCGACTACGTGGCGGATTCTGCGCAAACCCAGGCTGTCGAGCACCTGACGCTGCTTTGGCGGACGCCCGATGGGGCTCCGCACCTGGCGAATCTGAATCGTCTTTGTCTTCTTCTTGGCCATCATCACTCCAGAAAGACCGCTTCGGAATCCTCTACGAAAC
>Ga0224508_10002418_pt1 | contig 15868 bp, 11 predicted proteins | sample SF_Jan12_sed_USG_4_FD_170157 | JGI IMG/M metagenome (GOLD analysis project Ga0224508, IMG submission 170157) | Sediment microbial communities from San Francisco Bay, California, United States - SF_Jan12_sed_USGS_21 | ecosystem: Environmental > Aquatic > Marine > Sediment | place: USA... | reverse complement strand
CTTAAGATCTGCCAGATCGGCCGGGGTCCGAATAGGACGCACGTTATTGGTGTGTGCCCGAAAACCCTGGCTGATACCGGTCGCAGGCACGTGAAATCCGTTTTCCTTCGCCGCAGCATCTATCTCTCTGGTCAGGGAGCTGTTAACAAGGCGTTCGGCCTGGTCCCAGTTCTCTACCAGGAATGGCAACATGAATAAGGCATACTTTGGATTTGCGTCCGCGAATAAACCACCGCGCGTTCCTTGAAGTACTCCTGTCGCAACCATGTCCATCATTTCGCGTTCGCTGCCAAGTACCCCCGAAAAATAATTTTCGACGACAATTCTGCCATCTGTCCGCTCATGCAGTTGTTGCGCGAAAAAATCCATTGAGATACTGCGGGTGGATGCAGGCGATTGTGAATGCCCATAGCGAAACAGGTAGGCGCTTTGAGGCTGGCTACAGCTCGTCAACAGCAACAGCGTGACGAGCAGCCACGCAAGCCATTTACTATTCGCGGGGTTTCGCATTCCAGGCAATCATCGCCAGGAGGATACTTGCTATTGCGGCGCCAATCCAAAACGTAAAAACGTTCTTGAAGTCATAGCTCGTGACTCCCTGACTCACTTGTTTAGTCGACTCGATCATAAAGCCGCTGATCCAATCCTGCGTCGCAGCACCAAGATAGGAAAACAGCCCGATGACTCCTTTCACTGCCCCAGCAGCACGCACTGGAAGAAGGTCGATCGCAGTCAGGCCGGCAAGGAATACGACCAGGCCGCCAATGGCAAAACCGAATGCGCCCAGGGCAATCGCGTCCAGCCAGAGATATCCGGGTGGAATCAGGTAGAAACAGGTCAACGCGGATACCAATAGCACACCGTATATCAGCGTAGGAATATCGCGCCTGGCTGCGAAGAGCTTGTCTGAAATCATTCCGGAAAATACGGCACCGGCGAGACCGAAAATCGGATATGCGGCCATCGCAGATGCCGCGTCCACGAGCTCATATCCTTTTCCCTGCTGCAGAAAGAAAATAGCCCAACTGTTGATTGCGTAGCGGGCGACATACATGCACGCACTACTAATGCCGAACACCCACAACAAAGGGTGTTTCAGGATGCTGAGTTGTATTTTTGCCAGCGACTCCCTGGCGCCGGACTGCCCGGCACCAAGGTCATTATTGTGATCGGCGATCGCCGGCAATCCATACGTTTGCGGCCGATCTGCGAGATTTCTGAAGAGGATCATTGCGACCAACAAACAGACAATTCCCGGTCCCCAGAAGCCCCATCGCCAGCCAAAATGCTCAACGATTAAAGCCGTGCCGATGAAGGTCAACCCTTCACCAATATTGTGGGCACCCGCCCAGAGGCCGTAACGCGTGCCGCGCTCGCGGTGGCTAAACCACTGGCACAGGGAAACAACGCTTGGTGCTGATCCGATTGACTGAAACCAGCCGTTCAGGGCCCAGAGTATTACAAATGCGAGGAACCATTCGCTGGCGCCGAAAACCAGGTTGACGACTGCCGAACTGGCCAATGCCCAGGACATGAAGCGGCGGATGTTGGCGCGATCCGCAAGAAAGCCGTTGATCAGCTTGCCGAATGCGTATACGTACAACAACACCGCGCCGATGATTCCCATCTCATCGACGCTGAGCACTCCCGCATCGAGCATCGGTTTCTTCGCAACCGATAAGCTCAGGCGACAGGTGTAGAAAAAACCGTAGCCGAGAACGAGCCAGACGAAAATTCGCAGACGATAGTGTTTGAACAGACGCTGAATTTCGGCGGGATCTGCGATCAGCGCCTTGTCTGCCTGCGTAGCGAAGTACTTCAGCATGGCTTCTCAAAAATAATCGCGGACAGGCCGTTATGGCCTACCCGCGATTGAGGGGGGGGGTGCGATTATTCCTGGAAGTTGTACTGAATACCGATAGCCGAGATCGTTCCGTACTCGTCATACTGGAACAGTCGATTGCGATTGCCTGAGTAGTAATGCTCTGGCTCGTCGCCGAGGTTTGTAACTTCTGCATATACGAGCCAATTATCGGAAAAGCGATACTTGGCTGTCACGTCCCACTGTGTGTGATCGGCGGTATAGCGATCATAGTCAGGATCTACCAGTTCGTCGATATAGCGATCGCGGTACTTCATCGCCACGCGAAGATCGAAACCGCCTTTCTCGTAACCGAGCATCAGGTTCGCGATATTCCCTGACTGCTTGGGCATGTCTACTTTTCGATCACCCGTATCGGCTTCGGCGTCGACATAAGTGTAATTCATACCGATGATTAAACCGTCAAGGGGTGGGCTCAGGAAACCGAAATGTTGTTGATAATTAAACTCAACACCCAGGGCGGTTGCGTCCTCACCGTTCAACGCGATCTCGACCTCGTCGAGCGTTGTGCCAAGGAAGTCAAAGTCGTCAATTTGTTGAACAAAAATGAAGTCCTCGATTTCCTTGTAGAACACGCCGACTGAAACTACGCTCAGATCGGTTGGGTAGAAAGCCAATGATGCGTCGATATTCCAGGCTTTGAATGGATCGAGGTCCGGATTACCCAATACCCCCTCTCCATCTTCGATCTCAATTCTCAACGCCACCTCTTCGATTCTTGGGCGTACCACCGAGCGGAAAAGTGATGCCCTGCCAACCAGGCGCTCGCTAAACTCGAAACGAATGTTCGCGCTTGGAAGAACGTCTGTGTAGGAATTGGTCGCCGAAATAGGCGTAACGACAACTGTATCCGCCGGTGGGTCACCGGGCCCGTTTTGGTCTTCCTCGATGAATTCGACGACATTGCCGCGATTGTCCAGGTCGGTATCCTCAACCCGTACTCCCGCAGTGATCGTTGCCCGGTCCATTTCCCAGGAGGCAAGCGCGTAAACCGCCAATACGTCCTCATCGAAAACGAAGTCTGCGACGTTCGAATCAATCTCTGAATCCAGGTCTTCGAAGTCGATGCCGACACCGCTTGCCAGAATGTCCCGCTCGATACTGTTGTCCGGCACGGGATCTACCGATGTTGGAAATCCGTATGACGAGCCACCATCCGGTAGCAGCGCGTCAGACAGGAAAATGGACCCATCACCTGAGTAAAGTTCGGCATCCTCGTTAGTCTTCTTCTCGCGCCAACGCATTTTCGCGCCCAGTTTGACGGAGCCGAAGCCGGTGTCACGGCTAAAGTCGAAGGCCAAGGACGTTGATGTGTCTTCATTCTCCTCGTGGAAATTCTCAATCTCATCCAGCTCATACAGGCTGGCATCGGTCAAAGCCGACATGAAACCGGAAGTCACTACTGGAACCTGTGGGTTGCTTCGATCGAGAGTGAGAACCGGGGATCCGGCAGTAATAGGCCCGACTCCGGATTCAAACTCGGCAACCCAGGTTCCGCTGACCTGATCCGGCGTTTTTTCCCGCCCGTAGGAATAACCAAGCTGTGTTTCGACGAGCCATGTATCCAGTTGCGTCTCGGAACCCAGTGAAATCGAAAGCGTTTCGGCAATTTGCCCGCGCCTGTCACGACCTTTGGTATCCCGCTCGATCTCAACCAGGGAGAAATCCGCACTGGTATCAGTTACGGTTGCCTGGTCAAGCACGTCGTCTTCACTGAGATCAAACGTAACCCGGTTGCGAAGTTCGGTATCTGTAAATTTGCTGTAGAGAGAATAGGCATACAGTCGAGTTGAGTCGGAAACATCGAGATCCAGATTCAATACGCCGCCAATGCGCTCGCGACCGACCGAATAGAGTCGCGGTTGGAACTCCTCTGGATAGTCGCTGCCATTGTCTGCAACTTCCCAATCGTCAGCTTCGTTGTTGTCAATGTGTAACTCGCGATCGTGCCAACTAAGGGCTGCGGCAACACCGAGCCGGCGTCCATTATCGAGTTCGAATATGTTGCTGCCGGCGACCGACAATTTGGGACCCCAATCCTCGCTCAGGCTGTTATAGGATCCCTCCGCCCGCCCTTTGACGTAGGCACCTTTGCGACTAAACGCGCTCAGCGTCTTGACGTTTACCGAACCACCTATCGCGTCGCCGTCCATGTCCGCAGTCAGTGTCTTATGAATCTCCAACCCGTCCAGAACGTCAGAAGGAATCACATCGAGCTGCATCGCCCTTCTTGGTTCCGCCGCCGAAGCCCGCAGCCCGTTAATTGATGTTGCATTCAGATCAGGATCCATGCCACGAATCACGACGTAACGTCCTTCACCCTGATCATTCTCGACCGTCACGCCCGACAGGCGCCGCAGGGACTCGGCAACGTTTTGGTCGGGGAACTGGCCCATGGCGTCGGTATCGAGCACTGATACCAGGTTTTCCGCGGATCGTTCCTGGCTGAGCGCGCCGGCGAGCGCCGCCGCCTGGCCGTAAACGATGACCTCTTCAAGATCGCCGTCGGCACCACCGATCGTGATTGCGCCCAGTGCCAGACCATTATCGGTCACCGTAATCGGCATACTCCTGTCCGCTGCGCCAACGTATGTCACAACCAGCGTGTACTCGCCGGCCGGAACGTTGGCGAAACGAAATTGGCCGCGATCGTCCGTCGTCTCGGAACGCTGTAGTTCCGTGATGCTGACAGCAGCTCCCTGGAAGACGACGGTGTTGTTGGCGTCAGTCACTTCGCCCGTCACCGTTTGTGCGGCGACAAGCGGGGTGATCAGCAGCCCTGCCAGCGCGAGTGGGAGAGCGAAAAATGCCTTCTTGAGCATTGATGATGTCCTGAGTTGCGGCCTGTTCAGGCCAGCAATGTTTTGTATTGATGTTTTCACGGTGTGTCCCCCCGAGATTCGGAAATGCCTGCCACCTGCGAGTATAGAACAAAAATTTTCACTAGGCAAAGAATTGGAAAATATGTTCTAATTACAATGAAATTTCGATTCCACAAGTGAAAAATATGTTTCATTGCGTCGCGATCGCACTATAAAAAGAGGTTTATTTCAGCTTGATGAACCCACCGGACAACCTGGAATCCCTACGGTCAGCCATAACGAGCCGCTATGACGAACTGAGCCCGAGACTCAAGCAAGTCGCATCATTTGTGCTCGACAACCCGAACGATATTGCGCTTGAAACCCTTGCCGTCAATGCCAAGCGCTGCGACGTTCAACCGTCCACCATCGTCCGGTTTGCGAAAGTGTTCGGCTATAGCGGTGCCACTGACATGCAGCGCCTGTTTCGCGACGAGATCCTGATGTCTGCGCCCAGCCCAAGCTACTCGGAGCGCATTCGGCAGTTTCATGAGCGCTCCGGCTCTGTTGATCGCATGTTGCCGTATAACGTCATGCAGGAATTTGCCGAGAGCAACATCATTGCCCTGGAGCACTTGCGCGACGCGGTACGCAAGGACGACCTCGATCGATCGATCGACCTGATACACAACGCCCACACCGTTTACCTGGCCGGAGTCCGGCGTGCCTTCCCGGTCTCTGCCTATCTGGCCTATTCTCTCAGTCACGTCGAGAAACGGGCGTTTCTGTTGGACGGCGTCGCCGGCATGACCTCGGAGCAGAGTTGGATGCTGGGTGCGGAAGACCTTCTTATCGCTGTGTCATTCAAGCCTTACGCCAGTGAGACGCTTGCTGTTGTGGAAACTGCGGCGGCAAACGGCGTGCCTATAATTGTTATTAGTGATAGTCATCTCAGCCCCATCGCCAAAAACGCTGATGTCTGTTTCGAAATTAAAGACGCCGAAGTGCGTCAGTTTCGCTCATTGACTGCGTCAATGTGTCTCGCACAGACCTTGGTGATCAGCTATGCCTACAAGTTTGGGCTCGACGAGTCAGTTGGGAGCTAGCCGATGATCGACATTGCAGTTATCGGCGCAGGACGGATCGGCCAGATTCACGCGGCTAACCTGCATCAGCATTCGGCAGCGAATCTTCGCTGCATTATTGATGTATCGGATGCGGCGGCAACTCAGCTGGCAGATCGATGCGCCACCGATATCGGCTCGGTGGACGACATGCTGGCGGATTCGTCAATCCAGGCTGTCGTGATCGCAAGCTCTACCGACACCCATGCCGAACTGGTTTCTGCATGTGCGCAAGCCGGCAAAGCAATATTTTGCGAGAAGCCTTTGGACCTTAACGTCGACACGGCGAAACAATGTCTCACCGTCGTCGAAGACATGAATGTATTGATGTGCCTCGGCTTCAACCGGCGTCACGACCCTTCGTTCGAACGCGTCAAAACCGAGATCGAATCCGGAACCGTAGGCGACGTTGAAGTGGTGAGCATTACCAGTCGCGATCCATCGCCGCCGCCCGCGGATTACGTCACACGCTCTGGCGGATTGTTCAGAGACATGATGATTCACGACTTCGATATGGGCCGATGGTTGCTTGGCGAGGAACCGCTTGAAATATTTGCCACCGGCAGCGTCCTGGTTGACGAAGCGATCGGAAAAGCGGGAGACATCGATACCGCAGTTGCGACAATGAAAACGGCATCCGGGCGCCTGTGCCTGATCACGAATTCGCGACGTTGCAGCTATGGCTACGATCAGCGTATCGAAGTGTTTGGCTCCAGGGGAATGGCGCGTGCGGCGAACCAACGCGAAACCCTGGTCGAAACAGCCGGGCAATCAGGCTATTCGCGCGAGCCGGCGCTGCCCTTTTTTCTCGAGCGCTATGCCGATGCATATCGTATTCAGCTCGACAAGTTTTTACGCGCAGTTGGTGGCGAAAAGATTTCCCTGCCGAGTGGACACGATGGCCTGAGAGCCCTGGAAATCGCGGATGCGGCGAACCGTTCGCACGCTGAAGGAATTCCTGTACGGCTTCAATTGCCTTTCCAAGCAGCGAGCGGTCACGGCAGTGACTAGGCTGCGATTCGGCCTGATCGGTACCGGTTTCATGGGCAAGGCCCATGCTATTGCCTTGCAGGCCGTGGGCACCGTTTTTCCGGATGTCGAGGCGCCGCTTCTCGACTGCCTGGTCGATGCCAAAGCCGACAAGGCGGCGACGGCGGCGCGGGCCTGGAGTTTCTCGCGATCGAGTGACGACTGGCAATCAGTCTGTGCTGATCCCGACATCGATGTCGTCGATATATGCACGCCCAATCACATGCACAAGGATATGGCACTCGCCGCAGCAGCAGCTGGAAAGCACATTTACTGTGAGAAGCCGTTAGGTCTGAGTGGCCCCGAGGCTCGCGAGATCTGGCAAGCGGCCGAGTCGGCCGGTGTGCGGACCTCGATGGGCTTTAACTACATCTGCAACCCGATGCTCGCACTGGCGCGTGACATGATAATTGCTGGTGAAATCGGTGAAGTCGTCAATTTTCGTGGCAGTTACCAGGAAGACTACCTGAGCGACCCGCAAACGCCGTTTAGCTGGCGCTGCCTGCGTAACCAGGGCGGAAGCGGCGCACTCAACGATCTCGGCACTCACCTGATCAACATGGCCGAGTATCTGCTTGGTCCGATCGACTCGGTTCTTGGTTCGTTGACCACCGTGCATATGCATCGCCCGGATCCGAAAACGGGTGCTCTGCGTGAGGTCGAGAATGAAGACATTGCCCAGGTTCTCGTGACGTTCTCCCGGGGCAGTACGGGAACGATGGAGATCAGTCGCATCGCCACGGGCAGGAAATGCGGCCTGGAATTCGAGATTCATGGAACCAGCGGTAGTTTGCACTTTGACCAGGAACGAATGAACGAATTACGCGTTTATCAAATCGATGACCCGCAGGGTCGACGCGGATATCGCACGATTTTGAGTGGGCCCGAGCACGATGACTATGTCCATTTTTGTCCGGCGCCCGGACATGGTCTTGGCATCAACGACCTGAAAATCATCGAAGTACGAAACTTACTGAAGAGTATTGAGACGGGCACGGATACACATTGTAATTTTCGAAACGGCTGGCGAGTACAAGCGATTGTCGACGCCATTGAACTCTCACACGCGAACGTCGAATGGATCGACGTAGGCGAAGGACATAACTAGACAATGACATTACACATTACTGATCACCGCGACGGTTTCGCGGCCGGCAGAACAAGCATCACGCGCCATGACGATACTGAGAATAATGCGTTGATTTCTTTGGATGTCCTGGTGTTGTCCGCCGGTGAATCCATTTCATTGACAACCGATGTTGAGACTGCCTGGCTGCTAATGAAAGGCCAGGTCAGCGGCACAGCAGGCGACGAGTTGTTTGCGTTGCAACGTAGTTCCCTGTTCGACGAATCTTCCAGCTGCGTGCACGTCTCGGCCGGCACGGCTGTAGACATCAACGTCGAAGCCGATACAGAGTTCACGGTCTACTCTTGTGACAATACATTGCCATTTGCCGCCCGCGTGTTTGGGCCCGACGATGTTGCCAACGAGCCGCGGGGCAAGGGCCAGGTCAACGATCGTTGCCTGCGGTACGTGCGCACGATATTTGATGACACCAACTCAGATCCGAATACGGGATTGGTACTGGGCGAAGTTATAACGTTCCAGGGCGCCTGGTCCAGCTACCCGCCACATCACCATCCGCAACCTGAGATTTACCATTATCGATTTACAGAACCACAAGGCTACGGGCACGCCGAACTGGGTGATACCGTATTGAAGGTACGCAATTTCGACACTGTGAAGATTCTGGACCTGAATGATCACTCGCAATGTTCTGCCCCCGGGTACGGGATGTATTACTCGTGGGTAATTCGACATTTGCCGGACAATCGATACAGCATTCCCGACTTCACCGAGGAACATACGTGGATCATGCAACCTGATGCGGAATACTGGGATCCGCAAACCTGACGTCAAATGAGCAGACCACTCGACGTAATTTGCCTGGGCCGCGCTGCTGTTGATCTTTACGGTCACCAGGTCGGCGGTCGCCTGGAGGACATGCAAAGTTTCGAAAAGTCTCTGGGTGGATCATCGGCAAATGTTGCCGCCGGATTGGCACGGCTCGGCTCACATTCATCCATGCTGACTCGCGTTGGCGACGAACACATGGGCCGTTTTGTCCGCGAAGCGCTTGCAACGGAGGGCGTTGATACAAGCCACGTCGCTACAGATCCCGACAGACTAACGGCGCTGGTTATCCTGGGCATCAGCGACCGCCACTCGTTTCCACACATATTCTATCGGGAGAATTGCGCCGACCTCGGTATCGAGAAAGGTGATTTTGATAAGGACTACATTGCGTCCAGCCGTGCACTCGCGATAACGGGCACGCACCTCTCTACCGGGCAGAGCTTTGACGTCGTGATGCAGGCCGTCGAATTTGCCGAACAGTCTGGCACCAGGGTGATTCTGGATATCGATTACCGTCCGGTGCTTTGGGGATTAATTTCTGCGGGAGGCGGTGAAGAAAGATATATCCCCTCGGATGAAGTGACTTCGCGCTACCAGTCCGTCATTCGCAGCTGTGACATGCTGGTCGGTACGGAGGAAGAAATCCAGATCGCGGGTGGCAGTTCCGATACGCTCACAGCACTTAAGGCCATTCGCGCGCTCTGCGATGCAACGCTCGTTACAAAACGCGGGCCGATTGGCTGCACTGTATTCGAAGGTGAAATTCCAGACAGCCTGGACGATGGCATATCGGTTAGCGGGGTACGCGTTGAAGTTCTCAACACGCTGGGTGCGGGTGACGCGTTTCTCAGCGGCTTCCTGCACGCCTGGCTGAATGGCGAAGACTGGGCCGCCTGTGCCCGCTCGGGCAACGCCTGCGGTGCCCTCGTCGTTTCGCGCCATGGATGCACTCCGGCGATGCCGACGAAACCGGAACTCGATGACTTTCTTGCGCGGGCCGATCAGATCGCGCGCCCTGACAAGGACGCTCGCATCGATCTTCTGCATCGCACTTCGACGCGGCGCAGCGCGCGCGAAGACCTGTGTGTGCTCGCATTCGATCATCGTCGCCAGCTGGAGGACATGGTCGTATCCGTAGAGCACGCCGGCGAGAAGATTTCCGAATTCAAGAACCTCGTTTGCGAAGCTGTAGAGAAAGTTGCGACCGATACGCCCGCGGAGACAACTTTGGGCATTATCGTCGATGAACGCTATGGCGAATCCGTGCTCGCACGGATGACGGGCAAACAATGGTGGATCGGCCGACCTGTCGAGATTCCAGGGTCACGCCCGGTTGAATTCGATCCACGCAGCGGCATCGGCCTGCCCCTGCTCAAATGGCCTGCATCGCAGGTTGTGAAGTGCCTGGTATTCTATCACCCCGATGACGAGTTGGAACTGCGGCTGCAACAGGAAGACCGGATTCGCCAGTTACATGCTGACTGCGTTGCCCTCGGGCGCGAATTGTTACTCGAGGTTATCACATCATCGAAAGGGCAACGATGCGATGTGCACACTGTCGCAAACATACAACGGCGTTTTTACAACCTCGGCATTTATCCCGCCTGGTGGAAACTCGAGTCGCAATCCAGTGAGGGTTGGCAGGAAATCTCCAGCGTTATCGAGCAATACGACCCGCTCTGTAACGGCGTATTGCTGCTCGGACTGGATGCCCCCGAAGCGCAGCTACGCGAAAGCTTTGCAGTGGCTGCACCTTTCACCATTTGCAGGGGCTTTGCCGTGGGAAGGAGTATCTTTGGTGAGGCTGCGCGTGGCTGGCTGGCCGGCGAGCTCGGCGATCAGGCAGCGATCGAATTGATCGCCAGGAATTATCAACAGATGATTGCATTCTGGCGAGAATCATCCGCCGCCGCACGACAGAATGACGCACAATCAGCTATGGTCTAAGTAGCCGATGGCAGCGGCGGTAGGTACGGGGGCGAACGTGGCGGCGAAAATCAAACTCACGATGGCGCAGGCGTTGCAGCGATACCTGTCTGCGCAATATGTCGACATCGACGGCGAGTCTCACCACCTGGTTCGCGGCATGTTCGCGATCTTTGGTCATGGCAACGTCGCTGGCCTCGGTGAGGCATTACAGGATGCTGGTGACGCGATGCCAATCTATCGCGGCCACAACGAGCAATCCATGGCCCATGCGGCCATTGCCTATGCCAAAGCTATGCGCCGACGCCGGTTTATGGCTTGTACAACATCAGTCGGCCCGGGAGCAACCAACATGGTGACGGCCGCGGCCCTGGCACACGTTAATCGGCTGCCAGTGCTCTTGTTGCCTGGCGATACGTTTGCCAATCGCCTGCCTGACCCGGTGTTGCAGCAAGTTGAGGATTTCGGTGATCCGACCATCACGGCGAATGATTGTTTTCGGCCGGTTTCAAAGTACTGGGATCGCATCACGCGGCCCGAACAACTGTTGCAGACCTTGCCGCAGGCAATTTCCGTTCTGACGGACCCGGTAGAATGCGGCCCGGTCACCCTTGCACTGCCGCAAGACGTGCAGGCGGAAGCTTACGAGTACCCCGCGTCGTTCTTTGATCCACAAACGCATCGTTGCATACGACCCGGGGCTGACGCGAATGAGCTGAATGCAGCGGTGGCCGTAATTCGCAGTGCACGCCGACCACTCATGATTGCCGGCGGCGGAGTGCACTACTCCGGTGCTGCAACCGAACTTGCGGAGTTCGCGAGCAAACATCGCATACCAGTGGCTGAAACCCAGGCCGGCAAAGGTGCCTTGCCGTGGGACCACGAATACAATGCGGGTGCAATCGGGGTCACGGGGTCCAGCGCAGCAAATCAACTGGCGAGCGAAGCCGATCTCATCATCGCTGTTGGTACGCGTTTGCAGGACTTCACAACAGGTTCGGGGCTGCTGGTCGGCAAGCAGGATACGGCAATCCTGAGTATTAATGTTGCGCGTCATGACCTGGTCAAGCGTTCTGCGACGACATTGCGCGGCGATGCGCGACGCTGCGTGCAGGATGTTGACAGCCAGCTCGGCGAATTCACCACAGATTCCGCCTGGGCCGAAAAAACGGCTGATCTTCAGAACACCTGGAACAGCGAGGTTGATGCAGCGACGGCGCAAGGAACAGACGCCCTTCCCTCAGATGCGGCCGTTCTTGGTGTTGTTAATCGATGCTTCGCCACTAACGCCACCGTTGTCTGTGCGTCCGGTGGACTGCCCGGCGAATTACACAAGCTTTGGCGCGCCAGCGATACCAGGTCGTACCACGTTGAGTACGGGTACTCCTGCATGGGCTACGAGATCGCGGGCGGCATTGGCGTAGGAATGGCTTACCCTGATCGCGATGTTGTCGTCATGGTCGGCGATGGCAGTTACCTGATGCTCAACTCCGAGATAGCCACTTCGGTCGCAATCAAACAGAAGCTCATCATCGTCGTTCTCGACAATCGCGGCTTCGGTTGTATCAATCGTTTGCAAACATCCCTGGGTGGGCGCGGCTACAACAACCTGATGAATTCAAGCTATAGCGATCCCGGGGACGCCCCGCAGATCGATTTTGCGCAACATGCGGCGGCGCTTGGCGCGCACGCGGAAAAAGTAAATTCGATTGGCGACCTCGACGCTGCGTTGCAGCGTGCCAGGAAAGCGCCGCAAACTGCGGTCGTCGTAATCGAAACGGATCCGCTACCGTCAACGGAGGCCGGTGGCACCTGGTGGGATGTGCCCGTCGCTGCAGTGTCGGATGACGCGAACGTCACGGCCGCTGCCACTGACTACCGGGAACAGCAGAAGAAACGCTAGCATGGCGATTTCGCTCGGCATCAACCCGATTACCTGGAGTAACGACGACCTGCAATACGTCGGCGCCAACATTTCGCTGGAGTCCTGCCTGAGTGATACAGCGGCGGCTGGATTTTCGGGAATTGAGCTTGGCCACAAGTTCCCGCGTGATGCCAAAGTCCTGAAACCCGTTCTCGACAAGCACGGGCTGGCCCTGGTGTCCGGCTGGTATAGCGGGCGCTTGCTCGAACGGGATGCCGGCGAAGAGGCCGTAGCGATGGAATCGCATGCAACACTGCTTGCCGCAATGGGTTGTGACGTGCTGATTTTCGCCGAAGTGACTGGCTGCATTCATTCCGACATTACGGCCCGTCTCTCGCAACGCCCGAAAATTGCTGCAAAAGACTGGAAGCAGTTTGGCCGCCGAATGTCGGCAGTCGCAAAAGTTGTGGCGGGTTATGGCCTCAAGCTGTGTTACCACCACCATATGGGAACTGTCGTTCAATCTGATACCGACATCGACGCATTGATGCAGGAAACGTCGGACGACGTATTCCTGCTGCTCGATACCGGGCACGCGTATTTTGCCGGGGCAGATCCAGTGCGCCTCGCACAGCAGTACTCAGCCCGGATCGGTCACCTGCACTGTAAAGACGTTCGTAGCGGGCCGATGCAACGATGCATCAATCGTGACGGCAGTTTTCTGGACGCTGTGCTCGATGGCGCATTCACCGTTCCGGGCGACGGCTGTATCGATTACGCAGGCATATTTGCAACTCTTCGCGGCTATTCCGGATGGGCCGTGGTCGAGGCCGAGCAGGATCCCAGCGTCGCGCCGCCGGCACAATACGCGCAACTTGGTTACGATAATCTGCGAGCGCTAATTGGCTCCGAAAACGACGTCGTGTAGCTCGTCGAATACTCCGGGTGCTGCTGCCAGGACAAGTCCACCCTTGATAAGCGCTTCTTCGTTTGGCAAGCAGTCGTTGATGACGCCGCCCGCTTCCTTGATGATCAATGCGCTTGCCGCGAAGTCCCAGGAATTCATGTGCGGCTCAAAATAACCGATTAGTCTCCCGGCTGCGACGTAAGCGAGGCTCAAAGCGCCGCTGCCGCTGCGATGATACATGCCTTTCCGATGTACCAGGCGCGTCAGCGGCCCAAGCGTGTCATCGGGTGAGACTCGGTTTGAAAACCCAACGCTGACCAGGCCTTCCTCCAGGCCGACCGCGCCTGACGCGCTGATCACACGACCATTCAGCGTGGCACCACAACCCGCCTTCGCTGCAAATAGCTCGTCATTGACCGGATCAAATACAACGCCAATTTTGAACGCCGTGCCCTCAACGTACGCAATCGATACGCACCAGCTAGGTATGCCGTTAACGAAGGGTTGTGTTCCATCGACCGGGTCGACAATCCAGGTGCCTTTCTGTGGATCCGGCAGGAACGACTCGGGATTTTCTTCGCCCAGGAACGCATCATTGGGAAATGAATTTGTAATCGCCGCCTCAAGCAGTTTTTGCGTTTCGATATCGGCTTCACTGGCCATGTCCTGCACACCCTTGCTCTTGACGTCCAGTGTTTCAAAACGCCTGAAGTAGTCGAGCGCGAGCGCTCCTGCTTCTCTTATTTCTGCACACGCGAAGGCGTATCTTTCATCAATCATTGACATCTACTCGAGCCTGAAAATGGCACTATCGCATTGGCGATTTATCGCGAAATGTTTTTGCGTGGCCGGCGTAATGACTGACACATCGACCTCAGCCAATTCGGTCAGCGACTCAAATAGCAATACATCAATTTGCCCGAGCTTGTTATCGGCACCGCAACTCGATGAATACGCAGCGATGATAGAATCTTGTGAAGTCTGTAGAGTGACCTCGGCTGTTGTGCATTTCGCCGCCGTTTGCAAAGCATAGACGTTGCTGGCGTCCTGCAACACCGCCATCGTCGAGTCCTGGTCGAACGTCGATATCGGAAGGCGAACCTGGCTCTCGACGTTTCCGTCCGCCGTCATGATGACTGACAATGTCGCGGTCGACGCAGCGTGCTCAGCATGAAACAAAGCGTGATTGCGACAAAAATCCGGCGCTTTTTCCGCTGAACATCCAGCCATTGCCAGGCACGCGAGCGGTCCCAGTAACCTGACGCTAATCACGTACCTTCGCCCTCCACAGACTCGTTGCCAGCAACATCGAAACCACTGATGCGCCGACCCAGAAAACAATGGGCGCCGTGTAGTCATAAAAATAGACTGTCGGTGCGCTCTCGCCGATGGGAAAAACGACCCGGATCTCGCTGTCATAAATAAGTTTGCCGCTAATGTAATCCTGCGTGCCAGCGCCGATATAGCTGAACACGCCGATGAAGCCCATTGCAGCGCCAGCCACCCTTTTCGGCGCGATGTCGATCGCAAAAAGCCCCCCCAGCGAGGCCAGGAGCCCGCTCAGACCGAAACCATAGATAACCAACGCGGCTGCGAGCACAAGACTATTGGTAGGCCCATAGAAGATAATGACCAGCGGGACCAGCTCCAACAAGCCGAAAATGAGATTCGCCGGCGGTCTGCGTGCATCGAAGAGTTTGTCGGACATGTAGCCGTACGCGACACAACCCATGATGCCGGCCGCGGTATTCAGAAAAATGAACAGGTTTGCATCGAACAGGTCGAAGCCGCGAATTTCCTGAAGATAAACGTTGCCCCAGCTGTTTACCGCGTACCGCGTGACGTACATCGACGAACTCGCGAGCGCGATTATCCAGATGGAAGGAATGGCGAGTACTTTGAGCTGATCCTTCCAAATGCGTGAAACGTCGTGCTTTGCAGGCCGCGCGTCAGCACTGCTGTCGCCACTCCATTCTGCTATGGATGGCAAGCCGAGCGTTTGTGGCCGATCCTGTACATAGCGATACAAAAGGAAAGCTGCGAAGATGCAAATCGCCGCAGGCGTCCAGAATCCCCATTGCCACGGCAGGCCCAGACCCTTGGGTGGCGCAGCAATCAGATAGGCGATGCCGAGATAGGTCAGGCCCTCCCCGATCGAGTGCGCGGTGCTCCAGATCCCGTAATAGCGGCCACGTTCATGGTTGCTAAACCAGTTCGCCATCGCAACGACGGCGGATGGTGCGCCGAAACCCTGGAACCAGCCGTTGAGGAGCCATAACAATGCCGAAAGTCCCACCATCGTCGAGAGCGACATGCCGAAATTTAACAACGCGGAAACCAGGATGCCCGCTGCAAAAAACCGCTTGACGTTGGAGTAATCGGCCAATATGCCGTTGCTGAACTTACCGGCAGCGTAT